>Ga0207865_101314_pt1 | contig 19350 bp, 17 predicted proteins | sample HigsolmetaAR204D_FD_184836 | JGI IMG/M metagenome (GOLD analysis project Ga0207865, IMG submission 184836) | Ionic liquid and high solid enriched microbial communities from the Joint BioEnergy Institute, USA - AR20-4-D (SPAdes) (version 2) ...
CCTTTGTGAAAGCATCTAATCAAGAGGATACAAATCAGCAGCTATTGTTAATTGACAAAACAGCGGTTAATCATAAAAGAGGATATTTGCTTGCGAAACGAATTATGGATTTATTGGGAGCGTTTCTCGGAATTATACTGTTATTACCTGTTTTTATCATTGTAGCTATTTGTATCAAACTTGAAGATCCAAAAGGTCCTGTGTTCTTCAAGCAAATACGCATCGGCAAAGACGGCAAAAATTTTTATATGTATAAATTCCGATCGATGGTTGTAGATGCGGAAGAACGACTAAATGATCTATTAAAATATAACGAAGTATCCGGTGCGATGTTTAAAATAAAAGAGGATCCAAGAACTACGAAAATAGGAAAATTCATCCGAAAAACAAGTATTGATGAACTTCCGCAGCTTTGGAACGTTATTAAAGGAGATATGAGTTTAGTTGGCCCCCGTCCTCCACTGCCTAGAGAAGTAGAACAATATACAAAGTATGATATGCAAAGACTGCTTGTGACACCAGGATGTACAGGTCTTTGGCAAGTGAGTGGGAGAAATGATTTAGGATTTAATGAAATGGTAGAACTGGATTTAAAATATATTCGTGAGCGTTCGATTTTATATGATTTAAAGATCATACTTAAAACGATTAAAATAATGATTAAACCAAATAGTGCTTATTGAAAAGTTAGAAGAAAATTTGTACTCTTCTCCTGTTTGGAGATTCGTTCCAAATGAAGGAGGATCCACTGCTGCATTTTACGAAGAAGGATGGTTTCATCCCATGGGCTTTTGTTTAAAAATGGCTCAATGTTGTTCGATGTCTGGAGTGAAAACTCAACTGATGGACATCGGTCAGCGTTCTAGCAAATCCTTTCGTGGTCATAGTATCCATAAAATGCACTAGATGATTCAGTACAGATTTCGAGTAATACAACGCAAGACCTAAAATCGATAAGAACTTGCCGATTTCTTGGTAATGTGGTAGTCTATTCATGAGACATGAGCCTCCTTGTTTGAATGGTTTGGTTGTACATCTATTCTAACCAAGGAATCGGGTTCATGTCTCTTTTTGTTTATCTGTAAATTTATATAAGTGAATTTGCTCATCTAAAGCAAAATAGATTAAAGTCTCATGCGCAAATAGTAAATATTAGGATTATTTTAAGCACGTTAGATTTTAATTATAGCAGGTGTATTAATATGAATAAATATTTAATTGTAGCTCAAGGAATTAATAAGGCAAAATTTTTCTGTAGAGTTCAGGAGGCAATTCTACAAAATGATCCAACGGCTATGGTAGAATTCGTAGCAATTCTTCCAGGAGCATATGAATTTTTAAAGAAAAGAAACAAATCAGTGATTTTACTTTCAGATGTCATAAAAAAGAGTAAGAATTACTACAAAATATCTGGAATAAATTACGAGGAATTTTGTGAATTTGAAATTGCTCGACATCCGAATTTTGAGAAAGAGTATTTCAAGAATGCGGTTGAGGATTATTTGTCTGCTTTTTATTATATATTTAAAGAATTATATATGCCTACTCATATACTTCTATGGAATAGCGAAGAGATTCACAACAGGACAGTTAAGTTTGTAGCTCAAAGTCTTGGTATAGAAAGATTCTTTCATTTTGAGACAGGTTTTTTTCCAGGAACAATGGTGGTAGATTCTAAAGGTGTGAACTTTAAAAGTTCTCTAAAGGGATATGACTTTGAAAATGTTAAAGTTAATCAAAAAGTATTGAGTTCTTATATTGAAAAGTTGACTTCTACAAGGTTAAACAAGGTAGAAGCTAAAAAAAGTAAGAATTTTACAACTGAAGAAATCCTTTTAAAGGTAAAAGAAGTACTAAAAAGTTATATAGGTTTGCAGGATAAATATTATTATCTAGAAGTACCTCCACGAAACTTTTTAAAGCAATTAATTTGTTTATTAGAGAGTATAAGATTTAATCTTTTTAAAAAATTAAAAAAAGATAAGGAAATGGCAATATATCAAAAGTTTACAAGGAATTTTAAAAGGATAGTATTTGTTCCGCTTCAAGTTCCGGATGATACCCAAGTTTTAGTAAATTCTACATGGATAAATTCTATGGAAACACTTATAGATGTTTGTTTAAAAAGTATACCTAAGGACATAGGTATTGTATTTAAAACACATCCAGCTTCTATAGGTAAACATAGTATTAAATCTTATAAGCAGTTGCTAAAAATACAAGATAAAGCTATATTAGTAAACTATTTGGATACACATCAATTAATTAGAGAGAGTTCAATTGTGATAACTATAAACTCTACAGTTGGCTTAGAAGCGTTATTATATCGTAAACCAGTAATTGTTTTAGGAAATGCGTTTTGGGCGGTTGAACCAATTGTAAAAAAAGCAGTAAACTCTTCTGATTTAAAGAAAAAAATTCTAGAGATTTATAATGGTTATGATGGGAACATTGAGTTGGTAGATAAATTGTTATATCAAATAATTTTTTGCTATTTGAAAGAGATAAATTTTAAAAACCCTACTCCCAAACAACTAGCTGACTTAGTTTCTTTTATTAAAGATGGTGTTGCAAAACTAGAGTAAAAACTCGAAGTTATGCATAAGGATACAGCATAACACATGCAGTACATATCGATGAAATCCATACCATCGCGGCTGTTCCACCCCATCACTTTTTAACTCATTAAATACCCGTTCAATCCCGCGGCGAAGCCCAAACAGCCATTGGCCAAACCTCGTTTTCAAAAAGACAGGAAGAACCCGGCCATAGGCATCTTTCCGTTCCTCGCTATTGCGGCGGTTGATAGGGGAAATGAATAGGATTCCTGACTGCTTAGCTGTTTGACGAACCTTTTCGCTGTCATACGCGGCATCGCCCAATACCAATTCGATATCCCACTGCTTTAAAGAAACAAGCAATTCTGGTGCCACTGCCGCATCATTTCGATTCGCTGTGGTTAACACATGAGATAAAATGATTCCCTCGGCAGTGGTGCAGAGATGGAGCTTATATCCTTTAAACCAGTGATATCGGGTGGACACTCCCCACTTTGCCTGTGAATCGTAAAGACTGCTTCGAAGGGCCGTACTGTCGATCAGCACAATTTTGGGATACCGTACTTCTAGATCTTTGAGCACCTGTGCATGAAAAACAGGAAATCCTTGTTCCCGGAACCACTTCGCCGCGCGGGAAAACGTAGACAGATGAGGGACTTCACCAAGCCCGCAAGCCCGTTGAAAACAGCGAAAACGCTGTAGGACGCGTACTAATTTTCGCAAGGAATCAATAGCAAAATAGGTTTTCAAAAAGAAACATTTCAACAACGATTTTTTCGACACTGGCGGCCTTCCTGTCACATACGGTGTTTCTGGTAATGACAGAGAGTCAATATATCGAAATAAGGATGCCAAAAGTGGATCGATTTCATAAGACCATGCATGTTCGCTGTTCAAATTGGAAATCATGATAGTGTCCACCCCTTGGAGAGTTGTTTTTTGGTCACTGTATATGATTTCCAAGGTGGTGGATTTTTTATGTGCATTTATGCATTCGTTATGCGTTTTGCAACACGTTCATTAAATAAAATATTTTGGAAATAAATTCATGAGTTAGGGAATGTGATTAAAAGGAGAAAGAGAATGGAAAAGGAGAAGATTTTAGTTCTTATCCAGGATGAAGTAAAAGCTAATTTTTTTATAAAATTAATTAACATGTGTAAATTAATAAATCCTAAAATTGAATATTGCTATATAACAGTGCAGCCAAAAGTTTCGAGGTATTTGAAAAGGCATGGTGAACGAAATTTTACCTTACAACAGCTGATAGAGATGAATAAAGAAATTAAAGTTGAAATAGAGAAATTTGAACAATTTTGTCTTTTTGAAATTAAAAAGAATAAAAAGTTAAAAAATAAAGATTTATTTAAACAAGTAGTAGAAGACTATGTATCAGCTTACTATTTTTTGTTTAATAAAATATTTAAACCTACAAAGATATTAATTTGGAATGGTGAAGAAATTCATAACCGTACATTAAAATATGTAGCTATGCAGGAAGGAATTAAGGATATATATTTTTTTGAAAATGGCTTTTTTCCCGATACGATGGTAGTAGATAATAGAGGGGTAAACTTCAGTAGTTCCTTAAAAGGCTTTAATTTTTTGGAAGTAGATGTAGATGTGGAAAAGCTATTTAATTTTAAAGAGCAAGTGCAAAGGATATATTTAAGTAAAAAAGATAATCCTATTTTTCCAAATAAGGTAGATAAGTTAGACTTAATAGAAGTTGTATATAGGGGAATTGATTTTGTAAAAAAGCATCTACGGTTATTAAGCGATTCTCTTTATTTAGAAAGTTCTCCTATCAGTCTTAAGGAGAATTTGTTACTTAGATTAGAAAAAGCTTGGTATATTAACAAATGGGAAAAAATTAGAAATCAGGAGAAAAAAAAATTTAATATAATCAAATCTAAATTTAAAAATTATATATTTGTTCCTTTGCAAGTGCCTTATGATACGCAAATTCTGATAAATTCTGATTGGATTGAATCCATGGAGGAACTAATTAACCTTTGTTTAGATACAGTACCCTTAGATGTAGCGATTGTTTTTAAAACACATCCAGCTGCTTTTGGTAAATTTTCGTATAGAAGATATGAGAAAATCGTAAAGAACCATGATAGAGTGTTATTAACACATACTTTAAACACTTATGAATTAATAAAGGAGAGCAGTTTGGTTATAACAATTAACTCTACAGTAGGTTTAGAGGCGATTCTCTTTGATAAAGATGTAATTGCTCTAGGATGTGCTTTTTGGGCAGATAATTTAGCTATCCCTAAAGTAAGAAGTAAAGAGGAATTAAAAATGTGTATATTTAATTTCTTAGAAAAACGAAGTAACTTAGAAAGAGAAATGTTAAAAAATAAAATCTTATTTAAAGTAGTATTTGAATATCTAAAGTTCATTAGTTTTAAAAATCCTTCAGATCAACAATTATTCCGTTTAGCTAATGAGCTATTGAATCAATAAAGGAAGGGAATCAAATTCAGATGAAAAAGATAATCATAGCCACTGATATTAAGTTTTGGAATCATTATTATGGAGCTGATAAAAGAATTTTTTCATTAGTTAGTTCAATGGTCTCAAAAAAACTAGATCTAATATTATTTTTTGTGGGAAGTTTATCTGAAAAAGACAAGGAGAAAATAAAGGAAATATCTAAATCAATTAAAATTATCGAGGTTCATAATGGCTTTTCTTTTAGGTATATATTTAATAAAATTTTAAATAAGCTTAGAGATAAATTCGGTTTTTTAAAAAATTCCAATTTGTTAAATTATCTTATAAAAAAGAGTGAACCTAGATTAAAAGATTTTCATTCGAATTATGCTCTAAAATGTTTTAGAGAAGTCTGTGCTAGGGAAAAGCCGGATATTGTTATGATAGAATATATTAAGCTTGCTTATTTAGTAGATAGTATAGAGTCTTTTGTGTCTAAACCTATTTTAAAAATTATTGATACTATTGATGTAATGTATGAACGTACAAATAGATTCCATGAAAAAGGAGAACCACATTGGATAAATATATCTAAAGAAGAAGAAAAAGGTGTTCTTCAAAAATTTGATATTATACTTGGGATACAAGATAGAGATACAGAGAAACTAAGGGAGTTAGTGCCTTCAAAAAAAGTAATAACGGTAGGTTATCCGTCAGAAGTGAAAAAATTTGAAAAGACTGACAGCTCAAAAGTTAAATTAATTTATATTGCAGGAGCACACCAAGCGAACAAGGATGCCATCAATTATTTTTTAAGCACAACTTGGCGACGTTTAAATCAGAATTATGGTAACAAAGTTGAACTAAAGATTTATGGTAATATATGCAATTATTTATTAAACAAGGAGATTCCGCCGGGGGTAAGCTTAGAGGGTTTTGTAAAAGAATTGGATAGTGTTTATAAAGCAGCAGATATAGCAATCAATCCAGTAAGAGTTGGTGGTGGATTAAAAATTAAGAATGTAGAAGCTTTATGTTATTCTTTGCCTTTAGTAACAACAAGTGTTGGTGCGGAGGGATTAGAAGATGGAATAAACAGAAGCTTTTTTGTTTGCGATACATCTGAGGAAGAATATGCAACATTGGAAAAGTTAATTAATTCTAGCGATTTAAGGAGAGAAATGAGCTGTAGAGCATTTGAATACTCTAAGGATAAATTCTCAGAAGAAAAAATATATAAAACTTTATATGACGTAATATTGAAATAATTAGAAAATTAATGGTTAGGAGCATTTAGGTTTCTATGTTGCCGAAAATGAATAATAAACTTTTTGGTCCTACGTTGCTGTTAATAGCTCAATATACCAATCGAATTATTGGTCCTTTAGTAAGTATCCTTGTTGTACGCTATTTAGAACCAGAACAATATGGATTATATGCTTCTGCAATTTCTGTAACTTTGTTATTGACATTTATCCCTAATTTTGGAATTCAACAGGGTGTTATAAATTTTTTTTCACAATCAAAGAGCGACTTAAATGATATATTAAAAAATGCATTAATTTCTAGTTTATTATACACTATCGTTGCATGTGCAATAGTCATTGCTTGGTTTTCAATTATAGATTATCATGTTACAACCAAATTAATTGGTATAATGATGACAATTACGTATGTGAGAATTGCTTTATTGACAGTTGTGACTGCAGGATTGCAAGCTTTGGGGAAATATAAGAAGATAGCTTTTTGGAATTTAGGAATCAATTCAGCGTACTGGATCAGTACATTGATTCTCATGGTATTTGATGCCGATATATACCAATTATCAATCTATCCAGTTGTGTTAACTACCTTACTATCCTTGATTATGTTTGTTTTTGAATGGAAAAAATTCAAATTACTTAGACCTAAATTACAAAAAAGGAATTTACATTTGAGTGAATTTATTAAGGGAACCTTTCCATTTGGGTTATCGATATCAATGTATGAACTTTATCACCGATCTGATGCTTTAATTTTGTCAGTCACAAGAGCTCCAATTGAGGTTGGTTTTTATACTTTATCTTTTAAAATAATAGAATTGATTAACCTTTTCCCTGGGATTATTTTTAATCAGGTTTTGTTTTTAAAATTCTTTCAATGGAACAATGAAAATTCCTCAAAGATAAAAACTTATTTTTCGTTTTTAAATAAAATATTATTTTCCCTTAGTGCAATAATATTAATTGTAGTTTTTTTCTACGGAGAGAAGTTAATCTATTTTGTTTTTGGTACCGAGCAACTTAGCTCATTAAAATATCTAATTCTAATGGCTTGGGTAATCCCGATAAGATATTTATTAAGTTCTCTAAGTACCGTATTAGTGACAGGAGGAGGAATTAAGACTAAACTTAAAATAGAGTCTGTTATTGCTTTTATTAACATTTTGTTAAACATTACTTTTGTTCCCCAATATGGTGGAATAGCAGCTGCATTAATTATGGTATTTACAGAGTTATTGCTACTTGTATGTTTTGCAATTTATGTAAATAAAAAAGTGATAAAATTTAAAATTTCTTCAATAGATATTTTATATATATTGATTATAATTTTTATAATATTATTTGATATTTCGGTTGTTGCGAGATTACAATATTTAAAGTTATTTGGGGGGATATTTACATTAATATTTATCATTTTTACTAGCTACAAATGGTTGACTTCTAAAGAATTAATAGAATTAACTTCACTTATATGCAATCCTAAACGTAAAGTACAAAGTAACTAGAATTTAAAAAGACTCCTTTTTATATAGATTGATGGTGTTGCAAAACTAGAGTAAAAACTCAAAATTATGGATGAGTATGCATAATTGCACATGTAATAGATAGCGATGAAGCCCGTACCACCGAGGTTGTTCCAACCCATTAATCTTTAATCGGTTAAATACTCGTTCGATGGTGCTACGGAGACCAAACAGCCACTTCCCAAATCGAGTTTTCAAGAAGACGGGGATCACACGGCCATAGGCATCTTTTCGTTCCTCGCTATTGCGTCGGTTAATCGGGGAAACGAAAAAGATGTCCAATTGCTCGGCTGTTTTACGGATCTGTTCACTGTCATAGGCGGCATCACCAAGTGCAAACTCGATGTCCCATCCTTACAGAGACGAAAGCAGTTCCGGTGCCACTGCTGCGTCATTTCGATTGGCGGTAGTCAAAACATGGGATAAAATGATCCCTTCCGTGGTGGTACACAGATGCAGTTTATATCCTTTGAACCAGTGGTACCGAGTCGACATGCCCCACTTTGCTTGGGAATCATACAGGCTGCTTCGAAGAGCCGTACTATCGATCATCACTACTTTTGGTTTTTGAACGCCTAAATCGTTTAGAAGGTGGGCATTCAAATCGGAAAATCCTTGTTCTTGAAACCATTGACTGGCTCGTGAAAAAGTAGACAGATGAGGAACCTCCAGAAGTCCACAAATCCGTCGGAAATAGCCAAACCGGTGGAGGATGTTTACCAACTGCCGCAAAGAATCAATCGCGAAGTAGGTTTTCAAAAAGAAACATTTGAGCATTGCCTTTTTAGACACTGGGGGTCTTCCTATCACATACGGTGTTTCCAGAAAAGAAAGTTGGTCGATGTATCGAAATAATGCCTCTAAAAGAGGATCTATTTCACCCATGAGTGCATGTTCGATCACTAAATTGGAAATCATGATAGTGTCCACCCCTTGGTAGTTGGTTTTGGTCATTGTATATGATTTCCAAGGTGGTGGATTTTTTATGTGCATTTATGCATTCGTTATGCGTTTTGCAACACGTTCTATAGATTCAGATTAATTTTCCAACATAACTACCTGTCCGATGTGTTGGAGCACTTTTTCTGGAAATTGAGCGAGGTGCTCCAAGAACGAAACAATCAATTTTCTCAACTCCTTTCGAGTAGGATGAAACCGATTGGCAATCACACTCTCTTTAAGGGCCATCCCCAAATCTGTTCGACCAAGTTTAAATTCTTAAATTCGGCGAATACGGGGATAAGAACTGTTCTTCATGTTCACGTAAAAATGCTGAAGAACTTTGGCATGATGAATTTTTACGTTATCCAAGATCATAACGACATGTTTGTCTGGATACTGGTCTAATGTGTATTGGAGAAACTGCAGAAAAGCTTGTGCATTACATTGATTTGTTTCCATATATCGGAAGACATTCGATGGTCCAACTATGATCGTTCGTAATTTGTAATCCTTTTCTTCATCATTTATCCGTTCCTTTGGATTTACTCGTTTAAAGAGTAGTATAGATAAGGATATGTGTTGATTAAACATGTTGGAATTTCAAACTGAATTTATATATAAACTCAATCTTTATATAACTAGTGCATATATCAAAAAAGTTCTAGCATTTATATAAAAATACTAGGTGATATTTTATGAGCAATATACTTAATATAAAACTCCCAAACGGAATTTATTATTTTATATTTATTTCAATTTTATTAGTATCCTTTATATCGGTTCAAGCTAATTTCAAGCTTATACTATTTACTACATTTATAGTATTGTACATTCTGTTAACCATGATTTTTAATCCATTAAGAGTTTTCATTTTTTTTAGTATAATTTTTGTAACTATTAAACCCAACTATCAATTCCATGGTGTACCGTATATTGGAGGGGTAGGAGCAAGTGATTTTTACTTGGGGATACCTCATATTGTAATTTTTTTATTTCTTATTAGTTGGCTAATTGATAACATAAGGTTTCGTCAGATGAAACGCTTTAGGTTGGAATATGGTAGAGCATCTTTATTCCTTTTTATCTTAATGTCTTTTTGTGCAACGCTAGTAGCTCCATATAAACAAGCTAGCTTATCTCAGTTGAATTTTTATATAGCAATGTTTTTGCTTCATCTAATTTGGGTCAATGTTTTATTAAGTTTTAGGGAGTTTCCTACTAAATTAATAATAATTTCATTTGTATTGGCAACTATACCACAATTTCTAATTTCTTTATTTCAAATTATAAGAGGGGATCAAATCGGTTTAGGGTTTTTAGGAGAAGGTGCTGTATCCCTAAGGCAAGGGATAGATTTTCCTTCGGTTACAGGTACCATGGTTCACTCGAATCCTTTGTCTTTGTTTTATGCAATAGTAATTTCGATGCTATTTCCATTTGTTCTCAAGCAAAAACAAAATTTAGCTGTTATAGGTTTTATAGTAGCCCTTCTTGGACTATTATTAACATTTACAAGGACAAGTATTTTAGTTACTTTTGCAGTAGCAATATTTCAAATAATTTTGTTAAAAAAACAAAAAGAGAAATATTTCTCTAATAAAAAATTAATATTGTTTGTTCTTATAGTGCTAACCAGTATATTTTTTTTAGGAGATTATTTATTAGATAGATTTAAAAGCTTGTTTACGAATAGTACAGATGACCAGCTAAACAATAGGTTAATTCATGACTTATATGCGTGGTCTTTAATTAGAGAAAAATTATTTATTGGGTACGGACTTAATAATTGGCATTTTTGGGGCAAGAGTAGTGGTTTTAATTCGTATATACTAGGTAGACAGTACTTTTATTATTTAAATCCTGTGCATAATATTTATCTATTAATTTGGTTCGAGGGTGGATTTTTATATCTTCTCTCATTCTTGATGATCTTTGTATCGACCTTCTCTTTTTTAATAAAACTTATTCTAAAGCAAAACAACTATTTAGCACTTAGTGTCTTTAGTAGTTTAGTTGTTATATTAATGACAGGATTAGTCGATTGGTCACTTTTTGCTGGAGGACAACTGTATTATTGTATGTATTTTATACTTGCTATAGGTTATGCGTTAAACAAGAAAGCTTCAATTTTAAATCATAAATTATAAAATTTTCATGAGGTGATTTAATGAATATTATCGGAGTAATTCCAGCTCGGTATGGATCAAGTAGGTTTCCAGGAAAACCACTAGTTAAAATAAAAGGAAAACCAATGATTCAACATGTATATGAAAGAGCTAGGTTATCCAAAAAACTAGATGAAGTCGTGGTAGCAACAGATCATAGGATAATTTATGATACTGTAAAATCTTTTGGTGGAAAAGTAATAATGACAAAAACAGATCATGAATCGGGATCGGATCGAATAGCTGAAGTATCAGAAAGAATAGACGGTGATATATTTGTCAATATACAAGGGGATGAGCCATTAATCAATCCCCAACTAATCGATCAAATTATTGAAGAAGCCAAAAAGAATTTGAATTATGTTGTAACAGCAAAAACAAAAATAAGGGAAAAAGCAGATATAACTAATCCTAATGTAGTAAAGGTAGTTACTGATTTACAAAACAATGCTCTTTATTTCTCGCGTTTACCAATACCTTACAATCGCTCTAATGAAAATATTGAATACTATAAACATTTAGGAATCTATTGTTATTCTAAAAGTATACTACAGCACTTTGTCAAAATGCCGAAATCTAGATATGAAAAGTGTGAAGTGTTGGAGCAATTAAGACTTTTGGAAAATGGCTTTAAAATTAAGGTAATAAACACAAATTATGATTCTGTTGGCGTTGATACGCCAGAAGATGTTATGAAAATAGAAAAACTATTGGAGGAAAAATAAATGTTAAATACTGTGAAATTAAATGAAAAGATTGTATTTGGTGGAAATAACCCTTTTGTTCTAATTGCAGGTCCTTGTGTGATTGAAAGTGAACAACTTGTAATGGAAACAGCTGAAGCGATTAAAGAGGTTGCAACTAAACTGAATATTCCATTTGTTTTTAAATCCTCATTTGACAAGGCTAACCGCTCTTCTATTTTCTCAAGTAGAGGTCCAGGAATCGATAAAGGTTTAGAAATTTTAGCTCGTGTTAAAGAAAAGTTTAATGTTCCTGTTACTTCAGATATCCATGAACCTAATCAAGCGGAATTAGCAGGAGAAGTTTTAGATATTATTCAGATCCCAGCATTTCTTTGTCGTCAAACAGATTTACTTGTCGCTGCTGCAAAAACTGGAAAAATCGTTAATGTTAAAAAAGGACAATTTCTTGCTCCATGGGATATGAAAAATGTTGTTGTAAAGCTAAAAGAGTCTGGAAACGATAAAATTCTTTTAACAGAAAGAGGATCTACGTTTGGTTATAACAATCTTGTTGTTGATATGCGTTCTTTACCTACAATGAGGGAACTTGGAGTGCCTGTTGTATTTGATGCTACACATAGTGTTCAAATTCCGGGTGGAAATGGAACCTCTACTGGAGGTAAGAGAGAATTCGTACCGTATCTTGCTCGTGCTGCTGCAGCTGTGGGAATCGATGCACTATTTGCAGAAGTTCATCCTGATCCTGACAACGCGTTATCAGATGGGCCGAATATGATAAAACTTCATGAACTAGAAGAAATATTAATCCCAATCGTTGAAATAGATAGAATAGTAAAAAAACTAAAATGATGGAGGTTCCAAAATGACAACCACTGTTGGTAAGGCGACTTTTGTTGAGGATATTAAGGAAGTATTAGAAAAAGAAGCAACTGCATTATTGAAATTAAAAGATAGAGTTAATGAAGAGATCAATGACACCATTGGAATAATTCTTCAATGTAAAGGTCGAGTCATTGTTACTGGCGTCGGTAAATCTGGGATAATCGGTAAGAAGATTGCTGCCACATTATCAAGTACTGGAACACCATCAGTTTTTTTACACCCTGCCGAAGGTCTTCATGGTGATCTTGGTATGGTTACTTCTGATGATATAGTGTTAGCTTTGTCTTATAGTGGAGAATCTGAAGAAGTGTTAAATTTAATACCATCTATTAAAAGAATAGGTGCAAAATTAATTGCAATAGTTGGGAATACAAATTCAACACTTGCTAGAAAGTCAGATAAGATTCTTTGTATTGGAAAAGTGGAGGAAGCCTGTCCACTTGGACTAGCACCTACGACAAGTACAACTTTAACTTTAGCATTAGGAGATGCTATTGCAATTGCCTTACTAAAAGCAAGAAATTTTAAAGCTGAGAATTTTGCTTTATTTCATCCTGGTGGTACTTTAGGAAAAAGACTACTGTTAACTGTTCAAGATGTAATAGAAGGGACGAATAAGAATCCAATTGCCTTAAATACATCTGATATTCAAGAAGTTTTATTTAAAATGACAGAATCAGGGTTAGGTGCAATTAGCATTGTAGATGTAACAGGAAAACTTGTTGGTATTTTAACAGACGGAGATTTAAGAAGAGCGTTAACCTCTGGAGTCGATTTTCTTAGACAATCTATTGAAAACTTATATAATAAATCTCCAATTACTATAACAGCTGATATTCTAGCAGCAGAAGCGCTGAAAATTATGGAAGAAAAACGAATTAACGTTCTTCCAATAGTAGATGAAGCAAACAAACCAATTGCGATGATTCATATACATGATTTAACAAAATTGGGGTTGTAAATGATGTTAAAAAAAACGAAATTAATAGTATTAGATGTAGATGGAGTATTAACGGACGGTAAATTGTTGATAGGATCTGATGGGATTGAATACAAAAGTTTTAATGTTAAAGATGGAATGGGAATTAGTTTGGCTAGATATGCTGGAATAAAATTTGCTATTATTACTGGTCGTAAATCAAAAACCGTTGATATTCGGGCTAAAGAATTAAATATTGATTATGTTTACCAAGGTGTAAGTAATAAAGAAGAGGTTTTAGATAATCTTATGAAGTCACTTCAATTAGATGTTGATGAAGTCTGCTATATGGGTGATGATATTAACGATCTCCCGGTTATGCAAAAGGTTGGTTTATCATTTGCCCCAAATGATGCAGTAGATTTGGTTAAAAAGACTGTTACTTTTGTTACAAATGCAAAAGGTGGGGAAGGGGCTGTTCGTGAAATGATTGAAATAATTTTGAAGTCCCAATTAGATTACAGACATCTTATCAATGAATATTTAGACAAAAAGGAACACACTGTACAGTAGTTAGGATTTGACAAATTACGTTGCGAAGAAATAAAAAGATAATTCTATCTATGGTTGTACAAAGGAGCAACTTATACCCTTTGAATCAGTTGTGCCGAGTTGAAAATCCATATCTGGTTTTCTAATCTAGAGAAGGCTTGGGAGTGCCGGACTGTCGATGCTTACCACTTTTGGATACCGGACGCCTAAATCTTTTAGACATTGGTTGTTAAAAACAGAAAATCCTTGTTCACGAACTACTTACACGTAAGATGTTGTCAGATACGAAATTCTCTCGAAGTCTGCAAATATGACGGAAGTAGCTAAATCGATGAAGTAATTTAACCAACTATCGTAAAGAATTAATGGAAAATTAGTTTTTTAGACAGAAATATCTCAGCAAAGATTTTTTTGATTGTTTTCGCTATTTTATTGTATGTTTAATGACAAAATTGGAATTCATGATAGTGTCCACTCCTTGGAATTGAGTATTTTGATTACTGTATATAATTTCTAAGGTGGTGGATTTTTTACGTACATTTATGCATAGATTATACGTTTTGCAATATGTTCTAACTCACATTTCACAACCTTTTAATGCAAAAAAAAGCAGAATTTTTCGCATCTTTGTCGAATCTATCGGGGATTAGAAAAAAAGGGGTTTATGCTTCATGGATATTCGAATTCATGCCATTTATCAGGCATCTTATCTAAACATGCTCAGTGCGATCATGAATCAGCTCGGGCTGCCACAGCTGGTCAATCAGCTTGTACCGGTCGATTCGCAATGCCAAACGCTTCCGAGTGATATCGTCTAGCTCCTTTTACTCGATATCTTGGGCGGACGGCAGGTGCTCGTCCATTTAGAAAAGTGGACGAAGGAAATCGACATCGAAAAGCTCATCCGGACAGGACTTTCTCCTTTGCAACTAAATGACGACGCCATCGCCTGTCACTTGGATCGTCTGTATGAAGCGGGCATTCATGAGATTGTTTCTACGTTTTTGATTCAAACGTATGAACGGGAAGGGATTCCCCTTCCGGTCTTTCATGGAGATACCACGAGCATGTCCGTCTACGGGGCGTATACCCGCCCAAGTGAAGCCTTGCAAATCGTGGAAGGATACAGCCGGGACCGGATAGGTGGGAAACAAATCCAATTCGGGCTGATCGGCAATGAGGACGGAATTCTGATTTGCGGTGATGTCCATGACGGAAATAAGTTAGACAAAGAGTAGAATCCGGAAGTACTAAAGCGGGTATACGAACAATTCCAACGCGCCAAGCTGGATTAGGAATGGATCTATGGGGCGGATTCGGCGGCAATGACACAGGAAACGCTGAAACAAGCTAACGCCACCAAGGCATACCTCATCACTCGGGGGCCGAGCCACTTAAAGATCGTCAAAAACGCCTTAGAACTGGCCGATCGGGACGATGCGGCATGGAGTGGGGAAATGTCCTTTTCGGAAAAACAGGGGGCGAGTTATCTTTTTTTTGAAGCCACTGGCAGTTATTACAGCGAGATTCGCCTGATTGTCGTTGAACCTAGGGTGCTAGACAAGAAAAAACACTCGCAAAGAAACGAAGCGAAGAAGAAAAGCACCTCCGGCAAGAGCAGGAAAAATAGTCCCTCAGCCGTTTCACTGCTGGGAAGATGCGGAAAAGACGGTGGTTTCGCCTGACGGTTCCTTTAATCCTGTCTTCCATCATCTCCATTGGCCGATCGAGAAAAACGAACGCAAAAAAACGAAGTGCGGTCGTCCGAAAAAGAACCGAACCGGAAGTGGAAATAGTTTATACGATTTGGCTAGAAATCGAGTTCGACGAAGAAGCATGGAAAAAGGAAAAGCGCCGAGTATCTCGTTTTGTCCTTGTCATGACCGTTCCGGTCGATTGGCAGGAGAAAACGATGGATGGAAAGGCGATTTTGGGATTGTATAAAGGACAAGTGAACGTGGAAATGAACTTTTCCTTTTTAAAAGATCCATTTTTCACGGACGAAATTTATATAAAGAAGTCGGAACGAGTGCTGGTGTTATAGGGTACTTATTTTTGTTGGCGCTCGCCGTTTATCGTGTCTTTCAGCGCCGGGTGGGTGCGGCAGGTCATCACGGAAGATCGTCCACTGCGCGGAGCTGGAAAACGGATATTAAAAAACAACTGGGCAAGCGATTTTTCAGCTGTTTGTGTACGTCCAAGTAGTGATGTTCGAATTGCCGAACGGAGAATACGAAGGCAGTTTGGCCTACCGTTGACGTACGAACAGCAGCTAGTGTTGAGGAAATTAAGATTTGGAGAGGACATTTATCTATAACCACCAACAGTGATGGTAATAAAAGGAATGTACCATCGCTATTGGTGTTGGAAAAAACATTTTACAATATATGTATGAAAAAATCCCCTTCCTTTCGTCGGTTGGGATACGAAATGTGAGTTCTAACTAATGAAAACATATATAATGAAAATAATTGTAATAGTAATTTATATACACTCGTGAAAGGGGGGATACCTTTATGTTAGATAATACTGTTAAAATGTTTGGTATTTCAATTGATAATCTAACAATGGAAGAAGCTATTAAAAAAATTGATTCAATAATCAGAAATGCTAAGCCATCTTATATAGTTACTCCAAATGTAGATCATATTGTTCAATTACAGTATGATAAAGAATTTAAAGAAATTTATGATAATGCGTCTATGGTTTTAGCAGATGGAATGCCGTTAATATGGGCATCTGCACTTTTAAAGAAAAAACTCGTTGAAAGGGTAACTGGAGCTGATTTAGTGCCAGAAATAATGAAACTTGCTGAACAAAAAAACTATAGAGTCTTTATCCTTGGTGGGGATAAAGGGGTTGCTGAAAAAGCTATTGAAAAAACTCTAAAAAATACATCAAGACCGTTTCCCATGTCGAGTTATTCGCCTCCGATGGGATTTGAAAAAGATGTTACGGAATTGGAAAAGATAAAAAAATTAATTAAAGAATTTCAACCTGACATACTCTTGGTTTCTCTCGGTTCTCCAAAGGGAGAGAAGTGGATTTCAAATAATTTTAAAGAACTTCAAATTCCATTTTCTGCTTCCATAGGTGCCGCAATTGATTTTTTAGCAGGTACTAAAAAGCGTGCTCCTTTATGGATGCAAAAGATTGGACTCGAATGGTTTTATAGATTTTTACAAGAACCTAAAAGAATGTTTAAAAGATATTTTATTAGAGATAGTAAATTTATCTTCCTTTTATTAAGGGAACTAATGAAAAATAAAAATACGAAGGAGAGAATAATAAAATGAATAAAACAGCTTTCATTACTGGCATTACAGGTCAAGACGGTGCTTATTTGGCGAAATTTTTACTAGAAAAGGGATACAATGTTCACGGGTTACTTGCTCGCCGTAGTACTAATACTCTTTGGAGATTAGAGTATTTAGGAATTGAAAATGAAGTTGAGTTGCATGATGGGGATTTAACAGATGTAACATCATTAATCCGTATTATTAGTAAAGTTAAACCAACAGAAGTATACAACTTAGGTGCTCAAAGCTTTGTGGGAACTTCTTGGGAACAACCTATCTTAACAGCTAATGTTACTGGTCTCGGTGTATTAAATGTTTTAGAAGCAATTCGACTAGTGGATCCAAGTATCCGATTCTATCAAGCATCTACTAGCGAAATGTTTGGGTTAATTCAGGAACCGATGCAATCGGAAAAAACTCCATTTTATCCTCGAAGCCCTTATGGAGTTGCTAAATTGTTTGGGCACTGGATTACTGTTAACTATCGTGAAAGTTTTAACATTCATGCATCAAGTGGTATTTTGTTTAATCATGAATCTCCTTTACGTGGCATTGAGTTCGTCACACGAAAAGTGACAGATGCTGTAGCGAGAATTAAGTTAGGTAAGCAAAAAGAGTTACGTTTAGGTAATATTGATGCAAAACGTGATTGGGGATTTGCAGGTGATTATGTTGAGGCTATGTGGCTAATGTTACAACAGGACGAACCAGATGATTATGTAATAGCAACAGGAAGAACAACAACCGTTCGAGAAATGTGTAAAATTGCTTTTGAATATGTAGGCTTAAATTATGAGGACTATGTTGTTATTGATCCAAAATTTTATCGTCCAGCTGAAGTGGATGTACTTTTAGGTAATCCTGAAAAGGCAATGAAGAAGTTAGGTTGGGAGCCAAAAACATCATTAGAAGAATTGATTTACATGATGGTAGATGCGGACTTAGAACGTGTTAAAGCAGGTAGCATGATGGTAGATGCGGACTTAGAACGTGTTAAAGCAGGTAGATAATAATGAGAGTACTTGTTACTGGGGCAAGCGGTTTTGTTGGTAAGTGGCTTGTAAAAGAGTTAATGAATAGAGGACACGAAGTCATAGCTGCAGTAAGAAAACATAATCCTTCTCTAAAACGTGTAAAGCAAGTTAACTTCGAATTATTGAATTATGAAGATGTTAAATCTATGTTAGTTTTGAGTAAGCCAGATGCCATTGTGCATCTGGCTGCTCAAAGTATGGTGAAAAAAGCTTGGGAGAATCCTTCTGAAACAATTCAAGTAAATGTCATTGGGACGATTAACCTTGTCCAAGCAGTTAAAGATGTAGTTCCTTATGCTAAACTTATCACTGTCGGTTCTAGTGAAGAATACGGATTGACAGCTAAAAGCAAAATGAAACTTACAGAAGAGGATAACTGTCTACCACAAAATCCTTATGCAATTAGCAAATTAGCAGCTGGACAACTAGCTATTCAATTAGCAAAAAAAGAGGAATTGAATGTAATCCATTTAAGACCTTTTAATCATTTTGGCCCTGGTCAACGTGAAGGCTTCGTTGTGAGTGATTTTGCTTCCCAACTTGCTAGACTTGAGAAAAGTAATGGTTCGACTATTTTTGTCGGTGATCTTAGTGCACAACGAGATTTTACTGATGTACGTGATGTAGTAGATGCTTATGTCAAAATAATAGAGAAGGAAGTACCAACAGGGATTTACAATATATCCTCAGGTAAGGCAATTCCAGTTAGTGAAATTTTAAATATTTTAGTAAAGAATGTTCACGTTCCTATTGAAGTATCTATAGATTCTGCCCGTTTTCGACCTGCTGAGGTCCCGGTTTTTGTTGGAGATTCTTCTAAAATACGAAGATTGATTGGTTGGGAACCAAAAAGAAAACTTGAGGATAGCTTAATAGAAACTCTTGAATGGTGGCGTTCTATAATAAAGAATGAGGTACTCTAAACTGATTAATAATAGGTAAGCGTCAAATCTTGCACACCTTCTTGATGTGCTAATTTCATGAGATAATCTCCTCAAGATGAAATTGAAGGAGGTTTTTTTATGCCTAAGAATCCTGAATTACGAAAGGTTTGGGAACAAC
>Ga0207865_101315_pt1 | contig 19311 bp, 10 predicted proteins | sample HigsolmetaAR204D_FD_184836 | JGI IMG/M metagenome (GOLD analysis project Ga0207865, IMG submission 184836) | Ionic liquid and high solid enriched microbial communities from the Joint BioEnergy Institute, USA - AR20-4-D (SPAdes) (version 2) ...
GCTGCAGATATTCAGCCAGTGGAAACCAGTAGTGTCCGGTGGGCTCGATCCCCAAGACGATTTCCGTCTTGTGATGTCGCCGCTGAAGCTCCTTCATCCACGTTACAAGTTTCGTTAAGCCTTGATGATCATTGCCGAACACGCAGTCTTTACCGAGCTCGATTCCGCGGAAATCGACGGCTCTGGCGACATGTGTTTTCTTGGCAATGTCGGCCCCGACAACAAGAGTTGATTCGGTAATTTGTTGAATTCGTTGATTCTGTTTCCTGGCGTGTTTATACTTCATTGTAGAGTACCTCCTGCGCTGGGATTTGTTCTTTGGTCGGAACGTTCCCCAGTATACAGAAGGTACTTTTTTCATTCAAACCTCGAATTCATTCATTACAGGAATGGCTCCTTATTGAAATTGGACATACTTGTGACATTAGTGGAATCCATTATCCTCGTGGATTCTCAGTCGTCAGCATCTATATAAAGCTCTACAAACAGAAGCGGGGTAAGGGTTTGAAAACAATAAATGTGTTCCATCTCATTTCTGTTTGTAAGAAGCGGGTTTTCTAAGAGCAAAGCTTTGAATGAGTAGTAGGTGAGTATTGGCGTCAGCCTTAGCGTCAGTGCCAAGGTCTAAACTGCCGAGAATGTGCTTCTCAACTCCTGAGGTTCGACCAAGCCCGGATGGGTGACTTATAGTCCGGTCTCCTCGTTTTTCTCCGCTTTTTCCAGCCATCCGCGATCGCAAGCGATCTTTGGGGGGAGAGTATGGCTATCACCGACTTGCAAAATCCGTCAGACGGCCAATCAGACCTATGTAAAAAAGCCACAGGCTTTGATTTTCATCAAAACTCCGTGGCTTTGAATAATAAAAAAAGCCCGATTTAGGAAAGTGAATGCATCACTACCCAAATCGGGCCTTTCATTTTATGCTGATAATCATCAGATTGGAAAAGAACAGACCATCGGTCGGTCTGAATAAGTGGTTAAAAAGAAAATTAGGAATTAGAATGGCCTGCTTTGCGCATGCATCAGGCTAGAGATAAAAGTTAAATGAATGGTATGACCCTAGTTTATCCTATTTTCTTTCTAGAAGTCAACAGAAATGTTAGGGTGACCCAGAGGTGACCTTAAGGTCACCCAAAGTTGACTTTAAGTCACCTCAAGGTCACCCAAGGTTCACCTCAAGGTCACCCAAAGGTCACCCAAAGGTCACCTCAAGTTAATATGGCTTAATTTTAATAATGGCACATAAGACAGCCTAATTCATCTTCGTCATCAGGATCAATGAGATCACCGAGAGTTTTCATGGCAGATTTTGCTTCTTTATCAAGGGATTGCTCCGCGGCTCTTCTCATTATCTCCGCTCTTCGTTCGGGCTTCTCTAATTCTTCCAAACTTTCGCGTTGGGACCAAGTAAACCGCTGGCCTGTATTACTATCAAATTTTTCGTATTCCTTAGCTTTTTCAAATAAGTCTGGATGGCGTTCCAAAAGGCCAACCCATTCGTTTCTTCTTTGAAAGAAACAGAAGTAGCATCCGGATCGGCTTCTCCACTCGTAATATTTGGGAAGTCCCAGTCCAGATTCTTCAAGAATGCGAAAAACGTCTGCTTTTACAATTCCTGCTTCTTTGAATGGAAATACAGGTGTAATGTTTGGTTTAGTTGAAATATAACCACTACGATTTTCATCAGCACGTATCGCAACGTAGCTGATTACTTCATCGGTACCAACATAATCTTCCAACGGCTCAATTTTCAGTTTACGAGTGCACCACCTTACTTGAGAAGAGGGGAGTAAACCTCCATACACTTGAAGCCAATGATCGAACCCACGATCCGCATTTAATCGAACAATTGGTTTTCCGAGATATGCTTCAATCTTATCCAAATATTCGTATGTCTCGGGTAATTCCTTCTGGGTATCACAAAATACATACTCCATCTCGGGAACTTTATCTTTCATAAAAATCGCAAGTGCGGTGCTATCCTTACCGCCAGAAAGATTCATGATATGACGAGTCTTAGACACGTATTTCGTCCTCCTTGTTTTGTGAATTTGCATAGTAGCTCTTAACAAGTTCAGACGCGATAAAAAGTAACTGATTACCTTTTATTGAACTTGTGTCCAACTTAGAAAGAAATTCTTTTACAATGTCCCGCGCTTTCGCTTGTTCGGCATCTGTAAGGTTTATAACCGTTTCAAAATCTACCTCAGGCGTTGTTATTCCAATCCGAATAGGGCTTATTTCCTGTGCATCCTTTTTGTACAAAGAAGCAATGGTTTCGTAGTGAGCAAATTTTCTTTCCAGCATAATAAGCTCTACCCGAAATTCCTCAATAGTACGATCAAACCAATTTTTTGGAGTTTTTTTCATAATAACACTTGCAACGGACTCAATCCATTTTTCTATTTCTGCATCTTGTGACATTCTCCATGTTATTGCCTTCAGATCCATATCATTAATCACACTCTGAAGTAGCGTTGCTCGCTGACGAAGTTGATTTATCGCTACTTCTGGAGGAAAGGAAAGAAGTCCAAAAGCTTCAAATAGTGCTGATTGAATCTGATTTAGTAGCCGCGGATAGCTTTCTGCTAGTTCTCGTATTGAGGTGATTATCCCTAATACAATTTCAGACAATAGTGATTGATTGTAATCATCATCTATTGGTGCAAACCCGACTGCTGTAGGTAACCCGTCAAATAATAACTCTGATGGTTCCTTTGCACTAAGGAGAGTTTGCCGTACCATTATTGTTCGTTCGCTTAAGAGCTTGGTAGCCTTAGTGTACTCAGGCAAACGATGAGCAAAAGCAACTAGAGGCCTTACAAGACTCAAGAGGTCAGTAGTGCCATCAAAGTCTGCTAATGCGCCGTTATGTACCATCATCTCTATGAACGTTTTTCGATTACCACTAATTTCCGAAAGGCGAATTTTGAACTGTTCAGGGCTTTTTAGTAAACGTTCAATAATTGCTGTTGAAAGCTCTGGTACAAATGAATCATTCTCCAATATACTCACACGATTTCGATTTGCACACATAAAGGCTACTGTTAAGACAGGAAGCAACCCTCTTCTTATTCCATAAGGAGGTAAAGAAAGGGCCTCCCATAATTCAGCAATGGAACAATACTCAGATCTGGTTCTATCTTCTACAGATGCCCAACTATCAAACCAAACCGTCCCTTTTTCAGGGGGGCTGATTTCCCATCTGTTTCCGATTTGTCTGTGTAGACCAGTAAGTTTAAGCGTAGATAGATATATCGGTAATTGGGGTGGATAACCACTTATCCCAAGGTTTTCTTCTCCAGGACAATCAATCATACGCCGTAACACATCATTACGCGCTGCAGTTGCAGCCGTAGATAACACATTCCGATTTACAAATTCATTTACAATTCGAGGTGCTTTAGGATATAGGTCATCACATAACTTTGAAACAAGAGTGTTTATTTGTTTCCCCGCAAGCTCTTGGGCGTTTCCCTCATAAGTGAAGACAGTAACTGTGCCTTCGGGACGTAATATAGCTCCGCTTACCGTTCTCTCAACAAGCTGTTCCAATTCACGTTCACGTTCAGTAATTTCACGCCTCGCTATCTCGTCGTCGAGTAGTGCAGGTGTATTTGCCATGACCCACCTTACGTAATATAACTCTCCAACAGCTTCAAGCAATGTTGATGGAATAATTGCCCACAATACCATTTGCCAAGGTTTTAAGCCGGGTAGGGCAGATGGAATTTCTTCATTGGCTGAGCTAATCACTACATAAACCTTGCCATCTGCATTTAGTGGAGTGGAATCTTCAAAAATCAGATTAATCTGCTCCGGAGACAAATATGTCATGTCAAACCATCTCAATGCCCCGGTTTGCATGGAATGTTTTCGAGCTGTTATAGGTCTGGGCGGAGCTAGCTTTGTCAGGCTTTCTACCAAGGGAGGGACTCCAACTGACCGACGTGCTTCATCAATGAGGGCCTCGATATCAATGTCGCTTCCGTCCCAGAGTCGATAGCTATCCGAAAAACGCCGATGGACAATAATTGAGCGGCTTGAAAGTAAAGAAATATCATCATCTATAGACGGACCAGTAACTAGCTCTAATGTGCGCTTAGATGCAACAAGTTGCCGAATAGGCACTGTTGTAATGAGACCAATAGCTTTGACTAAATCCCTTGCTGTTAAATTGTTGTCGGGAACTCGGCCAAGTGCAGTTTCAATAATTGCCCATCGACGACCAAATGTTGAGTGATAAATTGAAGAGCCAAGAGATGTAGCGACATATTCATAGAGCTCCGACAAACCATAAAGTTTGGGATGATCGGCTTCAAATTCAGTTTCATCTAGAAATCTTTGAAAACCATAAGGTTCATTGCTGCCAAGCATGCTAAATAGCGACCGCTCGTTCTGAGCAAAATGTCGGAACAAGGGGCCCATTAAGAGAGCCGTAATTGGATGTAATGGCGCACATTGTCGGCACAAGGATAGATATGCATTCTTCGAAATAGCATGAGATATCGCTCCTATGTCATACAGTTCTTGGCCAATTTGCTCTGCCAGTTTGCGAGCAGGTTCAATTAAATCCTGATCCAAACAGGTATTAGCAATAGTAGAACCAATAATCTTAAGGGTGTCTTCGACAGGAATCTGAAAAGCAATATCCTCAAATCTACCTTGAATTTTGGCAAATTCCTCTCGCTGTGTACGAAGAAGCCGATTGCCGTAGTTCTCAAAAGCTTGATGAAGGATCGTGATGAATGACATCTTAGGAGCAGAAGAACGATCTGCGTACTCAGCGATGAGCTGCAGTAGATAGACATCATTATCGTCGGGGTGGCTTGCTGCGTACTCTAGATGCTTTCCAAGTTCGTCAATAACCAAAATCAGGGAACGATCACTGTATCTATTTTTTAAGGTGTCTATAAGCTTTACGATGGCACTCAAATCATTAGAATTTGTTTGATTTACTTCGTTAACCAGATCAATATCGTTTTGAGATTGAGCCCATTGATATATTGCATTTTTGATACTAGGAGCAATTGGACCCGGAACACCTGTTACGGGAATCGAAAATACCTTTGGCAGTTCAGAAGGCCAAAGAAGTTCGGGGTATTGATCTTGTAAAGTTAATAAGTTGGTTTTGTCGGATTCAAGCAAACGGAGCAGTTCGAGAATCGTGGTTGATTTTCCGGATCCATATGGTCCAGTTATACTGATGGCACGAGGGCCATTTTCTAGAAGCCCCTCAACAACACGATTTAGTACATGAGTAAACAAGGGGGTTACTACAAAATGGGTGTCCGTAGCCAATTTATCCATATCCAAACGTGTCGATCTTAGAAATCCGTGTTGTGTTCCAAATAAATCGCGATACTTCATTGCGCTGACCCCTTTTGATAGTAAGACTGAAGTATTTCCAAAACATCGGGAACCGTATGAAATAATATTTGTCGCATACCAGCCGTAGAATCGTAAACGATCTTGCCATCAGTTAAATCGGCTAACCGCTCTAGGCGCTGAATGCAGCTGTTATCATCTAACAAAAAAATTCGACCAGGCGATCCCTCATTATGTAGCACCCGCTCCACTAGCATTGTCTTTGCATTTGTTTTAGTTTCTTGATAAAACTCTACCAGCGCGGCTAAAAATATAAAGTCAGGTATCGTTTCCTTATCCCCACGGTTTAATCTAATAGTTTTGTCGTAGTCTTTAAGAATATTCAACTCGACCAGGGGACATTCAAGAGATTCTTCGGAGACAATTTTTTTCGGATTGGTGTAGGTTCTGACAAAGCATTCAATGTCACTCTCAAGAGTTCGATCTGAGGGTACTTTTCCACCGGACTCATTCACCATTTGTTTTAGTTCATCTCTTAATGCTGTTTTCGAAAACTCAGGCCGATTCAAATAATTAAGAACGTAGTACCATGTCGTGCAACGCTCAACATTTCTAGCCAGTCGCCAATGTAGCCACCATAGAGTACCAATATCCTCCAGATAGGGATCTGCACCTTCGGGTCCAAACATCAGTTCCCCTAATTTTGTTATTTCGTAAGAACCACGTTCTACGTCAGTAATCAATCCAAGCGCAAGACACCAATGACGTATAGAACGAACCATATTTTTACCGACACCAAGTGTTATGATAGCGTCATCTCTAGAAAATATGGTAGGATCACTTTTTACGGCTGTCACACCTTTATGTAACCACCCAAGACGAAACGGAAATGTTTCGTGCCCTGTGAATCCAAATGAAGGAAGAATCGGACGTGTATGTATCATTTTCAGAACACCTCATGTTATACTGGATAAGTACATCCAGTATAACATATTTTGAAGGTGGAGATGAAAGTGAATGTCAACACTCCCTCTAACAATATTATCTATCTAGACAATGCAGCAACTACTCCTTGCGATCCACGAGTAGTTGAAGAGATGAGTCCATATTGGTTCATGAACTTTGCGAATCCATCTAGTCCTCATATATTAGGTCAACAAGCACATCAAGTAATTGAAAGTTGTAGAATGCGGATACGGGAAGCATTGCACGGATCGGGATCTGTAATTTTTACAAGTGGTTCTACCGAAAGTAATAACATGGCAATTTTATCCATATTGCGTTATTCTCTTGAATGTCTGAACCGTCGGAAGGTTCTTTGTTTGTCGACAGAACACAAATCAGTCATTAACTCAGTTACATATTTTTGTGCTCTATTAGAGATAGAAGTCGAATGGATTCCTGTGACTGAAATTGGACTTATTGATATGAATTGGTTTAATGCGGCATTGGACGAGTCTGTGGGTGCGGTTATTGTTCAACTAGCAAATAGTGAAACAGGTGTTATTCAAGATGTCCGACGGATATCTGAGGCCTGTCATAGCGTAGGTTCACTGTGTTTTTCGGATATTACACAAGCTATTGGAAGAATTGAGGTCGATCTTGATAAACTTGGCGTGGATTACGCATCATTTACGGCTCACAAATTTTATGGGCCGAAGGGAATAGGTGCCTTATATGTGGCACCTTCAAAGAAGTTAGTCCCGCTTACTTTCGGAGGTGGACAGGAAAAAGGAATAAGACCAGGTACAGAAAATGTACCGGGAATAGTTGGATTGACATATGCATTAAAACTCTGTGTAGATGAGCTTGATCAGAATAGCCTTCATCTTTCCAGATTGCGAAACCGTCTTTGGGATAATTTAAAAGAAGTTGGAGAGGTTCGATGGAATGCTCAAAATGCCGAATTGCTTCCTTCTCATTTAAATGTAACAATCCGAAGTGTTAAAGCGCAGGAACTAATGTTACGGGCAAGGGACATTGCGCTTAGTGCAGGTTCAGCATGCAATACTGCCACTAACTTGCCTAGTCATGTGCTCATGAGTATGGGACTAACAAGGGACGAAGCAGAGGAGACAATACGATTATCTGTTGGACGATTTACAACAACAAATGATATTGATATTGCAAGCAGTAAACTTATTAAGGCAATCTTGGAAATACGTAGCCGTGGCTAGTGTCTTAAGTTCAATAAATACAACTAGCGCCTTCGCTTCGATATGAAACGGGGGCGTTGACTTTAATATGGTCGAATCGATTCGACAATTATTCATCTATCTATTATGCAAAAATTCCCTAAATTAATTTCTGAGGCGGTATAATATTTGTATCCGAGAGGCGTGGAGGGTTCAATGAATACCAGTCAAAAACATTTGGGGTTAAGTAAATTGTTTGAGCCGGCTATAAATTCCATGCAAAACAAGGAGATCGCGGTTTTCGGTCCCGTTTCATTTATAGATTACTTAATGAATAATAATCTTCCCAAGATTGGTGCAACTCCTGAAGCGATTTCAATAGACTCATATGAAAAATTACATCAATCTGCTAAAGAAAATTCAACAATGATAATGAGATTAGGCCAATCTCAGGCAAGTAAAGGTACTCAATTCGCACTAGTCAAAGTACAGGGGAGAATAGCAGATTTTTTTCTTATTGATGAACTGATCTTTAATTCGGAAGGGATTGAATATTTTCCAAAAGTTAATAATGTTCAATTGAAGGCTTTTTCTTTGTTACCCTCACTTACTGAAAATTCTTATATCAATCTTGGTTTTTCTTCTGGATTGATTAGTTTTGCACTAGGAGTAGACCAAGTGAAACCCAAAAAAGTGATTCTACCCATAAATCATTAGCAAAGCATAAGTTACTTTACCCTGTCCTTAGTATTGCTGATAAGGTTCCACCCGAAATGCCAATTGTGCCAGTATATATAAAAATTAAAACTTCATCGTTAGGGATTCATTTTCATGTAACGGAGTGTAGCGTTCCTGATCCTAGACGGAAAACAATCGCTTACGATGAGCTAATTGTTAAGAAATATACGCATTTGATCCTAAAGCTAAATGGATTTTTTTATAATGGCTGAGGTTTGTGTAATAAACAGGAAATTAGCTGGAGGATGTCGAAAGAAGTATAAGTGTCATTTTCTAAACAAGGTGGTAGTACAAAATGACTATTATTCAATCTGAATGGATTAGCTTTCTCCGACAGTATGGGCCAATTCCGCGTAATGATAACATGTATGATGAAGCGATCCATAGGATTATTAAACGTAAAAATATTGAACCTATAGTTATAGAGTCTGTTTATTTAGCCGAACTTATTGAGAACTTTAGATCTAATAATCCTAAATCAGTAATTTTAACAGGTACAGCTGGGGACGGAAAAACATACAACTGTAGAGAAGTATGGTTGTCGTTAAACGGTTCACTCCAGATTTGGCAGAATGATGATAAGGTTAAAGAATTATTGCTACCAAACTCAAAGAAATTATTTGTTGTAAAAGATCTCAGTGAACTTAAGGATGAGGAAAGAGGTATTTTAAAACTGTTCGTTAATTCTGTTCTTAATCCTGATGATAGCAATGTGTTTTTAATTGCTGCAAACGACGGGCAATTAATTGAAGCGTGGAAGCATATTGATTCTGCTCCCCAGACTGAGCGTGTAAAACAGTGTATAGAGGATTTGCTTGTTTCCGGGGTGAATGAAAAGAGCGGTTTTAATTTGAGACTATATAATCTAAGTCAAATAAGCGCCGCGAGACTATTTCCGCAAATCGTAGATGCTGTACTACAACATCCTGGATGGAGCGATTGTAGTAACTGTTCTTTAAGGGAAAACGATCAGACAGACAAGAAGTGTCCTATTTGGGAAAATCGAAAAAGACTTGAAGGTAGCAAGGACGATAAACTAATCCTTTCAAGAGTTACTGATCTTTTGGAGTTATGTGAGTTAAATGGCGTACATCTTCCAATAAGACAGTTACTTCTATTAGTGTCAAACATGCTTCTTGGCCATCCAGAAGCTAAAGATAGGCTGATGACATGTTCTGATGCAGTAAAAATAGTGGACGATAATAGAACATCACTTGCAAGTATTTACCGTAATATTTTAGGTGAGAACCTTACGGAAAGACGTCGTGAATCAACAGATGTATTTGCTGCGTTAGGTAGATTCGGAATTGGCTATGAGACTAGCAATACCATTGATAATATTTTGATTTTTGGCGAAGATGACCCCGATTTGTATTCGTATTATGAAGAACTCGTACTCAATGATACATACTACGGTGCCGACCAAACTTTTCGTGCCAATCAAAAGGATTATTTAGAAGGTGTAACGGATAGTGGTGAGGCGTTTTTAAATTCGCTCCGATCTCAGAGACAAAGGTTGTTTTTTGTAATTCCTAAAGATAAAGAGGAAGAACTTAAACTCTGGCATCTTACAACGTTTCACTATGCTGGTGAATTTTTATCTGACGTGTACAGAGCAGCTAAGAATGGCAAAGTAGCAACACAGATAACCTCGAGAATAGCCCAAGGTTTAAATCGGATTTTTACAGGGTTATTAGCAAAGAACAACGATGAACTGATATTAGCTACATCCGGAAGTCATTCGCAGGCCAAGGTTAGTAGAATTTTTGAAGAAAGTATTTCTGTTCCTAAAAAGCGCGGCGAAAGTATGCAGATTAGAATGAACGATATTGAGAAACTTGTAGTTGAAGTAAAACTTTCACCTTCTATTGCTGCTGTTGAGTTGCCTTTACAATTAGTTCGATATGAGTTTCTATCCAGGGTTGCAGAAGGTGCATTGCCGGGTAGTTTCTCTCGCGAATGTTATGAAGATATTCTTGGATTTAAGAGCAAACTTCTGAAACAAATAGAGCTACGTCGTAATTTGGATGAAGAAGATACGGATGATGAAAGTGATTTATCATTTAGAATTATTCGACTAAATCAAGATGGTTTGATAGACGACAAAATCGTAGAGGTAAACTACTATGAATAACAGACTGCCACGTCCAACTAAAATTGATTCAGATATGTGGGTAGATGAGGCTATCTGGGGGCATCGGTTATACGATGAGCAGACTCCTTGGCTTTGTTTCATGGAATTTTTAAATGTGCTTCAAGCTGAACTTGATGCAGGAAGAGCATTTATTGAAGTTGAACCCAATAAGTTGGCATATTTGCCCAAGTCAAGATTATATTTGCGAAACATCTTGTTCAATAATCCTCAATTATCATTAATAGCTAGTAGATACAAATACGATGATAAAGAAGCTTGGTCACAGTGGTACGAGGTGATGGGCAAGGGGCAAGCTGGAATTATCAATGCAGATTTTACATATCTGGAGAAGCGATTCCCCAAGTTTGAAGATTTTGCTTTAGTAGTACAATTTCTAAGGGAAACGACAATTGAGGGCGAAAACAATAAGCGATGGAGCTCACAATTCATTTTTCCATATGGCCCCAATTGCTTGTATGAAGATCTAAATGTTAAAGAAAATAAAGCCCCTACTAATGATAGAAGATTTTTTGGTAGAACAGGTGAACTGTTATATTTGATGTTGGCAAGGAGCGGGAAAGGTTCTAGGATAATTTCAAGTTTACAAAAAAGCGTTTTAAACTCAGCAAATAAATTTAATCGTTTAGTTGCTGCATTAGAACCTAAAGAAACAATAAATTCTTCTACGGTGAGATCAGGGGTTTATTTACCGTATTTAAATCTACCTGAATATCAGGCGCTTGCAGATGATTGGTTGAGTTTATTAGAAAGTAACATTCCAAACTATGACGCAATTCCTCATCTTGTTAATATTACAGGGTTACACATGATTATATACAGTCTAAATCGGGCGAAGGCTGTATTAAAGGACGATACAAAATTAACTTTTATCTTAGAAATCGTATCACCCAAGAAAACTATCATTAGGGAGCTTTCTTCTGATTCATTTACAGAGCATAATAATTTGTCGCGACGAGCGGTAGAAGCCTATATCAGGCAGATTGTTCATACTGAAGCTTGGGGCAAAATAACAGATATTACTGAAGCAATTTCCTTACTGAAAAATGAATATGAATGGCCAAAAGAAAATGAAATAGATTCTGTTAATTCACCGGATGACTTGATAAATAAATTTGTAACCGCGGCTATAAACAGGCATAAACAACACGTTGATAAGTTTCACGGTGTTTGGGGAAAAGAGATTGGACTTTCCTCTAGGAGAGGTGCTCGGAGGGTAAGGTATGCTCCTCAAGATATGTTATTAAAGTCTTTAGTATTATGTGTTGTTCCGAAAAGAATGGAGTTCCAGGACTTCTTAGATAAGTTGTATGAAAAATACGGCTTCATTATTGGTGATAAACAGGCTCTCACACTGACGGAAGCCGGTAGAGCTGACTTAGAAGCGTTTTCAGACAATGCAAGACGACTTGAGCAACGACTAGCCAGTATGGGACTATTACGTAGATTATCCGATGCATGCGCATATGTTGAAAATCCCTTCGGAATTCGGGAGGAAGCAATTTCATGAATCAACTAGAGTTGATTGGGCAAGTAGCAACTGAGTATCTCCGTCGGCAGTTGCAGAATGGCGAATCTGAAGATGGGGTAGCACGTTTTTTATTAGATCGACTTACAGGAGATCAGGTGTCGTATATATGCAAAACGATTAGCCAAGATATGTTGTTGTCCTCGATATTAGATATTAAAGTCCCTAGAAAACTAGTGGACGGTAGCGGATTACCAGACAATATGGTTACGGATGAGAAGACCACATATTGGAGAAACGCTTCTTGTGATAAACCCGCAATATTGTTAGCTAATACCAACGATGATCAAGGACAATCATTAAGAGATATCACAAGAGTTGGGGCTGGGGATTTAAAAAGTCAGCCAGACATTTGGGTTCAAGTAGCAAGTAAAGATCTCCCTCTAAGCGATGAACAAAAAAAGTATTGGCAACAAGCCTTAAAGGGTTTACAAGAAGCAAATGAATGTAGCCTTGAGGAATTTAGTGAATTCGTTGTAAAGGTTCGTGAGAAAATTGCAGAAGATAGTGTCCCTGTAGTAAGGGCACTTGGTTGGGCTTTGCCTGCTCTGCGCATTCCTCGCGATTCCTTCTATTTTGATGCCATTCCTGAGAATGCGCTAGGTCACGCAAGTCGATGGAAGAAGATGTTTGTAGATGCGTATACCAAAAGAGCATGCTATTTATATAAGCAACATCCAAATCGACAAATTATCGAGAACAGTGATATTCTGGCATCTTACGAAAAGGTAAAAAGTCAAATCGACCCATCAGTTCAACCAATTATGGAGTTGTTCATTGAATCTGATATTAATTGGTCTACTGCTGCAGAGAATCTTTCCGAATTAGAATGGGAAGCTGATAAAGTAAACCTATTATTTTTTGAGTTAAAGCCAATGAAAATAAATTTGGCTGAAAAAACTCTCCAACTATATGAGGATGAGTTTCCTGATATTCTTACGGATGATGAAATCATTTATTTGAATAACCTAAGTGAACTGATAAAAAAGCGAAAAGCGAAAGAAGCTACCGAAGAAGATAAAGAGTTTTATGATAAACATCGACAATATTTAGAAACTGATAAGGCATTGAAAGCCGAATGGGACCGATACGTTTATGGTAAACCCATAGAATGTACCGATTTTTTAGTTGGTTTATTGGAAGCAACTGAGCGACTTTTTGCACAATGCGATAGTTTTAATGGGGAAAAGACCCTCAAAATACGTACCCAAAAGACGAACAGTAAAAAGTCCTGGTTGGACTTAAATGAAGATATAGGTTTGTTTTTTTGCAATGCGTACAGAGGGCTGGAGAAGTTAACAAATTGGCAAGTCAATTGGGATACGTATTATTTATTTAAATATGACCAATTAGTTTTAGAGGCGAAACAGAAGAATAATTACAAAAAAAATACCTCAACAGCTAAGTCCGCTATTCAAATTGTATTTTATATTGAACTTACTTACTATGATTTGCAAGGAGCAAAGCAAAAAAATGAAGTAAAGCTTATTTGGCAAGGTAATCCGTTGGAGATTGGATTGGAACTTCATGATGATTTGAAGAGATTGGCGGAGCATCCGTTCTCCTATTCAACCGTTTCGCAAAATCCTGTTAGTAAAAAGGGAAAGCTTCAAGGACTATCTTTGAGTGATGTAGGTACAATACAAGCGGTGTTCGGCCAGGATAGAGGATCGCTAGTTGGGGTATACGCAAAATCTACGGATCTGGAAAAGCTGATCTTAAATAATTTGAAGAAATCATTGGAGGAGGAAAGGCTTTCACAGAAGGACTATGATGCTCTTAAAGAAGCCTGGACTGAGTTCTCGAATAAATATCGACAATCTATAAATGATTGGCTAGTAGATGGTATCAGCTCAGATTCGATGATTGAACAATGTGAGTTGTATGATAAATTCTTGCGCTCCCTACAAGAGCACGCATTGGGAGATATGAATCGTATTAATATCATGCAGCCCGTTTTAAATATTGGCAATGTCAGGGTGGATGGGGATAAAAACAGACCCATGACCATTATAGCTCCATGGCACCCAATGCGTATGGCAGCTAAATCCGTTAAAGCCCGACAAGTCATAGGATTAATTAATTATATATTAACTGCAGATCATGTGGACTTTGGCGATCAACGACTATTCTTCACGGACCTTAAAGAGGAAATTTTAAGCCCTTATTATCCAGAAGTAGCAGTCGGTTATAAGGGCCAAGAACCGATCCTTCTTTCAATTACCGATGCTAAAAATGATTACACCTTAATGGAAAGTCCAGTGCGTGATGATGTAGATATGCAGACGAATGAGGATCCAAAGGAAGCAAGTACTAAGCTCTTGAGTCTTGTTGAACGTTATTTAAATCTCCAACCCCACGAAAAGACCAATTTAAGTTTGGTCTTGTACAATTGTGACTCTACGAGACTACCAGAGACAATCGTTAATTCACTCGCCACGATGCATGAAGCTGAAGATGAAGTTCGTTGTCAAGTTATTTTGAGACATCGTGACACGAAAAAATTAAATGAATTGTATATGAAAATGATAGAGAATACGGATAGCGATGCTGATTCTTTTGTAGCAAGTGAAGTAACTCGTGACTTTATGGCGCGTTTGCGTGTGGGTGTCATGGCACATGAAGCGACTTCATTAGATCCAAAAGAAGGAAAGCTCGCTGATATTGTTTTCTTGCAAGATGTTATTTCAAGGCAAGCAAATCTTGAATGGGATGAGGTACAGGTCAGGCACATCCCTGAGATTTTGAACCATTATCCTCCTCGGTGGGCAAAAAGACGGTCTACTGCAAAGGACGAACTCAAATCGACTGTATATCTAGCATGTCCAAGCCAGCCATCTGTTGGATGGTCGTATCTTTCATCAGTTTATTCTGTAGTAAAAGGAAAGGATGTTAATCCTGGAACATTCTACTTACCAGCGAGACAGATATCTTTTCAGAATGAAAAAGTTAAGGCTATTTTCGATGAGGCACATAAGCTCGGTGAATGGGTAGTCAATTATGATGAACTATTAGAACGCAGGCAACTTAAGAATTTGGGAGTTAAAGTCATAAAGTATCAACACAATAAATCTCACGGTTCTAATATAGTTGTTTCATCAAAATCGCAATTGAATTTGCTTACTGTATTAGTAAAAAGAAGACTGAATGCTCTGAACCTAGGGTTGACAGACACGGAGTTGGTGCAACTCACAGATCGTTTTATTGAGGATGCCAATGCAATCTCGGGTGATATCGTACTCCGCGCTGCAAAACGTGGCGTATTTGCTGGTGAGTTAATTGGAGTTGTATTAAGTAAAGCGATTCTCCAATCTGAGATGGAGAAACATCAAACTGCAGGTTGGTTTTTCTTGGACGATTATGCAACATGGCTCGGGCAAAAAGAGGGACAAATTGCGGATATATTAGCTCTAGCACCCAAGATGGTTGATAACAAATCGCAGCTACAAGTATTCGTATCTGAAGCGAAGTATGTCGATGCTAAAGGCGTTTCAGAAGCGAAAAAGAATTCCTCAAAGCAGTTACGCGATACCGTATCGAGAATGGACAATGCACTTTTCGGTGATCCGGGAAGGCTTGACCGAGATTTATGGTTATCTAGATTGAGTGATATGTTAAATGACGGTATTGAATTGCCTCCAGGAGCACCATTTACCGTTGAAGAGTTAAGAGAGGGTATTCGTAATGGAGAAATTCCTATTGAAATTAAGGGATACTCTCATGTATTTTTGTCCACTTTACCTGATATTGCATTGGATAGTGAAAGAATTCCTATTACTAATGCTAAAAATTGCTACCAAGAAGTGTTTACTAGGGATATCGTAAGAGAATTAGTACTGGCATATCACAAGGGAGAGTCTATTATTTCAATTCGTGAGAAATTAGATGATAGCAAGCCGTGGGCATTATCGGAAGCCAAGCCGCCCGCTCCAAGAATTAATTATGTTGCTGCGAGTAATAACAGTAAGGGTTCCAATCAAGGCAAAGTCCCTAATAACCTAGAAGATGTAATAATGAAAAATGATTCTGATGGGGCCGCGGCGGAAGCAGATGTAGTTGATAAAGATACTGAGCAAGAGAAAAAAACTGATTTTGATATTTCAGTAGAAGAAAGAAAGATAGGTTTTGAAAACAATGCTGAGATTTCATGGGCTAGTCCTCAATTAGCTAATTGGATTCAGCAAAATGCCCTTACCTCGGAAGAAAATAGCGAAGATCAATCGTGGGTTAGTGAAACGGTAAATAAGCTAAGACTGGCTTTAATAAGTTATAATTTGCAAGCAAAGGTTATTGGCCACCGCTTAACGCCAAACGCTATCGTGATAAGGCTAAAAGGATCTGATCAATTAAAGGTCGATGATATCGAGAAAAGAAGGTCTATGCTTCTTACAACGCATGCCCTTGATGTAATAAACATCTTGGCACAACCAGGTGAAATAGTTGTTTCCTTAGCTCGTCCACATCGGCAAAGTATTTCGTTAGCTGATGTTTGGAAAGTAAGAAAGGTACAGACTGATGCATCAGGCTTAAACATGAGTTTTGTCATTGGTGTAAAGGAGATTGATGGTGAACTTCTTTATTTAAATCTAGGTGGAGAATTTGAAGGTGGTGCCCAACATGCACCACATACCCTCATAGCTGGCGCAACGGGAAGCGGTAAATCAGTATTACTGCAAAACCTCATACTAGACATATGTGTGACAAATAGCAAAGAACTAGCGCATATTTATTTAATTGATCCTAAGTATGGTGTCGATTATATGCATCTTGCTGATCTGCCACATCTTGTTGAAGGTATTATTGATGATCAGAATAAAGCTACGCAGATACTTGAGAACCTTGTCGTTGAGATGAATGATAGATACCAGAAATTTAAAGAATTCAAAGTAAATAACTTGAAGGATTATAATGCCAAGGTCGCCGATGGCGAAAAACTTCCTCTTATCTTCTTAATTCATGATGAGTTCGCTGAATGGATGCTTATTGATGAATATAAGAACGCAGTTTCCTCTATTGTCCAACGATTGGGGGTAAAGGCACGCGCCGCGGGCATACATTTGATTTTTGCAGCTCAACGACCTGATGCTAATGTGTTGCCGGTTCAGTTAAGGGATAACTTAGGGAATCGGTTAATATTGCGGGTTGAGAGTGTAGGTACTTCTGAGATTTCACTTGGTGAAAAAGGGGCAGAAAAATTGCTCGGTAAGGGGCATCTAGCTGCAAGACTTCAGGGGGAAACTGGATTGATTTTTGCACAGGTACCTTATCTTTCTAATGAAAGTCTATCTAAAATTATCGAATTGATCACTTAATAAGATTTAGGGAAGTGCAATATGCACTTCCCTAATCTATTTGTACGCCCAGCATGGACGTTATCTTTAGGGTGAAAGTCCTGAACGGGGGCTGGCGAGCGCCTACCGTTAGCCAAGGGCAAGGGTGCCCGCCGCGAGGCGGGATCTGAAGGAAGCCGGAGGCAAATGCACGGGCCAAGGTACACGAACTCAATTGGAGGCAGGATGAGTCGGATGAGTTGCCAAAACACAACGAAATCCAAAGCCGCCAAGGGCTGATCCTGTAGACTTGGGTGGTCGCGGGCAGACAGATGACGTTCTTATCTGGGGAGGCCTGCGGAATACGCGAAGTCCCTTCGTAACCAGAGTCGAGAGGCTCTGCTGAATCCGCAGGAGTCAGCAGAGGCCATAGTACGGGAGTACGGGACGCCGGAAACCGGAAGGGCCGAACTAAGCGAGGAAACCGATGCGTTCGCGCGAAGAGCAACGACAGCCGAATATCTCGCAAGAGAGCTGCCGGCAAAGGGTAGCGGTGAAGCCGCAAGGGTATGCCGGAGCGCCGAGTTCTTCGTCGGCACAAGTCGCCCCTTCCTCTCGCGAAGACCAGAGCGACCTGCTGGAGAAAATGCTTGAAGGAGGTAACCTTCGGCTCGCTTACAAGCGAGTGGTGCAAAACGGAGGAGCGCCCGGTGTGGACGGAGTAACGGTAGCACAGCTACAAGCGTACCTGAAAACACATTGGGAGACGGTGAAAGCCGAACTCCTTGCGGGAACCTATAGACCCGCGCCGGTCAAACGGGTGGAAATCCCCAAACCCGGAGGCGGCGTGCGGCTGCTGGGTATCCCGACCGTCATGGACCGCTTCCTCCAGCAGGCGCTTCTGCAGGTGATGAACCCAATCTTTGACGCGCACTTCTCTTGGTATAGCTATGGCTTTCGGCCAGGAAAGAGAGCGCACGACGCGGTAAAGCAAGCGCAACGATATATCCAGAGCGGCCTGCGCTGGGTCGTGGATATGGACCTCGAAAAGTTCTTTGACCGGGTGAACCACGACATGCTCATGGCGAGGGTAGCGCGAAAGGTGACAGACAAGCGCGTCCTGAAACTGATTCGCGCATACCTAAATGCCGGAGTCATGGCCGAAGGAGCACTAGAACGGACGGAAGAAGGAACGCCGCAAGGCGGCCCCTTAAGTCCGCTCTTGGCGAATATCCTGCTGGACGACCTGGACAAGGAACTGACGAAACGAGGACTGCGGTTCGTCCGTTATGCGGACGATTGCAACATCTTTGTTGCGAGTAAACGCGCCGGCGAACGTGTCATGGAGTCGGTGATTCGCTTTGTAGAAGGAAAGCTGAAACTGAAAGTGAACCGGGGCAAAAGCGCGGTAGACCGGCCATGGAACCGTAAGTTCCTCGGTTTTAGCTTCCTGTCGAACAAACAGGCAACGATTCGTCTCGCCCCAAAGACAATCTCCCGATTCAAGGAGAAAGTACGGGAACTAACGAGCCGAACCAAGCCAATTTCGACCCGGGTTCGACAGTAACCCTCGAAAAGTAGGCACCCTTTTGGGTGCTGTGGACAACTGAAATCCAGATTTGACGCGGCTTTTCGGACTTTTCCACAGGCACTACGACGCGAAAAAATCCAAAAAACTGTAGGCACTAAATTTTTGTGGATAACTAGATATTTTTGTTGCATTTCTTGTAGTATATACTATATCCTGTAGATATGTATATACGAACAATCTCTCGTAAAAATAAAAACGGTTCGATCACCCGTTACGTACAGCTCGCCCATAATGAGCGAAATCCTGTGACCGGAACTCCACAAGCGAAAGTCCTGTACCATTTCGGCCGCGCTGACGAACTGGACATGGAGGGCTTGAAACGTCTTGCCGCCAGCATCCACCGTTTTATTGGCGAGCCGCAAGCGCCCTCTCCATCTTCAGCGCAACCAGCTTCGGTTACGCTCCTTAGCAGTCGTTCGCTGGGCGGCGTATGGCTGCTCGATGTCAACGCCGGAATTCATTTGACCCACCAGCGCCGGAATAAAATTGACCCACCTGTGTGCCTGGTGTCGAATAGATTCCGGTTTTTACTTTGTCCTTGAGGCGGTAGCTGTTCCCGCGAATGTTGA
>Ga0207865_101316_pt1 | contig 19310 bp, 15 predicted proteins | sample HigsolmetaAR204D_FD_184836 | JGI IMG/M metagenome (GOLD analysis project Ga0207865, IMG submission 184836) | Ionic liquid and high solid enriched microbial communities from the Joint BioEnergy Institute, USA - AR20-4-D (SPAdes) (version 2) ...
GTTTGCCGGCAGCTGCTGGTCGCCGTAGGCTGCGGCCGATGCGCCGAGATTGCGGTAGGCATAAATGAAGCCGTCCGCCGAGCCGACGATCAGCTCCGGCTTGCCGTCGCCGTCCAGATCGGCCAGCGCCGGGTAAGCGCGGTACGGCAGCTGGACGGGATCGCCGAGCGATAAGGACTGGCCGTAATCGGCTCCCTGCACCGGCCCGTCCTCGGCCATAATCCGTATGCCGCTGGAATAGAACGAATTCGGCGTCTCGCCCTGGAACGAAGGCTTCTCGTTCGTTCCTTCATTCAGATGGACGACCGCCGATTCGGTCCAGCGGCCCCAGCGGTAGGTGGCGCGAACGAGCGAGAACGAAGGAATCTGATCGTATTCCCGCAGCAGCTCCGCCCACTGAATGCCCTCCTTGTCCCGGATCGCCTCCAGCGCCTCGAAGTGGTTCTGGTAAGCCATCGCCGGCCGGCCGTAGGGGCCGAGCACTTTCGCGACGCTGTAGCCGAGCTTCTCTTTCGAGACGAAGGCCGCATATTCGCTGCGGAACATCGCGCTGCCGGCGGCAAAGGTGAAGTTGAAATAAGGCTCGACCGGCAGCTTGTTGCGGTTGAAATAGACCGAACCTTGTTCCGGCTTGCGCTTCTCGTTGATTGCTGCGGCCAGCCGCTCGAAGCCGAGCTGCGGGTCGATGCCGCTCGCGAGATCGTATCCCGTAATATGGTACCGGTTTGGCAGCAGCATTCCGCTGAAGAAGACGGTCCCTTCGCCATATCGGTTCAACGCATACAGCGCGACCGGCTGGGACGCGTCTCGCAGGCCGACGACCGTCTGGGCGGTGGACGGCACGAGCCCGTGGCCCCACTCGAAGCTGCGCAGGCTTCCATCGAGGTCATGCTTCATATAGTTGTCCATAAACTGCGCGAACAGCTCCTGCAAGCCTTGCAGGTGCAGCCCGGCTTCAGGATAGACGAAAGCCAGCTCGGATACGCGGGACAAGCCCGGCGGCAGGCCGCCGGCCGGCACTGTCAGCGTCTCCGGCGGGGAGACGGGCACGACCGACTGCGCGCCGAGAAATTCGGGTTCGAAGTCGTTGGCAAAACCATTTTCAAGGAACAGATGCCCGCCCTGGGCGACGAAGGCTTCCAGCCGCTGACGCAGCTCCGGCGTCAGCGCCCCCTGCAGGGACGGGTCCAAATATACCGTGTCGTACCGGCCGAGCTGCTGCGCGCTGACATCCTCCAGCGGCTTGCGCTCCAGCTTGAGTCCGGCGATGCCGGCTTGCGCCAGGTGGCCGTAAGCGGCCGCATCGAACTGGTCGCCCGATGTGGCGTACAGCATGCGAACCGACAGCTCCCGGCCTCCGGCGAGCAAGACGGCAAGCGCCGCCGCCAGCAGCATCCCAAGCACAAGCAGGATCGCGCCGGTCTTGCGGCGTGATATTCGATTCAAAACCATCCCTCAATTATAAACGATTCGTCCGACCAGACGCGAGAAAACGACCGAAGCTGTATGGCATCGGACGCCATCGGCGGCGGATGAAAAATTTGCCCGAAACGGGTGGTCACGAGCTCAAGATCGGACTCCTAGCAATTATAGCACGGATGATTAGCTTTGTTAACTTTTGCCCGAGATGGCGCGGTCGGCCTCCTTTCTGGTACACTAGGAAGGATTAAGATCGTTTGCGAGCGGAGGAATTTAACCGATATGCATAAACCGAACAAAGCCGATATCGAGCTGCTGGCGCCGGCGGGCGATTGGGACTGCCTGCGGGCGGCGGTGGCCTGCGGCGCGGATGCCGTCTTCTTCGGCGTGGAAAAGTTCAACGCCCGGGTGCGGGCAAGCAACTTTCGGATGGACGAGCTGAAGGACGTCATGGCGTTTCTTCATTTATATGGAGTCAAGGGGTTCGTTACGTTCAATATTTTAGTGTTCGAGGATGAGCTGGAGGATGCGCGTCGTCTGGTGGAAGCCTGTATCGACGCGGGCGTGGACGCGCTGATCGTGCAGGATCTGGGGCTGGTCCGGCTGATTCGCGAAATATCGCCCGATTTTCCGATCCACGGCTCGACGCAGATGACGATTACTTCCCCCGAGGCGGTCGAGTTCACGAAGCCGTTCGACATCGAACGCGTCGTCCTGGGCCGGGAGAACAATCTGAAGCAAATCAGGCAGATCGGCGAGCAGGCGAAGCTGCCGATGGAGGTGTTCGTGCACGGCGCGCTGTGCGTCTCCTACTCCGGGCAGTGCCTCACCTCCGAGATGTGGGGCGGGCGTTCGGCGAACCGCGGCGAATGCGCCCAGGCGTGCCGGCTGCCTTACGATATGATCGTCGACGGCGTGGAGAAGCCGATGGGGAACGTCGCCTATCTGTTGTCGCCCAAAGATTTGGCGGCAATCGAACTGGTGCCGGAGCTGATCGAGGCCGGCGTGACTTCGTTCAAGATCGAAGGAAGGCTGAAGAGCCCTGAATATGTGGCGAACGTCGTAAGCAAATATCGGAAGGCGATTGACCGGTATTTCGAAGGCAAAGATCCGACGCCGAGCAAGGAGGAGCTGAGGGAGCTCCAGCAGAGCTTCTCGCGCGGCTTCACGTACGGTTTTCTGAAAGGAACGAACAACAAGCAGCTGGTGGACGGCACCTTTCCGAAAAGCCGCGGCGTCTACCTCGGCCGGGTGAAGCAGGTGCTGCGCGACGCGGTGCTGTGCGAGCTGGAGGCGCCGCTGAAGCGGGGAGACGGCATTTGCTTCGACGCCGGCGATCCGACGAAGAAGGAAGAAGGCGGCCGCGTATACGATCTGCGCCGCAAGGGAGCGAAGCTGGAAGGCGAGGCGCAGGGCGGCCTGGTCGAGATCGTGCCGGGCCGCAACGACGTTGACCTTGGCAGGGTGCACGTCGGCGACCGGATATGGAAGACGAACGACCCGCATCTGGACAAGCGGCTTCGCCAGACGTTCGAGACCGACCGTCCGTACCGGGTGTTCCCGGTGCGGGTGAAGGTGACCGGCGTCGAAGGGCAGCCGCTGAAGAGCATCTGGACCGATACGGTGGCCGGACATACCGTGACGGTGGCTTCGGAGCTGCCGCTCGTCAGGGCCGAGAAGCGGCCGATGGATCAGGCGCTGTTCGAGGAGCAGCTTGGCCGCCTCGGCGGCACGATCTTCGAGCTCGAGTCGGTGGAGGCGCATCTGAAGGGCGAACTGATCGTGCCGATGCGCGAGCTGAATCAGATGCGCCGCCGCGCCGTGCAGCTGCTCGAAGAAGCGCGCCAGCGGCCGCGCGTGTACATGAAGCGCGCCGTCGACGTATATGCGGACGCGGCGCCGCCGGCATCTGCCGCCGGGACCGCGCAGCTTACTGTGCTGTGCCGCACGATGGATCAGGTGCGGGCGGCCTGCGAGGCGAACGTCGGCCTGATCTATGCCGACTTCGAGTTCATCAAGCAGTTTCCGGCCGCCATCGACGCCGCCCGCGCCGCAGGCAAGCGGATTGCGCTGGCGACGCCGCGCATTCATATGCCGGGAGAGACGGGATATTTCAAAAACATCCTGAAGCTGGCCCCGGACGCCGTGCTCGTGCGCAATACCGGCGCGGTGTACTGGTTCCTCCGCCACCGGGCGGACCATCCGGGCGAGCGTTGTCCGGAGCTGATCGGCGACTTCTCGCTGAATGCGGCCAACCATAAGACGGTGAACCTGTTCCTGGACGCGGGCCTGAGCAGGGTGACGCCGTCATACGACTTGAATATTCAGCAAATGGTCGATCTGCTCGGACGGGCGGACGCTGCCCGGCTGGAGGTCGTCATTCATCAGCATTTGCCGATGTTCCATACGGAGCACTGCGTATACTGCACCTTCCTGAGCGAAGGGACCGATTATACGAACTGCGGTCGCCCTTGCGAGCAGCACCGCGTTTCGCTGAGAGACCGCGTCGGTTTCTCCCATCCGGTGCGGGTGGATGAAGGCTGCCGCAATACGGTTTATAATGCGATCGAGCAATCCGGGGCGGAATATTTGCCGGAGTTCCAGGGGCTGGGCGTGCGCACGTACCGCGTGGAGTTTTTGGAGGAGACGCCGCAGCAGGTGCGCCGGGTGCTCTCCCTGTACGAGCAGGCGCTGCGCGGCGAAGTGAGCGGGACGCATGTTTGGCGCACGTTGAAGGCGACGAACCAGCTCGGCGTGACGCGCGGCCAATTGGTGAAGTAAACGAGTTGTCCCAGAGCCTGTCCATATGACGGATGATAGACGCCTAAGACGAACGATTCCTATCGTCATCGGTCGTCATCTGCGGTGTTGAAAATTGGGCGTGTGGATACCGCTGAATTTTCAAGGGTGTCAGCAAATGTTGTATTTTGTACAACAAAAACGGGGAAATGCCCCGCATTCGCGGCTCAATGTTGTAGAATGTGCAACAATTCGGGCGATGTTCCTTGATTTGAGGCCAATTGTCCCTAAATTGTTGCACGAAATACAACATTCTCCTTCCCCTTGTACGAAGGCTGCCGAAAATGTTGCATTTTTTGCAGGATTTGTCGCCTTATGTGCCCAGGGAGGGGCCGTGCTAATGCGGAGCTGGCACGCTAAAAGCGGGTTTCGGGGGCCGCGGCTGAGCATCTCCGTCGCAGTAAAAGTGTAGATTTGCACTATAGAGGGCCATTCCGAAGGCAACATGCGTATTTTGGCAGTGAATAATGTCGAATTTCGTGCTTACTTATTGGTTTCTCCGCCAAAGAGAGGGAGAGGGCAGCGGTCGAACGGGATGCGGCATGTCCGGTTTCCGCTGTTTGCCATCCCATAAACTTGACTTGCTGTTTTGGTATACACTACAATGGGTAGTGCGAGGTGTTTGCGTCATGAAAATACACAAATTCAAATATAACGAGAGGGGGCTGAACCGTTTTTTCGGACCCTTGGAAGCCAAGATCATGAACGTGCTGTGGGAGAGCCGCGACAGCGAGGGCAGCATCCGCGACGTGCAGGCGAAGCTGGAGAAAGAGAAGGATCTCAGCTTCAATACCGTCATGACGGTGATGAATCGTCTCGTGGACAAAGGCTTTCTGACCAAGCGGCTCCAGGGGAGAACCTCTTTGTTTCGGCCGGTGCTTCCGAAGGAGCAGTTTCTGGAGGAGCAGTCCAAGGAATTGACGCATGAATTGATGGAGGAATTCGGCCCGCTGGTCGTCAGCCATATGCTCGATGAACTGGAGGAGGCGGACCCCGAGCTGATGAAGAAGCTGGAACAAAAAATCAAGGATTTAAAGGAACGTTGACCCATGCGGAAAAATCGTTCAAGCCTGCTGTTTGCCTCATGTCTTGCGATTGCAGGCATTCTGCTGGTGCAAATGGCGATGTATGTATTGCATGTCATGCTGGGCTTTCAGCTTCGCTTTAATCTGTTTGAGGTTTGCACCATATGGCTGGAATCGCTCGGCTTCGATTCGCTCATTTACCCGATGAACGGCTTAGTATTCTACACCTTGGCCGGCGCCGCCGCGCTGACCTTCCGGCAACTGTGGCTGTCCCGCAGCATGGCCGGCAAGCTGGCTTCCCTGCGTGACGATCGCCTGACGGGAGAGTTAAACCGACGCTACCCGGAAGGGCAAGCTGATCTGACGGTCATTGCGCATCGGGAACCGATGGCTTTCACGATGGGCTTTGTCGCGCCGAGAATTGTCTTGTCCACCGGTTTGCTCGAGCTTTTGGACGAACGGGAGACGGAGGCGGTCATTCATCACGAGCGTTTCCACAAGCGGCACAGAGACCCGCTGCGGATGTATGTGCTCTCCTTGATCGCCGCGTTGATGTGGTATTTGCCGATTCTGAAGTGGCTGCATCGGAACTATAAGCTGACGCGAGAACTGCTGGCTGACGATCACGCCATCTCTGCCATGGGCTCGTCGGCGTTCATCGGCAGCGCATTGCTGAAGCTGCTGAAGCGGGTGTCCGGCCGCAGGGAGCGCAAGATGTCGGCGCTCGCGCACGTATCTTTTGCGGATACGTCTGTCAACTGCCGCATCCGGAGAATTCTCGATCCGCAGGAAACGGTTCCCCTCGAGTGGCCCATTACGCCGCTGATGGTTTCCCTGCATGTGCTGGCGCTGCTGACAGCGATGTTTTTTATCGGGCTGATTATGTAATGATAGAAATAACGAACGCAAAAAATTTTAACTATATACACTACATTGCGTAGTGTTTTGTGAATCTTGTTAATTAATCTCTTTGAAGCAGGAGGAATGAACATGTCTGATAAAATGCAAATCGGATCTTTTCTGATACGGGTCACGCTGGGGCTGATCTTTTTCGTGCACGGACTGATGAAGTTTCAAGGCGGCGTCGCCAATACCGGGAAGTTTTTCGAAAGCGTCGGAATTCCGGCTCCCGATATCATGGCGATGATCGTAGCGGCGGCGGAGCTCGCGGGCGGCATTTTTATGCTGGTCGGGCTTGGAACGCGCATCATTTCCGCCATATTTGCCGTTATTATGCTGGTGGCCATCTTCACTGTGAAGCTGCCGAGCGGATTTGCCGGAGGCTATGAGTTCGAGCTCGCACTGCTCATTATGGCCGTGCATCTGCTGCTTGGCGGAAGCCGCTTGCTGGCCGCCGACCGGGTCTTTGCCCGCGACACATCCCAAACGGGACGACCGACCGACGCCTAATGGAACATCCGAATAAGTACCGACTCCAAAGCTGTCCGATGCCGGGCAGCTTTTTTTTCGAGATAGGCCCCTATGACGAGCTATTCTATTCGTCATCGGTCGTCGCCTTCGGTGTTGAAAATTCGGCGAAGGACTTCGTCGAATTTTCAAAATAGACGCCCATGCCGCTGGCGCAGCACCATCAGAAGATGAAAATGTGCCGCGCACCTCGAGCTATTTTCAAGAGAGTCCGCAAATGTTGTATTTTGTACAACAAAAACGGGCAATCCACCCTATTTGCGGATCAATGTTGTAAAATGTGTTATAAAATGCAACATTCCCCTTGATTTCGATGCGGAGAATACGGGAAATGTTGCATTTTTTGCAGGATTTGTGGCTTAAATGCGCCTGAGGAGGGGCGTACAATTTGATAATCGGGGAGCAGATCGCTCCATGCGCCCGTTGTTCACAATTTAGACACAATATTTTCACCTTATTTTAATATTTGTTTAAGGTGCGTTTATCCTTTCATGGGTATATTGTGTTTGGTTATTTATGAATAAAAATGGCAATGAGTGTATCCAGCGATTGAATCGACGATGACGATGGGAGGTTATGAAGTGCTGGAGGTCAAACAGGTCAGCAAATTGTACGAGAACCAGAGAGGGGTCCACGATATCGATTTCTCGATGAGCCGCGGCGAAATCGTCGGTTTCCTCGGGCCCAACGGCGCCGGCAAGACGACGACGATGCGGATGATTACCGGATATTTGAATCCGACCCGCGGTTCCATCTCGATCGACGGGCTGTCGATGGCGGAGCATCCGAGGAAGGCACGCCAAAAAATCGGCTATTTGCCGGAGACGCCGCCGCTCTATCACGAGATGACGGTCACCAGCTATCTCAAGTTCATTGCCGATCTACGAGGCATTCCCGCACGGGAGCAAAAGAAGCGCATTGAAGAAGTGATCTCCCGGCTTGGGCTGCAGGGCCGCGAAAAGCAGATCATCCGCAGCCTGTCCAAAGGCTACAAGCAGCGGATGGGCCTGGCGCAGGCGATCCTTCATAACCCCGATCTGCTCATACTGGACGAGCCGACCTCAGGCCTCGATCCGAAGCAAATTATCGAGATTCGCCAGCTGATCCGGGAGCTTGGGGAAAATCATACGGTGCTGCTCAGCACGCACATTTTGCCGGAAATCAATGCGCTGTGCAACCGGGTGCTGATTATTAACCAGGGGCGCATCGTGATGGACGGACATCCGGACCAGCTCGCCCATTCGATGGACGAGACGTTCGAGGTATCGCTGGAGGTCAAAGGGCCGCGCGACGAGGTGATCGCCGAGCTGCGAAGCATGAGCGAGGTCGGGGAAGTAAAGGAACAGCAAACCGAAAGCGTGTCCACGGAAGCGGATGCGGCTTCGGCTCCGGCGGGCGATGCCGCGAATGCGGCGGTTTCTTCCGAGAACTATGCTGCGCCGGAAAAGAAAGGGGCAGGCCAGACGGTACGACTCATTGTGACGGCGAAGGACCGGACGGATATTCGCGAAGCGTTGTTCTATCGAATGGCCGAGCGGCGCTACCCGATCTTGTCCATGAAGAAGGAAAGCATGAGCCTCGAGGACATCTTCCTGAAGCTGACGACAGACGAACGGCTGGAGGTCGTGGCAGACGAAGAAGGCTCCGAATCTGCCGGGGAGGTGAAGACCGGTGCGTAGAACGTGGGCAATCGCGAGAAAAGAGCTGCAGCTGTATTTTTATTCTCCGACCGCGTACGCGGCGTTCGCTTTCTTTTTCCTGATTACCGGGTATTTCTTCTCGGCCGACTTCCTTTATCCGCCGTATATTGTCGATGTGCGGCCCGTGGTCGGTTCGATTTCCTTCGTGTACCTGCTGGTCATTCCGCTGCTGACGATGCGGCTGATGTCCGACGAGCTGCGGCAAGGAACGGACGAGCTGCTGTTGACCTCGCCGGCCAGCATTACGGAGATTGTGACGGGCAAGTTCATCGCGGCGCTGATCGTGCAGCTGATGCTGGTGGTCGGCAGCCTGATCTACCCGCTGATCTTGAGCGCCTACGGAACCTTGGAGATGCCCGTGCTGTGGCTGTCCTACTTCTCGCTGTTTCTCGTCGGCGGAGCCATGATGGCCGTCGGCCTGTTTGCTTCCTCGCTGTCTGCGCATCAGATGGTAGCGGGAATTTCCGCGTTTGCCATCCTTCTCGTATTTTGGACGATTGAATGGCTCGGCGATACGGTTGGGGGCAAGGTCAAAGATTTTCTCGGCATGTTCTCGATTATCGGACGGGCGCTCGATCTGCAAAAGGGCGTGCTGGATGTCGCCGACGTGCTGTTCTACGTGATGCTTATGGGCGTGTTCGTCCTGCTGAGCATCCAGGTGCTGGAACGCAAACGCTGGAGATAAACCTTATAGCGCCCTAGCGCGGCGTACAAGCGAAGAAGGGAGATACGGGCTTTGAACAAGTGGATTCGCGGAACGAACGCGGTCGTGCTATCGCTGGCGGCCATCGGTATATTTATTGTTCTGACGATTTTTCTGAATTCGGCCAAAAACCTGCAGTTTGACTTGACGCAAAACAAGAAATTCAGCCTGGCGGAGCAGACGCTCGAAACGCTGAAGACGCTCGATCAGGACGTGCGCATCCTGTCGCTGACCAGCGACAGGACCGACCCGTATATTAAACGGCAGGTGGTCGAGCTGGCGCAGGAATACAAGAAGCGCAACGGGAAAATTACGTTCGAGGAATACGATATCGTCAGGCAGCCGGCGGTGGCGAATCAATACGATGTCGATCCGGCCGGCACACTGGTCGTGGAGAGCGGTTCGCAGAAGAAGACGATCTATTACTACGAAATGTTCCTGCCCGGCATGCAGCCCGGCGAGTACCGCTTCAGCGGCGAGGAGAAGCTGACGCAGGCGCTCGTCAATTTGAGCAGCAAGGAGAAGCGCAAGCTCTATTTCCTCTCCGGGCACAACGAAATTCCGCTCCATCAGATGAGCCTGTGGCGCAGCGGGCTGGAGGGCGAGAACTACGAGGTCAGCGAGCTGAATCTGCTGCGCGAGGGCAAAATTCCGGACGACGCCGAGGCGCTGTTCATCATCGGCGCGCAGAGCGATATCAGCGACAAGGAAGCCGAGCTGATCAAGGCGTATTTGAAGGACAAAGGCAAGCTGTATATGGCGCTCGGATTTTCCATGAACATGAAGGACGGCTGGAAAAATATCGATAGCCTGATGGCCGATTACGGCATCCAGAACCAGCACGCCGTGGCCATCGAGCCGAAGCAGAGCGTGCTGTTCGATCCGCTGACGATCATTCCGGAATATGGATTCCATGATATTACAAGCAAGCTGCAGGAATACAACCTGCTGACGGTCATGACGCTGGGCGTAACGTTGGGCAGCAGCTCGGAGCAGACGGATTATACGACGACGCCGATTTTGAAGACGACGAGCAAAGCTTACGGCGAAACCGACCTGAAGCTGCTGGCCGAGCAAAGCAGCAGCTCGAAGGACGACAGCGATATTGCCGGCCCGCTCAATCTCGCCTATGTCGTAGAGGATAAGGATAAAAATCCGAAAGCCGTCGTGCTCGGCGGATCGACCTTCCTGCTCGACCAGTTCATCTCGCAGCAGGGCAACCGCGACTTTGCGCTCAACAGCGTAGGCTGGCTGCAGGAGAATAAGAATCAGGTCACGATCCGGCCGCGCGAGGGCGACGCGCTGCAGCAAGCGCTGTTGACCGGCGATCAAGCCAATATGATTTTCTACGGAACGGTATTGCTGTTCCCGCTGCTCTTCCTGATCGTTGGCGGCACGATCTGGTGGAGGAGGAGAAAAGGATGAAGCGTCTCATTCCAACGCTTGTGCTGGTGATCGTCTGCATCGCCGCGTTCTGGTACGCTTCGAGCAAAAACTTCTTTCAGGAGCAGCCGGAAACGGGAACGAAGCTGGTGACGATCAGCAAGGAGGATGTCTCCGGCTATACGATCAAGACGCCGGATGGGGAGATCGAGCTGCAGAAGGGAGACGGCGGCTGGCAAATGATCAAGCCGTCGGCGCTGCCGCTAAACAACTACTCTCCGGACAGCTGGGTCGATTCGTTCACGGGCCTGATGAAGGAGAGCACGGTGGAGGCCGAGCCGTCCGACCTGGCGCAGTTCGGGCTGGATCAGCCGACCCAGGAATTTACGGTGAAGCTGAAGGACGGCTCGTCTCAGACGCTGGCGGTCGGCGCCGCGGTGCCGATTCAAGGCTACCGATACGCTAGGTACAGTGGCTCGCCGGAGGTGTTCCAGATCAGCGATTCTGCGGTAACCTCGCTGGCGAAGCAGCCGTTCGACTTCATGGAGACAAGTCCGCTTCAGATGAAGTACGACCAGGTGCAGAGCCTGAGCGTAGCTTGGAAGGGAGCCAAGTGGACCTTGTCCCGCAATGAAGCGGACAAGGACAAGAAGGCGTATGAAGCTGCCTGGAAGCTCGGCGACAAGGAAGTGAAGGGAGCTGATGCGGGCAATTTCCTCGACAATGCGCTGTTTATGTCCACGAACCGTCTGGTCGAACCGGCGGCCCAGATCCAGGGGCTCGACCAGCCCGAGCTTGTCATCGAGCTGAAGGAGCTGGAGAACGGGCAGGAGAAGTCGGCCGTCTACGCGGGCAAAATCAAGGGCAGCGATGTGTGGATCGCCCGGCAAGGCGGCGAATGGGCATATGCGATTCCCGTTGACCGGGTGCAGGAGCTGTTCGACAAGGCCAAGGATTGGGAGCAAAAGCAACAGGAGGCGCAGCAAGCGCAAGAACAGCAGGAGCAGGCGCAGCAAGCGCAAGAGCAGCAGGGGCTGGATCAGGAGCAGCGGGAGCAGGATCAGTCGGCGGACGATCAGGCCGAGTCGGCGTCTCCGGATTCAGCGGAAGACTCCGCCAACTAGCGGCTGAATACAAGGGTAACAGGGTTGGGCAGAGAAGATCTGCTCAACCCTTTTCGTTTCACGGCACATATTTTTCCAAGCCGCGGGCATCCTACTTTGTGAATTTACCAAAAGGAGGGTGTCTTTCCCATGTTTACCGGCCAGCCGATGCCGCAGGGCGCGAACGCGCACAACGTCAGCTCGAAAGAATTGGCCTACATATCCGATTGCCTGAAAAATGAAGAGCTCATCGCCAAGCTGGCGGCGGAAGGGGCGGCGAACAGCTCGTCGCCGCAGTTGAAGCAGAAGCTCGCCCAGATCGCCCGCGATCGCTTAAGCGGCGCCGAACGGCTGCTTCATACCTTGCAGCAGCAGACTCGCACGATGCATTGATGGAATGACACGGAGGTGCTTGATATGTACTCTCAGCAAACCTATGGCCCGATCCGGCAGCAGTCCGGCGAAATCGTTCATATGAAGGAACAGGATTGGGGCAATCTTGTGCTGTCCGAGCTGAAGCGCGCGGCGCGGGAATATACGACGGCGGCGCTGGAGGCGACCCATCCGGCCGTCCGGCAAACCTTCGCGGGCCTTGCGCAAAAAACGATGAGCGACCAGGCGGAGCTGTACGATCTGTTGGCGCAAATGAACGGCTACGGTTCCGTACGGGCGGCGCAGGCTCATGAAGTCGATCAGGAGCTGCGGCATATGCAGCAAAAAACGGAGGAGCTCCGTCTGATGGCCCAGCGGCTTGCGGAAGCGGGCCATGCGGCAAGCGCCGCGTATCCGCAGACGTTCGATCCGGCTTATGCGCAGCCGCTTCACGGTTACGCGGTTCATCCGTCCCTGGCGCCGGCGCCAGGGATTTCCTCCCTGCCGCCGTCCGGCAACCTTCCGTCCGCTGGCTATGGAGCCGGAACGTCTGAGCCTTCCCGGCTGCCGTACGGCGCCGGCTCAAGCCAGGGCTACGGGCTGGCCGGCAATCCGGGCCACAGCATAAGCTATGCGCAGCACGACGGCCGGGAGGCGCGGCCGAGCTACGGCATGGGCCAACATCCTGCGGCGTACGCCCCGGCGAATGCCGCAAGCTACGCATATGGCGCAGGCCAAAGCTACCGCGAGCAAGAGCAAGGGGCGGCCGGAAGCGCGCACGCTCCCTCCGTCTCCGGCGCCAGCGAGGTTTCCTCCGATTTGACGGAGGCGTCCTTCCCATCGTCCGTGGCTGGCACCGACTCCTTGCACTCAGGCCATCGGCATGAGCCAGCGGCTTCGTCCAAGCTTGACCAGAGCCAAAGCCAGAGCCAAAGCCAGAGCCAAAGCTTCGTCTTGCCGTCGAAGCCTAACTCCGACTACGGCGTGCTAGGCTCAACGCAGGAGCCGGCCAAAAGCGGCACTTCGGAGCAGACCCGCGCGCAAGGCGCCGCTTCGGTTCGTTCGGGCTCGTCTCCGTACAGCCACGGCCACGGCATGGCGGCGCGAACCAACGAAACGCCGGGCGCCAAGCCGTCGTCCGTCTCGACCTCGCCGGAAAACCGCAGCCATTGACGCCAATTTCATGTAACGGCCTGCGCGAGCCGCTCCTCCCCAGCGCGGCTCGCGCCATGGCCGGCCGCGCGGCGGTGAAGCTTCTGCATACTTTTGTCCGAATTTACCCATAATACGCAAAAAAACGTACAAAAGCCAAAGCAGGAGGGCCTTATGAAACGGATCATCGGGATCGCCGCAGCGGCTGTTTTGCTGCTGGCAGGCTGCGGGCACAACACTCAGGATCAGCAATTGAACATGAAAACGTTGCAGAAGACGGTAGGCAAGGAGCGCATTATGCAAACGCTCGACCAGCTTCCTCCGCCTCCCATGAATAAGAGCATCATGCAGCAAGCCGATGCCGACATCATTGCCTGGATCAAGCGGGTGGACGAGTGGACCCACCAGGTGCTGTCAGCGCCGGTGACGGGCGAGATGGACGAATACGCCGCGCAGGAGATGCGCAATCGGCTGCGCCAAGTATACTCTTACGACATGGCCGATCAGCTGATCGCTTACTTCTATCGCCGCGACGATACGACCCGGACGTATCAGGCGTTCAGCTCGCGGGCGATGCTGGGCTTGCGCAGCGAGTGGCAGGAATATTTTTTGCGCAAGGAACAGCCTTCGCCGGAACAATACATGATTCAACTGACAGGCACGAACAATCGTTCCGTGCCCCGGCTGCAGCATCGCTCCGTCTATCAAGTGTCGGGGGACAATCTAATCATCACCCGGTTTGAAACGAGCTCCTGACATAAAAAATCGCAGTTTGTCCGGATAACGGCGGGTCTTGCGGGACCCGTCTTTTTTTGGCATTTACAGGCGAACGAATGATCGGTTATGCTAGTCGTACAGCCTTTATATCGCGACGATTCATCGGCCTCGGCCGCGGCGCCGCAACCTTGCCGCTTAAGGACGGCGATGCCGTTTTCTCCGGTTTGACACGCTTCCCGGGGTAGCATAGACTTAGGGGAGAATAACTGTCCGGCGGGCCTCTCGGCACCGCCTTGCCAGGCGTCGTCCCGGCGGCATTCGGGCGACGAATCATACGGGAGGAATCAGCTTGACAGACGCTTTCGCACATTGGAGACATGTATTTAAGCTCGATCCGGACAAGGAGCTTTCGGACGAAGCGCTCGAGCGCATTTGCTTGTCCGGCACTGACGCCGTCGTGGTCGGCGGCTCGACCGGGGTCACCTTCGACAATACGGTCGATCTGCTGGCGCGCATTCGCCGTTACGAAGTGTCCTGCGCGCTGGAGATCTCGTCGAGGGAGGCGATCGTCCCCGGCTTCGACCTGTACTTCGTGCCCGTCGCGCTGAACGCGCAGGATGCGGAATGGATCGTCGGCCAGCATCACCAGGCGCTGAAGGAATACGGCCCGCTGCTGGATTGGACGCGCGTTGCGGCGGAAGGCTACATCATCATGAATGCCGATTCCGCGGTGGCCCGTCTGACGAGCGCGAATACGCAGCTGGACGATAAAGATGCGGAAGCGTATGCGCGGCTGGCGGAGCAATTGTTCTCCATGCCGATCGTCTACTTGGAATATAGCGGAACGTTCGGCGACATGGAGCGGGTGTCCCGCATCCGGGGACTGCTTCGGAAAGCCCGTTTGTTCTACGGAGGCGGCATCGACAGCAGGGACAAAGCCCGCCAGGCAGCCGCCTGCGCGGATACGATCGTTGTCGGCAACGCGTTGTATGAGCGGCTGGACGATGCGCTGGATACCGTCGAGGCGGTCAAATCGGCCGGCTCATAGTCCGGATTGGGGAGATTTTGATATAGAAAGGTTTTGTTGTCATGATCAATCAGCCTGCAGATATATTTCAAGCGGTGGAGAAGCTGAATGCGCAGCAGCGGAAAGCGGTCGAATCGGTAAGCGGGCCGCTGCTCATCATGGCCGGAGCGGGAAGCGGCAAGACGCGGGTGCTGACGCACCGGATCGCCTATTTGATCGCCACCCGCAAGGCGGCCCCGTGGAGCATTCTGGCGATCACCTTCACCAATAAGGCGGCGCGGGAGATGCAGGAGCGGGTCAGCGCGCTTGTCGGTCCCCAGGGAAGCGACATTTGGGTGTCGACGTTCCACTCCATGTGCGTGCGGATTTTGCGCAGGGACATCTCGCGGATCGGATTTTCCTCGAATTTCACCATTCTCGATTCCGGCGACCAGCTTTCGGTCATCAAGTCCTGCATGAAAGACCTCAACATCGATACGAAGAAGTTCGAGCCGAAGGCGGTTCAAGCCGCTATCAGCAACGCCAAAAACGAGCTGCTCAGTCCCGAGAAGTTCGAGCGCCGGATCGGCGACTACTTCGACGGCATCGTGGCCAAGGTATATACGATGTACCAGAAGAAGCTGAAGGCCAACAATTCGCTCGATTTCGACGATTTGATTATGACGACGATCGATTTGTTTGTCCAAGAGCCGGAAGTTCTCGATTTCTACCAGAACAAATTTCAATATATTCACGTCGACGAATACCAGGACACGAACCGGGCACAGTACATGCTATGCAAAATGCTCGCGGACAAGCATAAGCGCATCTGCGTCGTCGGCGACAGCGACCAGTCCATCTATCGCTGGCGCGGCGCCGACATCGGCAATATTCTCGATTTCGAGAAGGATTATCCGGACGCGGAGACGATTTTGCTGGAGCAAAACTACCGGTCCACAGGCAATATTTTGCAGGCCGCCAACCGCGTTATCGCCAACAATGCCGGCAGAAAGCCCAAAAATTTGTGGACCGACAAGCAAGCGGGACACAAAATCCGGCTGTACCAGGCCGATTCGGAGCATGAGGAAGGCTACTTTATCGCTGGCCAAATCAACAAAAATATCGCTTCGGGCCGGCGGTACAGCGATCACGCGATCCTGTACCGGACCAATGCGCAGTCCCGGGTGATCGAGGAAATTTTGATCAAATCCGATATCCCGTATCAAATTGTCGGCGGCATCAAATTCTATGACCGTAAAGAGATCAAGGACATTCTGGCATACTTGCGGCTCGTATCCAATCCGGACGACGATATCAGCTTCGCCCGCGTCGTCAACGTGCCGAAGCGCGGCATCGGTGACACGACCGTCGAACGGCTGGCGGAAGCCGCAGGCCGCTTTGGCGTCTCGATGTTCGCCATGCTGGAGAATGTCCACATGCTGGAGATCAATGCGAAAGCGCGCAACAGCCTCTCCAGCTTCCGCGATATGATCGATAATCTGCATCGGATGCTCGATTATTTGTCGGTCACGGAGTTGACCGAAGAAGTGCTGAACCGCACCGGTTACCGGGAAGAGCTGAAGCGGGAAAATACGATCGAAGCGCACGCGCGGCTGGAGAACATCGACGAGTTCCTGTCGGTGACGCTCGATTTCGAGAAGCGTAACGAGGATAAGTCGCTCGTGGCTTTCCTGACGGACCTTGCCCTGATCGCCGATATCGATTCGATGAACGACGATCCGGAGGAAGCCGGCAACAACGGCATCGTACTGATGACGATGCACAGCGCCAAAGGGCTGGAGTTCCCTGTCGTGTTCATCGTCGGCATGGAGGAAGGCGTCTTCCCCCATACGCGGGCGCTAAGCGACAACGAAGAGCTGGAGGAGGAGCGTCGTCTTGCATACGTAGGCATTACCCGCGCCGAGGAGGAGCTGTACCTTACGTGCGCGCGGATGCGCACGCTGTTTGGCCGCTCGCAGATGAACGCGCCGTCGCGCTTCCTCAGCGAAATTCCGGCGGAGCTGATCGAGCCGATGCACCTTGACGGCAGCCGCGGGTACGGCTTTGGCAGCGGCGGCTCCGGCGAACGGCGCTTCGGCAGCGCCGGCGGCTTCGGCGCAGCGGGCCAGGCCAGGGCTGCAGGCCGCGGGCCGGTCAGCTTCCGCGGGCCGGGCGCTGCCGCGGCGGGCTCCGCTGCCGGCGGCTCCGGCGCCGGTACGGCGGGCGGCTCCAGGCCGCTCGACTACGCCGTCGGCGACAAAGTGTCGCACGGCAAGTGGGGCACGGGCGTCGTCGTCGCGGTCAAAGGCAGCGGCGACGATACCGAGCTGCAGATCGCTTTTCCGGCGCCTGTCGGCGTCAAGCGGCTGCTGGCCAAATTCGCCCCGATCACCAAGCAATAATTTCACTATGCGAGAGGATGGACCTTCCGATGTCAAGGCCGGATCCTATGGAAACCATGAAAACCCTCATCGAGGAAATCGACAAGCATAATTATTTGTACTATACCCTCGACCAGCCGGGCTTAAACGACGCTGAATACGACGCGCTGTACGACAAGCTGGTGGAGCTGGAACGGGAAACGGGCGTCGTGCTGCCTGGTTCTCCTACGCAGCGGGTTGGCGGGGAACTGCTCAAAGGGTTTGAGCCGCATCGTCATCGGGCCAGGCTGTGGAGCCTGGACAAGGCGCAAAACCAGGAAGACCTTATGGCATGGTACAACCGCGCTCAAAAGCTCGTCGGCGATTACAACGCCAATCATCCGGACGATCCGCTGCCCCCGCTGTCTTTTGTCGTGGAGCTGAAATTTGACGGGCTCACGCTGAATTTGACCTACGAGAACGGCGAGCTGGTGCAAGCGGCTACCCGCGGCAACGGCACGGTCGGCGAAGGCATTTTGGCGCAGGTAAAGACGATCAAATCGATTCCGCTGCAAATCCCGTTCCGGGACGGGATCATTGAGGTGCAGGGCGAAGGGATCATGAACTTGTCCGTCCTCGAGGAGTATAATAAAACCGCGGCCGAGCCGCTGAAGAACGCCCGCAATGCGGCGGCGGGAGCGCTTCGCAACCTGAATCCGAAAATTACGGCCGAACGGAAGCTGAACGCTTATTTTTATAATGTCGGTTATGCCGAAGGCGTCCGTTTTAAGGACCACCGGGATATGGTCGAATTTTTGAAAAAAAACCGGCTTAAGGTAAGCCCGCATGTGCATTTCTTCGACAGCATCGAGGACGTCGAGGCAGAGCTTCAGCGAGTGGCGGAGCTGCGCGATTCGCTCGACTTTCTGATCGACGGCATCGTCGTCAAAATTACGGACATGCGCACGCGGGAGGTGCTCGGGTATACGGACAAGTTCCCGCGCTGGGCGGTGGCTTACAAGTTCGAAGCCGAGGAAGCTGTCACGACACTGCTGTCGGTCCAGTGGAACGTCGGAAGAACCGGCAAGGTCACCCCTGTGGCCAAGGTCGAGCCGGTCGATTTGGCCGGAGTAACGGTGCAGAATTGCACCTTGAACAACATGGACGATATCGAACGCAAAAATTTGAAGCATGCGCTGGGCAGCCTTGTCTTCATTCGCCGCTCCAACGACGTCATTCCCGAAATTCTCGGCAAAGTAACGGAGGAGCCGGACGGAGAGGAAATTGCTGCGCCGACGCACTGTCCTTCATGCGGTCACGAGCTGGAGCTGCGCGGCGCGCATTGGTTTTGCCCCAACCGATACGAGTGTCGTCCGCAGCTGATCGGGCGCATCACTCATTTTGCTTCGCGCGATGCAATGGATATCGAGACATTCAGCGAAAAAACGGCCGAGCAGCTTTACGATGAATTGGGAGTTCGCGACCCGTCCGATTTGTTTTATTTGTCCTTCGACGATTTGATTAAGCTGGAGCGGTTCGGTACGAAAAAAGCCGAAAATTTGCTGGCGGCCATCGAGAAATGCAAGCAGCGGGATTTGGCGTCCTTCCTGTTCGCGCTGGGCATCCCCAATACCGGGAAAACGACGACCAAGGAGCTCGCCGATCATTACCGCAGTTTGGACAAACTAAGGGAAGCGACGGCGGAGGAGCTGATCGAGCTTCCCGACATCGGCGGGATTGTGGCTGAAAGCATCGTTGGCTTTTTCCGCGATCCGGCGATGCAGCGCAGCATCGAAAGAATGCTGGCATCTGGCGTCTCGCCGGCGGTTAGCGAGCAGCCGCAAGCTCCTGCCGACGAGAATCATCCGTTCTACGGCAAGACGATCGTGCTGACCGGCACGCTGTCTTCTATGAGCCGGGACGAGGCTGCCCGCAAGCTGGAGGCGCTCGGTGCGAAGGTGACCGGCAGCGTATCGAAGAAGACGGATATTGTCATCGCCGGCGACAATGCGGGGAGCAAGCTGACCAAAGCGAGAGATCTCGGAATTCAGGTGATTGATGACGAGGAGGAGCTGCTTCGATTGCTTGGATGATTCGTTTAGCTTGAAAATAGCCCGGGGCGCGCGGCCCATTCTCATCTTCT
>Ga0207865_101328_pt1 | contig 19163 bp, 16 predicted proteins | sample HigsolmetaAR204D_FD_184836 | JGI IMG/M metagenome (GOLD analysis project Ga0207865, IMG submission 184836) | Ionic liquid and high solid enriched microbial communities from the Joint BioEnergy Institute, USA - AR20-4-D (SPAdes) (version 2) ...
GAAAGCAGGAAAAAAGCTTTCGACTCTGATTCAACGTCAACTCCAGCAATGGATTGCTGCTTTGCCCAGCTACATCAAGGCTTGTTTGCCGATTTCATGCTGCGAAAGTTGAGTGAATAAGAAATATTTCTGATGCTGTACGGGGTGGTACGGAACTGTAATGTCGTTCGGTTTTTGTAAAAAGGGTTGGTGAATTGATGGATGATAAGGATCACCGCATCTCTTGACAATGGTAAACTGAACTTAAACAGGAGCCCCCTAAAATAAGGGACTCCTTGATCAAGAATAACGTAGCATTTTGCTACGGGTTCAATGTGTTATTATTCTATGCAGAACATCACTAATTACGACAAAAGAGCAGTCACAAGGACTACTCTTCTGGGATCAAATTCTTCAACGTGATAAATCACGGGTTCAATGTAACCTTATTATGACAAAGTAAAGGGTGCTTGAAAAGGTGCTCCTCTCTTTGGGTGATGTTGTTTTGGGCAAACACCATTCTACCAAAGACTTGGAGCCCTTTTCATATTTTCAAGGTACGATACTTTCGAAATTCAGGATCAAATAAATCGCTCTTCCGGAATGGTTTTCTGCATCTTCCCTTTGCATTCCTTAACTAAAACAAGGTAATATTAAGAAAAAATTTGAACGGAAGGAGCAATCATGCATAACGATCTGACATCCCTGTTGCTTGTTGTAGCCCTTGCTTTTTTGGTTCCTATCGCGCTGCAATATTTCAATCTGCGGGTCATTCCCGTGGTGGTCGCCGAGATTTTCGTCGGGCTGATCATAGGCAAATCCGGGTTCAATCTTATTGTGCCGGAGGGGTGGGTTAGCCAGCTTTCGACGTTGGGGCTGATCTTTCTTATGTTTTTGAGCGGGCTTGAACTGGACGTGTCCCTCTTCAAGCCGAAAAAGACGTCGCGGGCGATTTTGGACAACTTGCCGAAGGATCATTTTAAGGACGAGCTGAGCAAGAGAAAGCCGCCGAACCCGCTGTTGCTGTCGAGTATCGTCTTCCTGCTGATGGCGGCTGTCTCTTATGGTTGTGCGGTATTTTTGCAGCAATTAAACTATATTACCGAGCCTTACTTGTTCACCATCATGATTGCCTCGATCTCCCTCGGGGTGGTCGTGCCGGTATTAAAAGAGAAAAAACTGCTGGAGCACGCTTACGGACAAACGCTGCTGCTCATTACGATCCTTTCCGATCTCATCACCATGATATTGCTGGGCGTGTATATCAGCATGCAGGCCGGCAGTACGGAGAGCTTATGGCTGCTCGGCTTGTTCTTCGTGCTCGTCTTCGTGATCTACCGTTTTGCCGCCCGGTTCATGCGTTCCAGATTCATCAGCAGGATTAGCGGCGGAGGCACGGCCCAGTTGGGCACGCGCGCAATCTTCGCGCTCATTCTCATGCTTGTCGTGCTTAGCGAGACGCTTGGCGTGGAAAGTATTCTCGGCGCTTTCCTGGCCGGGGTGATCGTATCTCTGCTGCGGCCTTCGCGCGAGATGATCCATCAACTGGAGTCGTTCGGTTACGGGTTTCTCGTTCCGATTTTTTTCATCATGGTCGGGGTTGACCTGGATATTCCCGCCTTGGTCACCGACTGGAAGATTGTGCTGCTCATTCCGCTGCTGATCGGACTTATTTTTGTGGCGCGGTATGTTCCTACGCTGCTGCTCGGCTTCTGGTTCCGCTTCAAATACGCTTCTTCCGGCGGTCTGCTGATGGCCAGCACCTTGAGCCTGGTGATCGCCGCGGCTTCCGTAGCGTATGAATTAGGGATTATTTCGGCCGAACTGCAGGGGGCCGTGATTTTGGTCTGCGTGATCAACTGCCTGCTTTTCCCCGTGCTCTTTAATAAGCAGGTGCCCAGAGCGCAGGGCGCGCGGGTGCGGGCCTCCTTGATCGGAGCCAATCACGTGACGCTGCCGGTTTCTCAGGATTTGCTGAAAGACGGATTTGACATCGCAATATACAGCGCGGACGCTTCGGTTGGGGACGAACAATCCAAGCAGGACTACGGACGGTTTCCGCTTACCGTCGTTTCCGATTTAGAAGCGGATACCTTGCTAAAGGCAGGCGCGTTTAATACCGATGTGATCGTATTCGGCTCCATGGACGAGCTTCAGAATGCCAAGCTGGCCCGAAAGGCCAAGTCCCTGGGCATCGACAAGATTATCGTTCGGGCGGAGAGCCCGGAACTCATCCAGTCGCTGCAAGCCGAGGCGTTCAACGTCTTCTCGACGCTGTTCGCCTCCCGGATGCTGCTCAAAGGGCTGATTCAGTATCCGAGCGCCGTAATGCTGATGACCCAGGACGACTCCTTGCAGGAAATCACGGTTCAGAATCCGAAATACAATAACGTGCAGCTCAAGGAATTGCCTTTTCTCGGCGATGCCTTGATTCTGCGGATCTATCGCGGAGAATCGTTCATCGTTCCGCACGGAGCGACGCAGCTGCTTGCGCAGGACCGTCTACTGGTCAGCGGCAGCGCGGAATCGATTCAAGCGCTCAAGGCGGAGCTGGAATAAGCGGCGATGCAGGACAAGCGGCCTAATCGGGCCGCTTTTTCGTATTTAGGGCGTCCTTCGCTCCGCTTTTCTGACAGGCGCCCCTGCAACAGTTCCATTCCACGACAACTTCGTCCAGGTATTAATAAATTTGTTCCGATTTGAAAATAATGAGAGCGACAGTTCTTTCTTCTGGAGGTTAACCTATGAACCAAACGAGCTTGGACGGTAGCCGCTCAGAAACAGAGATACAACCCATTTCACCCGAGCTGGAGACGAATTTACAGTGGCTCGAAAAGCATTTTGAACACTGCGAAGATTTAACCTTTTTTCAGTGGCGCTTTGGACTGGAGCTCCGGTATACCGCCTACTCCGTCTATTTCGAATCGTTATTTGAAGATAAGACCGTCAATTATATGAAAGCATCGCTTCAGGACCTTGTTCCTCACGAAGTAGGGCCTGCCCTATCTGTCACTCCTGAAGATGTCGGGATTTTTCACCGCGAAGGGCTAGGCACGGCCAAAGATGTCGGCGCGGCGATCGCTTATTTTCAAGAGGCATGGGAAAGGGGTTATCCGCAGGCTCATATCGAGCTGGCCTCCATTTATGTGAACGAACCGGGATTTGCGAACGAGGCCTTGGCTAAGAAGCATGCGGTGAAAGCCCGCCAGGCGGGACTCGATCTCCCGGACGGTTTGGCGGGCTTGCTGTAAAATGGGGCCATCCGGGCTGCATGACGGCCCTTAGTCTTCGACTTTCCTAACGTCGACGGTAACCTTCAGCGTCTGGCCGCCGCTGCCGCGGTATACGCCTTTGACCGGGACGATATCGTGATAGTCGCGGCCGTGGCCCAGCTTGACGTAGCGCTCCCCGACCGGCGTCTCGTTCGTCGGATCGAAGCTCCGCCAGCCGAGCCAAGGCACGTAGGCTTCCACCCAGGCGTGGGACGCCTGCTCGAAGTGCGTGCCGCCCTGCAGGTCGCCGACGAAGTGATAGCCGCTCACGTAACGGGCGGGCACCCCGAGCGCCCGGCTGCAGGCGATCATGAGATGGGCGAAGTCCTGGCAGACGCCGCGCTTGTTATCCAGCAGGTCGGCTGCCTTCGTCGTGACGGTCGTCGCTTCCGGATCGTAAGCGAAGTCGCTGCGGATTTTGCCGGACAACGCTTCTAGCCAGCCTAGGACACTGAGCGTTCACCCGCCTTCGCCGGCCGCCGCTTCAACACAATGCGCAAACCGCTCGATTTCCAGAGTCATCGCCGTATAAGCCGTCGGCAGCAAAAACTCGGCAAAGCGGTTTTTCGCCTCCTCGCTCGTCAGCCACAGCCAGCCTTCCTGCGCCGGTCTGCCAGCAGCTCGCCGCGGCGCCTCTCCGGGGGCGGGCTCTTCCCGGGTGACGACTGTCATCTGTGTCCGAATCGTCAGCTTGCGATGCAGTTCGTTGACGGAGAAGGCATGCACCCGGTTGCCGAAATAATCCTCGTAGCTGAAGAGGGAAGCGTTCGGCTCGATCGCTATCGCCTGATGGTAGCACGACTGGCGTTCGTTCGTGCTCGGCGTCAGCCGAATTTCATTGACACTGTCCGCCGCGGGGGCATCGTACTCGTATTGCGTGACGTGGGAGATGCTGAGCTTCATGCGCTGACCTCCCCCAGTCGAAAGAAGGTTTGGGCGAACGCATGGCCGAGCTGGCGGCACGATTCCATCCAGTGCCCGACGATCGCGCCGCTCCGGTTCGCGGCGAGGTCGTCGCGCTCCAGACAATCGAGCTCCGCCTTCACCTTGCCCACTTGGCGAATCATTCGCTCATGGGCCGTGCGCAGCTGTTTGTCCTGCAGCTCGATCTGACGCATATGGCCGTCCAGCGCATGGAACGCGTAATGGACGGAGCGGGGGAACGCGCGATTTAGCATCACAAATTCCAGAATCGCTTCGACTGAGAAGGCGTCCGCGTAATACCGCCGAAACGGCTGATAGGCGCTCAGCGATTTCAGCACGGCCAGCAAATAAGCATAGCCGCCTGCGGAGCTCAAGTCATTCGCGCCGGCCGCGCCGCCGACTGTCTTGATAATGCGCAGCGTGTTTTCGGCCCGTTCCAGATAACGCCCGCACTCGATGAAATGCCACTCGTTCTCGCGCGGCATGACGGATTGCCCGAACCCTTGGAACAAGGAGTTCCATTCTTTGATTTTGCCGAAGAACAGATGCGGCGACTCCTTCATCATATCTTCCGGTTCCTTGTCTCTGAGCCACAGATAGAACGCGTTCACGACGTCCCACAGCTCGGAGGGCAGCTTCTCGCGCAGCGAGCGGAGATTGCCGCGCGCGTGATTGACGCAGCAGACGAGGGAATTGTCGTGCTCGCGGTCCAGCGTGACGTAGCGCAGCACCTCCTGCTCGGCATACACGCCGTAGCGCTGCTCGTACGATTCCCGGCTGCCCAGCGTCTCCACGATGCGCCTCCATTTGCACAGGCGGCTGTCTGCATCGCTGTCCGGAGCGCGACCGTCCGCGGCATCGTCCTCAACTTGGAGATGATAATGCACGTCGATCAGTCTGGCGTGATTTTCCGCCCGCTCCATATAACGTCCAATCCAAAACAACGCTTCAGCCGTTCGATTCAGCATGCATGCGTCCTCCCTTCGCGTTCTATCGATTCAGCACCCAGGTATCTTTGACGCCTCCGCCCTGCGACGAATTGACGACGAGCGAGCCTTCCTGCATCGCCACTCTCGTCAGCCCGCCGGCGATGACATGAATGTCTTTGCCCATCAGGGCAAAAGCGCGAAGATCGATATGGCGGGGCGACATCTCGCCGCCAAGCATGACCGGGGCGCGCGACAGCTGCATAGTCGTCTGAGCGATGTACCGGCCCGGGGCCTTGCGGATCGCGTCGGCGAACTGGGCAATTTCCTTGGCCGTGGCGGCCGGTCCGATCAGCATGCCGTAGCCGCCGGAGAGGGACGTCTCCTTCACCACCAGCTGATGCAGATGCTCCAGCGCGTATTCTCTCTCTTCCTTGCGGGTCAAAATATACGTCGGCACGTTGTGCAGAATCGGTTCTTCCCCCAAGTAAAAACGAATCATATCCGGGACGTAGGCATATACAGCCTTGTCGTCGGCGACGCCCGTGCCGGGGGCGTTGGCGATCGCTACGTTGCCCGCGCGGTATGCGTTCATCAGGCCGGGCACGCCCAGCAGCGAATCGGGATGAAAGGACAGCGGGTCCAGGAAGTCGTCGTCGATGCGGCGATAGATGACGTCCACCTGGCGCAAGCCGCGCAAATCGCGCAAATAAATTTTATGATCCTTATAGACGAGATCGCGTCCTTCCACCAAATGAATGCCGAGCTGCTGCGCCAGAAAGGCGTGCTCGTAATAAGCGGAGTTGTAGACGCCCGGCGTCAGCAGGACGATGAACGGATCGCGCTTGCCGTTTGGCGCAAGCGTGCGGAGCGAAGTCAAAAAGCAGTTCAGGCTGCGTTCGATGCTCTGTACCATAGATGAAGGGAACAAATCGTGGAAAATTTCACTCATCAGCGTGCGGCCTTTGAATACGTAGGAAAACCCGGACGGCGACCGCAAATTGTCCTCGAGCAAATAATAGCGTCCCTTCTCGTCGCGGATAATATCGATGCCGGATGCAGTGATGTAGGCGCCCCCGGGGACGTCGATTCCTGCCATCTCCGGCCGGAAGTACGTGTTCGATACGATCATGCTGCGGGGGATGATGCCTGCGGATACGATCTGCTGGCCATGATAAATATCGTGAATGAATGCGTTGAGAGCTTTCACCCGCTGCGCGATGCCGCGCTCGATCGTCTCCCATTCATGCTTCGGGATGATGCGGGGAATATAATCGAAGGGAATCGTTCTTTCGAGCGGCTCGCTCTGATTCGGGCTGTACAGCGTAAACGTAATGCCTTCCTCCATCATCCGCTGGTTGAGCGCGTGCTCGCGCGCCAGCAGCTCCGTAGGCTTCATCCTGGCGAAAAATCGGTGAACCGCATCGTAATGCGGTCGAACGGAGAAGTCCTTGTCGAACATCTCGTCATAGAAGGATCGGGAATCGTAATAATGCGATCGCGACGGTCTGGCCGTAGACATGGAAGCCGCCTCCTTCAGCTGCTCCAAAAGCATAAAATGTTAACATTCATGACATTAATGTGACCTAATGTTCTTGTTTTGTACATAATCATACTAAAATCAGAATTTTTTGTCAACTTAATTAACATTAATGGACACGCTTCTGTTTTGCATAAAATCAGCGGGATGCGAGAGACGAGCCGACTACATATATAAGGAAAAGATTCTCAACAAACGCGAACGTACGTTTTGTTGAATCGCGGAAGATATGCTGCGTCGTCGATTCGGGAGCGGCAGCGGGGCAGGTGATCGGCAGGTTTTACATAAATTACCTGAAATACATGATATTTAATACGCAAAACTGTGACTTTTCTCGCTGCGCTATTATTGACAATGCATTTCATATACTTTAGTCTGGTATAAGTGCTAATGAATATGCAGCAAAAAGAATAAATGTGCATTTCGCGAGGAGGAAACATCAAGGTGCGGGCAGGCGGCAAGAAGAAGCATACGGCAATATTATCGAGTGTTTTAGCGTTTATCTTAGTGATTGCGGGCTGCGGCGGCGCCGGTTCCGGCTCCGGATCGGGAGCGTCAGGCGGATCGGACAGCGCGAAGCTCGTGGTAACATCGTTTGGCGGCAAATATGACGAAGTGTTCAATAAATATGTCGTGCAGCCGTTCGAGGCGGCCAATCCCGGCGTAAAAGTAACGCTGGCGCCTTATACCGGCATCGCGAAGCTGTCGCAGGGCGGCGGCGACTCGATCGATATCGTGCAGCTGGACGACTTCGATCTTATTGAAGCGGGCAACAAGCAGCTGCTGCAGCCGCTGAAGAAAGAATCGTTCACCCATTGGGACAACCTCTATGAGCAGGCGTTTCTGAAAGGCTCCGACAATGAAACGTACGGCCTCACGAACGTGTTCGGCTCCTGGGGCATAGCATATAACCCGGAGAAGGTGGACAAGCCGGCGTCGTGGAACGATCTGTGGAAGCCGGAAGTGAAGGGCAAAGTGGCGATGATGAGCCAGTGGATCCCGGATATTTTGCTGACCGCCAAGGCGGTGAACGCCAGCGACGACAACATGGCCCCGGTATGGGACGCGTTCAAGAAAATCACTCCTTCGGTGGCGCAATACTATTCGTCGTTCTCGGCACCGGAATCGCTGTTCGGCACCGGCGAAATTACGATGGCGGCTTGGTTTGACGGACGGGCCATGGCGCTCAAGGAAGCCGGCAAAAGCGTCGATTTCGTCATCCCGCAGGAAGGCGGCGTTCTGATCCGCAGCGGGCTGGGCGTCCTCAAGAACAGCAAAAATCAGGAGCTCGCCCAGAAGCTGATCGATTTCAGTCTGACGCCGGAGGCGCAGAAAGGCTTTGCCCAAGAATTGTTCTATGGCCCGACTAACCAGACGGTCGAGCTGCCGGAAGAACTGAAGACGAAAGTCGTATACGGAAAGGAAAGCCTGGATCGCCTGCTGACCCCGGATTGGAACTCGCTGCTACCAATGAGAGAGGATTGGCTGACCCAATGGACAGAGGCAACGATGCAGTAAAAGGTTTAAGTCTCCAGCAAATTAAAAAAGTCTACCAGGACAACGTCGTCGTGGAGAGCATCGATCTGGAATTGGCCGAAGGCCAATTCCTTTGCTTGCTTGGACCGAGCGGTTCGGGGAAAACGACGCTGCTGCGGATGATCGCCGGCCTCGTCCAGCCGGACGGAGGACGGATGCTGCTGGACGGGAAGGATATCGTCTCCGTACCCGCGAACAAGCGGAATTTCGGCATGGTTTTTCAGCAGTACGCTTTGTTCCCGCATATGACCGTTTGGGATAACGTCGCCTACGGCTTGAAGGCGCGCGGCGAGAAGCCGGCGGTGATCAAGGAGAAGGTCGAGAAGTACTTGAAGCTGGTCGATCTCGGGCATTTGGCGAAGCGCAAGCCGAAGGCGCTCTCCGGCGGCCAGCAGCAGCGGGTCAGCCTGGCCCGGGCGCTTGCCGTGGAGCCGGTGCTGATGCTGTTCGATGAGCCGCTGTCCAACCTGGACGCCCGCCTCAAAGAGCTGATGCTCAAGGAGATCCGCGAGCTTCACCGCACGCTCGGATTCACCGCCGTCTTCGTTACGCACGACCAGAACGAAGCGCTGTATCTCGCAGACAAGATCGCTGTGCTGAACAAAGGCCATATCGAGCAGTTCGGCTCGCCGGAGGAGATTATTATCCGTCCGGCGACGCCGTTCGTCGCCGATTTCTTCGGCTATACGAACCGGCTCGAGGGTGCGCAGTTGAGCGAGACGGGCAGGGCGCAGATCGGGCCGGTCGCAGTGCCCGTCGGGCACGTCGCGAGCGGCGGCAAGCCCGGCGACCGGGGCGTCGTGCTGATGAGGCCGAACGCGGTGCAGGTCGCCGAGGATGGCGTGTCCGGCGATACGGCGGAGGCGACGGTGGTCGACAGCCGCTACTACGGCGGCGTGACGGAATACCGGCTCAAGCTGGAGGGGTACCCGTCGGACGATATATCGGCCGTCGTGCCGCGGCTTGTCCAGCCGCTGCCGGCCGAAGGGGCGAAGGTTCGGGTTCGTTTCATCCCGGATTCGATCGCTTTTTTTCAGGAATAGTAGGTGAGCTTGATGCCGAGAATGAAACGATTTTATAGTGTGCTTGGATGGATCGCCATAGCGTATATGGCGGCCTTGTTTCTTTATCCGCTCTTGAACGTGCTGACGACGAGCCTGAAGTCCGGGGGATCGTTCTCGCTCGAGCAGTACGAGAAAGTGTTCTCTTCCGCCGTCTACATGAAGGTGCTCGGGCGGACTATGGGGATCGCCGCGGTCAGCACGGTCATCTCGCTCGTACTCGGCTATGCGCTGGCCTGGTTCATCGCTTCGCGGCGCCCGAGCTCGCAGGGCATTTGGCTGATGCTGATCATTTCGCCGATGTTCATGAGCCTGACGGTCCGGTTGTACGGCTGGCTGATTATTCTCAGCAACGACGGGCCGGTCGCCGCAGTCTCCAGGGCGCTTCGCTTCAGCCAGGAGGTGTCGCTGCTGTTCTCGAATTTCTCGGTGATCGTCGGCATCGTCCACTACGTGCTGCCGTTCGTCGTGCTGAATATTTATACCTCGCTGAAAAAGCTGAACCCGTCCCTGCTCGAAGCGTCGATGATGCTCGGGGCGTCGTCCGCGCGGACATTCTGGCGCGTGACGTTCCCGCTGTCGCTGCCGGGCGTATTCGCCGGCGGGTCGATCGCCTTCGCGCTGGCGGCCAATACGTTCCTCGTTCCGCTCATGCTCGGCGGTCCGAAGACGAACCTGCTGTCCAATATGGCCTACGACGCCACGATCACGATCGGCAATTTCGGGCTCGGTTCGGCGTTGTCCATCGTGCTGCTGGCGATCGTCGTCATCGTGCTCGTCCTGATGGGCGTTCTGGAGAGGAGGGGGCACCATGCGTAGCGCTCTCCGCGCGGCAGGCTATCTGGCGATCGCGCTGCTGCTGCTGTTCATATTAGGTCCGATGCTCGTCATTGTGCCGGTCTCGTTCGGTTCCTCGGGAATGTTCCAGTTCCCGCCGAGCGGCTTCTCCCTGGAACGGTACGGCCAGCTGTTTGCGGACGACCGCATCATGTCTTCGATCGGGCTCAGCCTGGGCATCGGCGCGGCATCGACCGTGATCGCCGTGCTGGTCGGGGTATTGGCGGCCGTCGGCATCGCGCGCGGCGGCATTCCGTTCAAGGGCATGCTCGAATCGTTCTTCCTCGGCCCGCTGATCGTGCCGCTCGTCACAACAGGGATCGGGTTTTTGATTATTTTCGTGCCGATGGGCATCGTCGGCTCGCCGGTGAGCATCGCCTTAGCGCATTCCGTCGTGATCTGCCCGTACGTGATCCGAATCGCGACCGCTTCGCTGCGCCAGCTCGACCCGGTGCTGGAAGAGGCGGCGATCGTGCACGGTGCGAAGGAAGGCTACGCGTTCCGGACGGTTGTGCTGCCGCAGCTCGTACCGGCGATGATCTCCGGCGGTCTGCTCGCGTTTCTCGTCTCGATCGACGAGTATACGGTCACCAGCTTTTTGATCCAGGCGAATACGATCACGCTGCCGGTGCGGATATACCAGCTCGTCTCGCTGGACATCAATCCGGTCGTGACGGCGCTGGCAGGACTGACGATCATGCTTTCGTTCATCGTCATTTTTGTACTCGAGAAGAAATTCGCCATTCACAAATATTTGGAAATGTAAGAAAGGAAGCGCATGGAAGTGAGCAAACAAAACTTCGGCATCATCGGATTTCCATGGGACGGCGGCGCCTCGCTCGGCAGGCCCGGCGCGCGGTACGCCCCCAAGGCGATTCGCGAGAACGCGCAGTGGCTGATCAACCGGATTCAGGACGGCAAAGTATACAATGTCGAGAAGCGCGAGCTGATCGATCTCAGCGACACGCAAGTGATCGACTGCGGCGACATCGATATCGTGGCTTACAGCACGGAGGCGACATTCGCAGGCGCCGAGCGGAAAATCGGCGAAGTGCTGGACCGCGGCGACTTTCCGTTCATTCTCGGCGGCGATCATTCGATCTCGTATCCGGGGATCAAGGCGCTGCATGACCGGACGGAAGGCAAAATCGGCATTATCCAGTTCGATGCCCATCTCGATCTCGTTGACGATTCGCCCGTGCAGGGCAAGTTTTCGCAAAGCAGCCAAATGCGCCGGGCGCTCGAGCTGCCCCGCGTCCAGCCGGAGCATATCGTCCAGATTGGCGTTCGAAGCTACAACTATCCGTGGTACGGCCAATATTTGCAGGAAACCGGCATTGTGCAGTTGACCGCTCGCGAGGTGCACGGGATGACCGCGGGAGAAGTCGTCCGCCGCGCGCTCGACGCCTGCAAGGGCGTGGACAAGATCTATCTGACATTCGACATCGACGTGCTCGATCCGGCGTTCGCTCCGGGCTCCGGCGCGAACGAGCCGGGCGGACTGACGCCGGTGCAATGCTTCGCGATTCTGGACGAATTGTACCCGCATATTCACGCCATGGATATCGCGGAGGTCAACCCGCTGTACGACCCGCAGAACATTACGAGCAGCATGGCGGCCCGTGTGCTGTTCGACTGTCTGACGGTCAGAGCGCGGGGATAACGCGGGTGACAGCGGCGACTGGCTCAAGCTGGGCCGGGTAGGCCGGTAGGCCGCGGCACCGCGCACAAGCGCCCCGACTGTATCCTCGCCTTCGGTGCGAGGTGTGTTGCCGCAAGCGCCATAAATTAAATAACAAACATTAAATGAACACCGATTCTGTGCGAATCGGTGTTTTTTATGCTCGCTAGCCTTCGAAGTTTGCTTTGCTGGGGCTAACGCTTGTCACAAAGCTTATTCGTCTCGAAATGCCCGATTTGGTATTTTAACGCTTATGAGAAACCTTAATCTGCAATATTGGCTATCGGATTCAGGGTTTCTGGCAAAATAACGTTTCTCAGCTTCGTTACAATTTTAAATACATGCGATTCATCAAAATAGCATCTGTCATAAGCGTTAGAGATTATATTGTGATCCAGAAGGTCCATTTTCATAATAGCCCTCGGTTTATGTTACCCAAGCACTGATTGCGGCCTGAGTCAGAAATTTTGTGGAAAAACATGCTTTGTTGAATTAAAATATGTAAATAGCAGGAAAGGAAGGGGTGTTATGGTTCGTTTCTACATCATGCTCGTAGGTGCATTAGGAATGATCCTTTCTGCATGTTTGAGTGCATATGCGAAAGCGAATCCCGGAGTCGGTCCGGTTGGAAACGGGCCGGATTACGACGAAATAATGTGGCAACTTATAAAAAGACTTACCGTAAGCTTCGCTTTTCTTGCATACGCAATCTACGGGATTCTTAAGAACAAGAAAAGCAACACGAAATCTTGATGAGGCTTAACTGAGAACGGCCGACCAAACGCGAAACCGCTTGTGACTTTGACCAAGTCATTGAGCGGTTTTTTTATTTGCAAACTTTCGCGCAAAAATGTATTGTAATGCGCAAAAACGCGTGTTAAAATGATCACAAATGAACATTATTTCGATTGATATGAGCCAATAACCGCACATACGCGCACGAACGAACCGCCGATTCCGGTGTTAAACAGCCCCGGCGAAGCTCTTCGGCCGTCACGCGCGGTCTGGAGTTCATATATATTTATCCCTGAAAACGGAGGTGTTCTGTTGGTGAGTACCACGCTAACGGAAACAGAACAAGTATATTCGCGCACGATGCGTCTGATTGAACCTCATGTCGTACAAGAGCAGACGATCGAAAGGGAGGTTCCCCGGGGGTTTGTCGTCGTTGAGCCGACGCTGGCCAGCATATGCCATGCCGATCTGCGTTACTTCGGAGGCCAGCGGAGACCGGAGGTGCTCGCCAGGAAGCTGCCGATGGCCCTGCTTCACGAAGGCATTGGAACCGTGACTGGAGGCCATTCGGCCGCTTTGGCGAAAGGGCAGCGAGTGGTTATCGTGCCTAACCTGCCGGGCTATTTGCTGAACGATGTGCCGCCTGAGCAGTGCTGTCCCGCCTGCAGGGGGGACATTCCGGACAATTACTGCTCCCGCGGCCGGTTCCTCGGAAGCGGCACGGACGGGATCGCCCAGAGCCGGCTCGTCCTTCCGGAGAAATGCGCCATCCCGATCCCGGATGCCATCCCGGACGACATCGCTGTGCTGGCGGAGCTGTGCAGCGTCTCGTATCGGGCGCTGCGGCCGGTCGCTGATAAGCTAACGCATGCTCGGGTCGCCGTGTTCGGCGACGGGCCGGTAGGCTATTTGACGGCGGCGATGCTCCATCACGCCTTCGGGGTGTCGTCCGACCGACTAACCGTATTCGGCGCCATTCGCGAGAAGCTGGACCAGTTCGCGTTTGCCAGAACCGAGATGGTGCAGAGCTACGACTTTCTCTCCGGCGAGAGGGCCGATATCGTCGTGGAATGTACGGGAGGTCGGTTCAGTGAAAGCGCCCTGAACCAAGGGATCGATCTGCTGAAGTACGGCGGTCATCTGATTGCTATGGGGGTAAGCGAGGAGCTTGTTCCGCTCAATACGCGCGATGTGCTGGAGAAGGGGATCACCCTGTACGGCAGCAGCCGCAGCTCGGACAGCGATTTTCGCGAAGTGCTGAAGGTGATGGAGCAGGCTGATTGCCAGCATACGCTGCGCCGGCTCGTGCCCGACGCTTATATCGCGGTAAACAAGGCGGACGACCTGGCCGCCGCGCTTGAAGCGGCATTGGCTCATCGCGACTGGAAAAAAACGTACCTCGAATTCCATTGGTAAGCAAGCGAAAAAGACGAAGCCATTCGGCATGAATCATGAAATGACACATAACCGGTTTCCAGCGGAGGATGGAGCCCGATCGGCAAGCACAGCCTTCCTCCGCATCTCCGGCCACATCGAATTTATATCGCTATGGCTCATAGGCTTGGCAAGACCTTGATAAACGGCGCATCGTTCGATAGCTAAAGACGACGAAGCCGTTTATTCCGAAGCAAATTTGAAAGCGCAACCATTGTTTTACAAACAATTAATATGCGCATAACATTTCGATTACATTGAATCTATACAATAGCTTCGTGCACAAATGAGCATTTATGAGCCGAATCATTTCTCCAATTTGGCAAAAATAAACAAAAAGAATCAACGACGACGGGAGGAGAGACCCTTTGGCATCCATCGAATTTGTGAACGTCACGCAAGCTTTTGATAAAAACGTCATTATTCAGGACATGAATTTGCGCATCGAGGACGGGAAGTTTACGGTGCTGGTCGGTCCTTCGGGCTGCGGCAAGACGACGCTGCTGCGCATGATCGCGGGGCTGGACCGCCAGACGTCGGGCTCGGTGCTGATCGACGGCAAGGATGTCACCTCCATTCCTCCAGGCCAACGAGGCGTGGCGATGGTGTTTCAGAACTACGCGATTTATCCGACGATGTCCGTGCGGGAAAACATCGAGTTCGGCCTCAAAAACAACAAGGTGCCGAAGGAAGAACGCACCCGCCTGGTGGAGAGCATCAGCGAGACTGTAGGCCTGCGTCCTTACCTCGACCGCAAGCCGTCGACGCTGTCCGGTGGGCAGCGGCAGCGAGTGGCGCTGGCCAGAGCGATGGTCAAGAAGCCGTCCGTCTTCCTGATGGACGAGCCGCTGTCCAACCTGGATGCCAAGCTGCGGGTGCAGATGCGCATCGAGCTGATCGAGCTGCACAAGCAGTTGGGCACGACGTTCGTGTACGTCACGCACGATCAGGTGGAGGCGATGTCGATGGCGGATACGATCGTACTCATGAACGAAGGCCGCATCCAGCAGGAAGCCGCGCCGGAGACGATATACCGCCAGCCGAGCAATTTGTTCGCCGCGCAGTTTATCGGCGTGCCTCCGATGAATATCGGGAAGCTCGGGACAGACGGCGTAAGCTTCGGATTCCGGCCGGAGAGCGGCGTCCTATCGGACGAGCGGACAGGTGCGCATTATTGCGTCAAGGGGACGATCGTGACCCGGGAAATGCTCGGCTCCGAGACGATTTATCAGGTGAAGACCGGACCGCATGCTTTCATGATCAAATGCACCGAAGACTTGTTCACGGCCGATCGGGAAGTGTACCTTTCCGTCGATTCAGACAAGCTGTTCTTCTTCGGGGAGGACGGCAGCCGCATCGCTCCGAACGATCGGCGCGTCGACGATTACTTGAGGGCGCTGCGAGGGAATGTCTATGTTTAAACGGTCTATTTGGCCAGCTGTCCGTCCCTATGTCATGATTTTGCCGGCGATGACGGGCATAATCCTGTTCGTCATGTATCCGATTTTTTACTTGGTCAAGCTTAGCCTGTATCAGTACAATCTGCTCAACAAGGACAAAAGCAAATTCGTCGGCCTCAACAATTTCAAGGAAATTTTCTCGCGGGACGATTTCTATAATGCGCTCACCATCACGGTTATTTACACGGTCGGCGTCGTCGTTCTGACAATGGCGCTGTCGCTGCTGATCGCCGTATGGCTGAGCAGGAACACCCGCATCAACGCCATCGTGCAGGCTGGCATTTTCACGCCGCACATCATCTCGATCGTCTCGATCGCCCTCGTCTGGATGTGGCTGATGGAGCCGAATTACGGCTTGTTCAATTTCGTGCTGAAGACGGTAGGGCTGCCCGGCTTGCCTTGGCTGCAAAGCTCAAGCACCTCGCTGATGTCCGTCATCATTGTCTCGGTATGGCAAAACGTCGGATATTACGCTCTGATCATTGTCGCCGCGCTGAAAAGCATCCCGCCGACCATTTACGAGGCCGCCGCGCTCGACAATGCCAGCAAGTTCAAGGTATTCACCAAGATCACGCTGCCGTTGATTTCGCCTCAGCTGTTCTTCATCCTGATCATTATGACGATCGGCTCCTTCAAGGTATTCGATACGGTCAAAATGATGACAGGCGGCGGCCCGAACGGCTCGACGACGACGCTCGTGTATTACATTTACGAATTCCGGACGAACAGCATCGGCTACGCATCCGCGACCGGCGTTGTCCTGATGGCGATCATCGCATTGCTGACCTTCGTCTATTTCCGGCTGCTGTCTCAAAAAATCCATTATCAATAAGCTGTTGCGCCAATGACGACAAGGAGGTGTCTGCCTGATGCTTGCGCCGCAGGTGAAGCAAGCGGAAGCGGTGAGAGAGGGGATGGCGTTCGGAGCGGTCCGGCGGACGCTGAATTATGCGCTGAAGGTCATCGTCCTCGCACTGTTCGTTTTCCCGTTCTTATGGATGATTTCCACGTCTCTGCAAACGTTCGAGGAGACGATGACTTTCCCGCCGACGTGGTTGCCCGCCGTTCCGCAGTGGATCAACTTTACGGAGGCGATGAGCGCCGGTCCTTTCGTGACCTATGCCAAAAATTCCGTCATTGTCACCGTCTCGATCATCGTCCTGCAAATGGCGGTGATGATCCCGGCCGCCTACGCATTTGCGAAGTACAAGTTTGCCGGCCAAAAGCTGCTGTTCTCCATGGTGCTGCTGGCGTTCATGATTCCCGGCCAGGTGACGTTCATCCCGGTCTATCTGATGCTGGCGGACTGGGGGCTGATTCAATCGCTGTGGCCGCAAATCATTCCGTTCATGTCCAACGCCTTCGGCATCTTCCTGCTGCGGCAATATTTTATGCAGATTCCCCAGGAGATTATCGAGTCGGCCCGCCTGGACAACGCCAGCGAATTCAAGATTATGCGCCAAATCATGATCCCGATGTCGATGCCGGCGCTGGCCACGATCGCCCTGTTCAGCTTCGTCAGCCATTGGAACGATTATTTCTGGCCGCTCGTCATGACCGACTCGGCCGCCGTCCGGCCGCTCACGATGGGCATCGCGATGCTGCGGGAGACGGAAGGCATCAGCAACTGGCACATTATCATGGCCGGCAACGTCGTGCTGGTCGTTCCGATTCTGATCGTTTATCTGTTTGCCTCCAGGCAAATCGTCAAAGCGTTCGTATATTCTGGCATCAAGTAAAGCCAAGCGGCCAGCCGGCCGCGCAAACCAAACACAAAACGGAGGATGGTCCATGAAAAAGAAGCTTACATCCATGATGCTCACTGCCGCCCTTGTTCCCGGTCTTTTGGCCGGCTGTTCCGGGGGCGAATCGCAGCAGGGAAGCGCTCCGCAAAGCGGCAGCCAGCCGTCTGCCTCGGGGCAATCGGGCAAGACGAAAGTGCTGTTCTGGCATTCCCTGGGAGGCAAGAACGGGGAATATATCAGCTCGATGATTCAGCGGTTCAACGAATCGCAGGATAAGATCGAGGTCGTCGGCGAGTTCCAGGGCTCTTACGACGAGACGGTGACCAAGCTGCAGCAGGCGATCGCGGCCAAGAAAGGGCCCGATATCACGATGCTTGAGCGGGCTTACGTCCAGATGTTCGCGGATGCGGAAGTGCTGGAAGATATGACGCCTTATATGAAGCAGTCCAATATGAGCCAGGACGATTTTGCGGCTGGACTGATGGGCCATTCGGTCTTTGACGGCAAGCTCGTTTCCCTGCCGTTCAACCGTTCCACGCCGATCCTGCACATTAACAAGACGATGCTGGATGAGCAGGGCCTGGCCATTCCTAAGACATGGGACGAGCTGAAGAAGACAGCCGAGGCGCTGGTGGTGAAAGAGAACGGCGAGTTCAAGCGGTACGGCTTCAGCATGCCATACGATACGTGGTACCCGATTGCGATGATCAGCCAGGCGAAGGGCAAGTTTTTCAACGACGAAGGCACCTCGATCGGGTTCGCGGGCGGAGAAGGCGTCAAGGTGTTCAAGTTCCTGAAAGACCTGCAAAATTCGGGAGCGCTCTATTACCCGCCGGCGCAAGACTCCGGCAATATCGTCAACCAGATGTTCACCAGCGGCAAGATTGGCATGATGTTCCAGTCGACGGGCGTGATCGGCGGCTTGGCAAGCAGCGTCAACTTCGACTATGTGACAGCGTATCTGCCGATGGACCAGGTCTATGCGACGCCGACCGGCGGCGCCAACATCGCCATGCTGGCCAATTCCGGCAGCAAGGAGGCGGCGTGGGAATTCGTTCGCTGGATGATGACGGACCCGAAGGGCGGCCAGCAGTTTATTCTGGATTCCGGCTATTTGCCGTTTACGAAGGCGATGGTAGAATCCGCGCCGATGAAGGAGCTGTGGACGAAGGAGCCGAACCGCAAGGTAGCCTACGATCAGCTGGAGTATGCCGTCGACACGAACAAGCATGTCGCCTGGCCGCAGGTGATGCAGGAATTTTTCAAAGCGATTCAGGCGATCATGTACGATAACAGCAATATCGAGTCGACGCTGGACACGTTCAAGAAAGAGGCGGAACGCCTTCTCAAGCAGTAATATGCTAGTGGCCGCGATAGCGGAAAAAAGAGCCTTCCCTAAGCAGGGGGGCTCTTTGCTTTGCCGTTTTCGTGCAAATCGAGCGGCTTGTCGTTGATGCTGCTTGTATTTTTGGATTCCGGTAATGTGAATCTATAGCAAAAAACGCCGCTTTCCAATGATGATTTGTAATAAAACATAACATAAAATTTCGAAGTTGTGAAAATTCCAATAAAAACAGTCTTCTATTTATAAAAAATACAAAGACAATCTTGTTTTATTGTAATATAATGTGACACATAACAAAATTAAATCTCCATTTATGTTAGGTTAAATGACATAATTGATGGCGAAAGGGGACAAGCGTCATGGTTCAAATCGAAGCGGTACCGTACCGCTGGCCGTACGACGGGAATCTCGATCCCCGCAGGACGGCGCTGCTCATTATTGACATGCAGACGGATTTTTGCGGGAGCGGGGGATATGTGGCGCAGATGGGCTACAATATTTCGCTGACTCGAAGGGCGATTCGGCCGATTCAGGCCCTGCTGCAGCGGGTCAGGCAAATCGACGGGTTCACGGTCATTCATACGAGGGAGGGGCACAAACCCGACTTGTCCGACCTGCCGGCGAACAAGCGGTGGCGAAGCAAGCAGGCCGGGGCGGAGATCGGCTCGAACGGACCGGCAGGCCGCAT
>Ga0207865_101329_pt1 | contig 19130 bp, 15 predicted proteins | sample HigsolmetaAR204D_FD_184836 | JGI IMG/M metagenome (GOLD analysis project Ga0207865, IMG submission 184836) | Ionic liquid and high solid enriched microbial communities from the Joint BioEnergy Institute, USA - AR20-4-D (SPAdes) (version 2) ...
CAGCGCTGATCTTCGGACGAAAATAACGGTAATCCAGCAAAACGCTCATAAGTATCCCATATCGGCCATGTGCAAGATTCTTCAGGTCAATAGGAGTACCTACTACTACGAGAGTAATGAGCAATCATCTGTCGATGATGAGGTGGAACAAGCAATTATCCGTATTTTTGGAGAGAATCAGCGCGTGTATGGAGCAAGGAAGATCAAAGCAAAACTTCAAGAAGAGGGAATGACGGTTTCCAGACGGCGCATTGGACGTCTGATGAAGAAAAACGGCCTGGTCTCGGTCTACACAGTGGCGCAGTATAAACCGCATATGTCGTCATGTAACGAATCGCCGATCCAGAACGAACTGAATCGCGAGTTTGCGAAAGAAGCACCATTGGAAGCCGTTGTGAGTGACTTGACATACGTTCGGGTCGCAAATAAATGGCACTATATTTGTTTGCTCGTGGACTTGTTTAATCGGGAGATCATCGGTTACAGCTGCGGAAAATTTAAAGATGCCGCACTAGTCTATCAAGCATTTGCAAGCGTAAAAGGAGATCTACGCCAAATCCAGCTTTTTCACACAGATCGTGGCAGTGAGTTTAGAAATCTCACGATTGATGAAGTGATCAGCACGTTCAAGATCAAGCGTTCATTGAGTATGAAAGGCTGTCCCTATGACAATGCAGTTACGGAGGCAACCTTTAAGCTGATCAAAGCCGAGTTCGTGAAAAATCGCAAATTTGAATCGCTATCTCAGTTAAAGCAAGAGCTAGGAACATACGTCAAATGGTTTAACGAAGCTAGGATTCATTCCACACTAGGATATCTAAGCCCATTAGCGTACAAAGAGAAGGCACTTAAGAAATCTGTCTAGTCAGGTGTTGACAATCCACTTCCTACCTTCGGAGCCATCGATGGCATTCGACTTTCCCTTCTCTTACAAGGTTACCCGACTCCGTCAGCCAATTCTTCCCACCAGTTAGTACGATGCGCTGCCAAACGCAAAAAAGTCCGGGAATGACTCCGGACTTTCCGCACTTCACTATCGTTTTTTCTCATCTCTTAATTAGATCACGTGTTTACCGTGGTCGTAGAAGTTGGAACATAATTTATTACTTCTAATACAATCGGCGAATCCGCCAAAATAGGTTCTCCTCCTGCGGGTACATTAATCACCAGTGAACCTACTGTAGTGGCTCCGGGAGTATAGGTTGAAATCCCCTGCATTTGCAACACACCGTTAATGTAAACATTATACATACTATTGTTTGTCGCCAATGCAGGAAGATCAGTTGCTGCTGCCCCGGTATCATCGAAAAAATCGGCAGTATCAATCGTCAATGTTGCACCCGCCGCGGTTTCACCAGTTGTTACATAGAAAAACTTTTGTGGCGATGGAACCGTTTCAACTGTCGTTGTTGCCGTAACAAGTAACTTCATAAGTTGTAGTGCCATGATAACAAACCTCCTCATAAAATGTAATACAATAAAATCATATTCTGAATGAAGATGAACGTCAGGGCTAATCTTCAAGTGAATATACCTATTTTTTTCTCGCTATGATAAATCCGATTGATTCAAGTATAATGGGGGTTCCTTTATAAATCGTTTGACCTGTCGAAATAATAGTTAACTCATCGGAATTTACGTGATATAACTTACCCTCTTGCAATGCTCCGTTAACGTACAAATTGAAGTAACCTTCTTGACCAAAGTCAATAAACTTGGCAACGGTCTCGCCTTTATCATCAACAAACTGATTGGGAAACAAAACTATTTTTTCTCCTGATAAATTAATGTCATGGGGTGCAACAAAAAAATATCTTCTTACTTTTGGTTTAACACCAATAAAAGGTTGTTTTGGGCAAATAATATTTAAACGTTTTATTACACAATTAATTTTGTATATTACTTTTTTTCTGCCTCTTCTCTTTCTACGCTTTGTAGGTTTAAAAAATTTACACTTTAATCTATGCTTTTTCGTCAATAATCCCACCTCTACTATGCATAAGTCTTGGAATAATTTATGCTTCTTTTTAATTTATGTTTTGGACAAAAGACCTAATCAAGGAACATTGGGTTGAGCATATAAGGAAACAACAAATAAGGCGCCAATTATAGACGCCTTCGAAAGAAACGAAAAATATTCAACTCAACTATGATTGATTAAATAAGCTGATTCCAAGCATTAACAACATCTGATAAAGAAGGTTCAAGGGAAGCCCCATAATACTGTAAAAATCTCCTTCGATTTTTTCAATAAATACCGAGCCAATCCCCTGTACACCGTACGCGCCCGCCTTATCTAAAGGATCACCAGTTTTTACATACGCCCAAATCTCTTCATCGCTCATCGGTCTAAAAGTTACCTTACTGACGGTGTGACCAACAATTATTTCCGGTCGACCGTCTGGCGACTCAGATATGATACGATACTGACCAATGTCTCCAAGGTGCATTGTGGTGTCATAGCCCCCGGCCTTGTCCCGCGGCTCGCCGGTGGCGATGTAGCGCCGAATCCGCTCGTCAGGAAGCGGCTTCATGTACACCGCCGTGCGCCGGCTGCCGCGAATCGTCCGGCCGTTCTCCAGATCGATGCAGGCGACGCCGCTGTATACTTCATGAGCCCGCCCCTGCAGCGCCTTCAGCATCCGGAAGGAATCGTCCTCGTCGCGGGGCTTGCCGAGCACCAGCCCGTCCAGGACGACGATCGTATCGGAACCGATCACGATCCCCCGTCCGGGCGTCCCTTCGCTGCGCATCTTATATTGTTCGTAAACGGCCCGCGCTTTGCGGACGGATAAACTCTCCACAATATCAGACGGATGAAGCCCCGGTTCGGTTGCTTCGTCAGCGTCGCTGGGGCAAATTTCATAGGGAAGGCCAAGCGACCTGATCAATTCCTGTCTGCGCGGAGAGGAAGAAGCCAAAATAAGCCGTCGTTCCGTATTGTTCGTCATAAATCGAGCCCTCTTTCCGAATATTGTCGAGTGGAGTGTACGGCGCTGTGTCCTAGAGCTTGCGGTATACCAGGAAGGCGGCCACCAGTCCGAGCAGCGACAGCAAATTCAGGCGAATATGCAGATCGAGGCTGTAGCGGATCGCCAGCAAGTCGGCCTGCGGCCGCCAGCTGAGCTCGACGGAATTGGTCAGAAAAGACAGGGCGGGAATCGGCGCAAGCCATTGTCCGATCAGCGTCCCCGCCACCAGTCCGAGGATGAGCAGAACGATCAGCGTCAATGTATTCTTGATCACGGATATGTACCTCTTTCCATCAGTTTGCTCCAAGGAATGGTTGGATATCAATGGCAATTATCTCAATTTTTCGAATGAAGATTGGCGTTCCGCAAGTCATTATAACATACTTCTCCGCCGATGGGAGGAACGTTCGTTTCGGCCGCCGCATCCTGCGCGCGAGCCCTTCGGCTGCAAGATATTTCCCGAATACAGCGCGGAACTCAAGGCAAGTGCAACCCGATTACAATCAAGACCGGAAGGAGCGGAACGGATGCGCTACAAGCAATGGCTGGCTGCCTTCATCGCCATGGGGCTGCTGGCCTCGTCGTCGGCCGCGCAGGCGGCCAAAGTTGTCGTTGATGCCGGACACGGAGGCTACGATCCCGGGGCGATCGGCGTATACGGGCTTCGGGAGAAGGACGTCAATCTCGACATTGCCCTTAAGCTGCAGAAGATTTTGACGGAAAAAGGATACGATGTCGTCATGACGCGCGACAGCGACATCTATTTGTCGCTCAAAGAGCGCGTTGACATCGCTGGCGGGCAGCAGGCGGACCTGTTCGTATCGGTTCACGCCAACTCGTACGGCAATCCGAACACCCGCGGCGCGATGGTGCTGTATTACGATGATGCTTACCCGCAGGCGGATTATCCGGCAAGCGAGGCCATGAAGGCGCTCACGCCGGAAAGCCGCGAGCTGGCTCAAAAGGTGCTGGATAAATTCGTGCAAATCGTGGGCGTCGAGAATCGGGGATTGCTGCCAAGCTCGGTTTATGTCGTCCGAATGGGGTCGATCCCCAGCATTTTAGTCGAAACCGCCTTTCTGTCCAATCCGGAGGACTCGGCGCTGCTGGCCGACGAGGAGCAGCGAACGCTGATGGCCGAGGGGATCGCCGGCGGCATCGAGGCTTATCTGCCCCCCGGCCAAGCCGCCGCCTTGTTTCCCGACCTTCGCGGCCATTGGGCTCAAGAGGCCGTCGAGCGCCTGGGCGAGCTTGGCCTCGTCCAGGGCACCGGAGCCGGCTATGAGCCGGATCGGGCGATGACGCGGGCGGAGTGGATGGCGCTGCTGGAGAGGGCGTTCGGGTTCGCCCGGGATGAGGCGGGCTGTCCCGAACCGTCCGTCTCGCAGGCCGTGTACGAGGACGGCGTCTGCGAAGAGCCGCAAAATATCGCGGATCATGCGGAAGCCGCTCCATCCGCTGCTGACGCCATCCCCCCCGCAGGCGCGGCAGATTATACCGATGTCAGTCCGGATCATTGGGCCTTTGAGCTGCTGGATCAGGCGGCGCGCAGCGGGATGCTGGACGGCTACGAGGACGGGACGCTGAGACCCGACCAGCCTGTATCGCGGGCCGAAGCGGCGTCGCTGTTCCGGCGGCTTGCTCTGCCCGAGGCGGAGAAGCAGGAGACGGCGCCCGCGGCGGACATGCGGCAGCCGTTCGCCGACGTGAGCGCGGATTATTGGGCCGCGGCGGATATCGCCCTGCTGGAGCGGGCCGGATGGATCGATGGCGTCGCCCCCTCCCGCTTCGCTCCGGACAAGCCGCTGACCCGGGCGGAAGCCGCTTCGCTGCTGGACAAATTCATAAGCCGCCGGGCCTCCGAAAGCTGAGGCGTCCGGTTTGGCGCGGCGGACGGGCAAACCGCCGATACACAGACAGCAGCCTGAGCGCCTGTGACTGCCGCTTGCCGCGGCAGCCACGTCGCCCAGGCTGCTTGACTTTGCCCAACGCAAGCTCCCTCGTCGCGCGTTCGCACGGATCACGCTAGCGCACGGCAATCGCTTGGATCAGCTCTTTCTCGGCCAGCACATACTGCATCAGCGCGCTTTGCGCCTGCCAAATGAATGAGGCCGACGGATTTTTCTTATACTCCTCAAGCGATACGACGGCGGTATTGAGGGCGCTGTTCATTCGCGGCAGCGCGCTTTTCCCGCTCTCGCCAAGCCCTTCTGCAACAGGCGAAGCGGATGACAGCCAGGACTGATGCGTCGACTTGATCGACTGCAAAGCCGAATCGTTCAGCGGTGTCGGCTTCTCCTCCGCCGCGTGCGCAATCGTCTCGGCTGCGATCAGCTGCACCATTTTCGCCCCCTCACTTAAATAGTTTTGCAGCGTGTCGGCCGCAGGGCCGCTCCACTTGACCTGCTCCGCCGACGGCACGACCAGTTCCTTGACGACGACGTCGATATTCCGCTGCTTGAACACTTGGGTCAGCCCGAGCGCCTCATCCCGGTTCAACGCCATTCCTACATAGACGGGATATTTGTCGCCGGAATCCGCGGCCGCGGCCAGCCCCTGCTTACGAAAATCGGCTTGCGCCGTCTCTGCCCCTTCCGCGGAGCTGAACACGCCGCCTTGCAGAAACACGTACGTCTTGGCCGGCAGCTTCACGCTCGCTCCGGCGGCGGGGTTCGCATCCGCGGCCGCCCCTCCGCTTCCGGCCGCCGTCTCCTGGGCGGTCGCCGCGGCTTGCCCTGCGGGCTCGGTTTGTCCCGGCTGCGGGGCGATCGCGCTGCCTGCAGGTTTGCCCGCTTCCGGTCCCGGATCGGTGAACATGCTGAGGACAAAAAAACCGAACGCAACGCCGGTGATGACTGCGCCCGCTACCGACGTCACGATTTTCAGCCACGATCCGCCCGTCGGCTTCACATAGTAACCTGTCGCCTCCGGCTCGTACCAGCGATGATCGCGCAAATGCTCCCCGCTCTCGGCATAGCCCGTCTCCGGACTGGACGTAATGCCGCCGCCGGAGCGGCGAACGAGACGCTCGATCCGTTCGGTCTCGGCGTCGAAAGGGCTTTTCCATTCGCCAAAGTCGGCGGTATATTCGTTCAAGGAAGGGCCCTCCGAATTGTGGGATTCGTGCTGACGATACGGAGATCCCGAATTGCGGGATTCGTGCTGACGATATGGCGCTTCCGGCTGCCGGCCCCCTGCCTGCCAGCCGTTATAGGTGCCGCTCTCACGCCACGATGGACCCGCTTCCGGCTTCTCCGGGAACGTCTCCCACCCTTCGTATCCCTCTGCATGCAGCGGGGTCACCTGCGCTTCTCTCTTCTCTTCCCGTGCGGCTTCTTTCCGTTCGCTGCGGAGGCGGTCGTCGAACCGGAATGTCATCTTAGCTTTGTTCATTGCCCCAACTCTCCTTGTCCCCTTATTGTGTTACTAGACTATGAGAGTCCACAGGAGAATAGAACAAATTTACGCGGAATCGGGATGATGCATTTTGCAAAAATGGCCGCCCCGCTTGGAAAGAACAAAAAAAACTCCGTGCGCACAAAGTCGCAGCGGAGCTAGCAATACATCGGCTCTTATCCGGCGTCGCGTTCCATCAACGCCTTGGCCAGACCGTCGGCCGCCTTCCATATGTCGCCGGCGCCCATCGTCAGCACGAGATCGCCCGGCCTGACCTGCTTGTATAAATAGGACTGCACTTCTTCCTTGGTCGGAATATACTTTACGTTCCCATTGCAGTTTTGCCGGATCATATCGACCAGCTTGGCGGAGCTGACCCCTTCGATCTGCTTCTCTCCCGCCGGCGAATAGATGTCGGTGATAATGACCTCGTCCGCTTCCGGGAACGCTCTGCTGAACTGCTCGAACAGGAAAAACGTCCGCGTATAGCGCTGGGGCTGAAACACGGCGATGATTCGCTTGCCCGTCGCCTTGGCCGCCTGAATCGTCGCCTGAATCTCCGTCGGGTGGTGCGCGTAATCGTCGATGACGAGAATATCGTCGACCTCGCCAAGCACTTGAAAGCGCCGCTTGGCTCCGCGGAACTCCGTGATCGTCTCGGCGACCTGCTCGAACGCGAGGCCCGCCTCCAGACAAGTGATCAAGGTGGCCAGGGCGTTGTATACGTTATGACGGCCGGGAATGGACAAGCGGATCGTCCCCAGCGTCCGCCCTTCGTGCTCCACCTCGAACGAAACCTTGCGGTCGCCGAGCGAGATATTGCGCGCCGTATAATCTGCCTGGGCATCGATCCCGTAGGTGATCACATCGCTCTTGATGTGCGGAATCATGTGCCGCAAATGAGGGTCGTCCATGCAGACGATTGCTCTTCCGTCAGGCCTCACTTGACTTAAAAACTGCGAATATGCCTGCTTCAGTTTCTCGAAGCTGCCGTCGTAGTTTTCCAGATGATCGGCCTCGATATTGTTGACCAGCGCAATGAAAGGCTGGTACTGCAAGAAGGAGCCGTCGCTTTCGTCGGCCTCGGCGACAACCCATTCGCCTTTGCCCGCCTTGGCGTTGCTTCCTACATTCATGATTTCGCCGCCGATAATAAAGGTCGGATCGTGGCCGCACCTCTCGAGCACGAGCGCGATCATCGACGACGTCGTCGTCTTGCCGTGCGCTCCCGCGACCGCGATTCCCTTTCTTTCATCCATCAATCGCGCCAGCATTTGCGAGCGGTGAAGGATCGGTATATTCAACCGTTCCGCCGCCAGCATCTCGACATTGTCTTTGGACAACGCCGTCGAATAGACGACGACATCGGCTCCCTGCACATTTTGCGCCCGATGTCCGATGTACACCTGAGCGCCTTTGGCGGCCAGCTTTTCGGTCAACTCCTGCTGCGCCAGATCCGAACCCGAAACTTGGTACCCCATCTCCAGCATCACCTTGGCGATCGCGCTCATGCCGTACCCGCCGATGCCGATAAAATGGATGTGTTCCGAAGTATTCACGCCGCTTCTCACCAGCCTTTTTCAGAATCGCGTTGATGACAGATCCAGGAACGGACATCCCCTATCAAATACAACGTGCCTGATACGACAATCAGGTCGTCCTGTGCCGTCCAACGGCTTTTGGCAAGCTCCAAAGCCCGTTTCCAGTCCGGTTCGACGACGACTTCGACGTGCGGTCGCCCCATCTCAGCCAGCAGCGTCCGGGCCAGTCCCGCCAACGCTTCGGCAGGCGCTTTCTTCAGCCAGTCCGGCTCGGTCACGATAAGCGTATCCACTAGTGGCAGTATATGCCGCAAATATCCTTCGTGATTCTTGTTGGCCAGCATCCCCATCAAAAAATGGACTTTACCCGCCTTGTACGTCTCCCGCAGAGCCCGGGCCAGCATTTCGGCTCCCTCCGGGTTGTGGGCGCCGTCGATCACCATGAACGGCTCCTTCGATATGGTCTCCAGACGGCCCGGCCAGCGCGCGCTCTTCATGGCGGCATACAGGTCGTCGTCCTCCACGATGAAGGCGTAATATTGGCGCAGCACCTCGATCGTCATCAGGGCGACGGCGGCGTTCTTCACCTGATGCGCGCCGTTCAGACCGATCGCGACATTGTCCAGCTTGCGGAAAGGCCCTTCGAAATCGAACGACTGCTCGTCGATTGCCGCCTCCTGAAGGCTGCAGCGATAATCCCGATTTAGCAAATACAGCGTGCTTTTGCGGACGCGGGCCGCCTCCGAGACGACCTGGACCACCTCCGGCTGCTCCACCGCGCTGACGACCGGCACGCCGGCCTTGATGATGGCCGCTTTCTCCGCGGCGATCTGCTCCAGCGTATCGCCCAATATATCCATATGGTCATGCCCGATATTCGTAATGACCGAGACGACCGGTGTCACGATGTTGGTGGAATCGAGACGGCCTCCGAGCCCCGTCTCCCAGACCACATAATCGGGGTAAGCCGTGCGGGCGAAATATTCGATTGCGATGACCGTCGATATTTCGAACATCGACGGCTGTCCAAGCTCTGTCGCAGCTACCTCGTCGACCAGCGGCTTGATCTTGTTCGCTACCTTGACCAGATCGTCGTCGGAAATATCATGGCCGTTCAGGCGAATCCGCTCGTTGTACCTCTCGATGTAAGGGGATGTGAACGTCCCTACATCGTAACCGCATTGCCGGATCACCTCGGACAAATAGGCGCAGACCGAGCCTTTGCCGTTCGTGCCGGCGACATGTATGAACTTCAGCCGTCGCTCGGGGTTGCCGAGAAGCTCCATGAGCTTCTCCATCCGCTCCAGCCCCGGCTTGATGCCGGCCAGCGGAATATAGCGGGTGATCCAGCCGATCGCTTCTTGAGCCGTGCGGAAGGGCGCGGCAGAAGCGGCAGCCGCCCCGCCCGCTCCGGCATCGGATGCGGCCTGCAGGGGAGCTCGGCACATCGCCCCTGCTCCGCCGACGCGTGCTTCAATTCCTCGGTTCATCGGCGCTCATCCTTTCAGTTCGGCCATCCGCGCCGTTACTTTGTCCCGCTTGTCGGCGTAGTCGGCAAGCTTCGCCTTTTCTTCCTCGACGACCTTGGCCGGCGCCTTGGCGACGAAGCCCGGGTTGGCCAGCTTCTTCTCGATCCGCTCCACTTCGGCGTGCAGCGTCTTCAGCTCCTTCTCGAGCCTGGAAATTTCCTGGGCAATATCGATCAGCCCGGCCAGCGGCAGGAACAGCTCGGCGCCCGTCACGATGCCGGTCATCGCCTTGTCCGGCGCTTCGATTGGCAGCCCGACCTCAAGCCGGGACGTGTTGCAGAAGCGCTCCAAATAATGCTCGTTGCGGCGAACAATCGCAAGCCACTCTTCGCTGGCCGGCTTCACAAGCAGTTCGATCTTTTTGCTCATCGGCACGTTCACTTCCGCCCGGATGTTGCGAACCGAGCGAATGATGTCCATCAGCAGCTCCATCTCGCGGACGGCGTCCGGCGCTTCGAACGCCGGATCGTATTCGGGCCATGCGGCAAGCGTAATCGTCTCGCCCTCATGCGGCAGATGCTGCCAAATCTCCTCGCTGATGAACGGCATGAACGGGTGAATCAGGCGCTGTGTACGGTCCAGCACGTAGGCCAGCACCGACTGCGTCGTCTTCTTCGCCTGAGCATCCGATCCGTACAAGCTCAGCTTGCTGAATTCGATATACCAGTCGCAAAGGTCGTCCCAAATGAAGTTGTACAGCAGCCTGCCGGTTTCCCCGAACTCGTAGCTGTCTGCCAGCCGGGTCACGTCGCGGACCGTCTCGTTCAGCCGGTGGAGAATCCAGCGGTCGGCCGTGCTCAGGCTGCCGCTCAGATCGATGTCGCCGGCCGTGAAGCCTTCCAGATTCATCAGGGCGAAGCGCGATGCGTTCCATATCTTGTTGGCAAAATTGCGCGCCTGCTCGACCTTCTCCCAGCGGAAGCGCAAATCCTGCCCCGGCGTCGAGCCCGTCGAGATCATGAAGCGCATGGCGTCCGCGCCGTACTTCTCGATAACCTCCAGCGGATCGACGCCGTTGCCAAGCGACTTGGACATTTTCTGGCCGTTGGCATCGCGCACCAGGCCGTGCATGAGCACGTCCTTAAACGGAATCTCCCCGGTAAATTCAAGCGCGCTGAAGATCATCCGGGCGACCCAGAAATAAATGATGTCGTAGCCGGTGACGAGCAGGTCGGTCGGATAATACCGTTTGAAGTCCTCCGTCTGCTCCGGCCAGCCAAGCGTCGAGAACGGCCACAGCGCCGAGCTGAACCATGTGTCGAGCACATCCTCGTCCTGCTTCAGGTTGCTCGAGCCGCACTTGCTGCAGGTATGCACATCGTCGCGCGAAACGTGCGTTTCGCCGCATTCGCCGCAGTGCCAAGCCGGAATGCGATGTCCCCACCAGAGCTGGCGCGAGATACACCAATCGCGCACGTTCTCGATCCATTGCAGATATGTCTTTTCGAACCGCTCCGGCACGAAGTTGACGCCTTGGCCCGACTTCTGCGCTTCGATCGCGCGTTCGGCGAGCGGCTTCATCTTGACGAACCACTGTGTCGACAAATAAGGCTCGACGACCGCCCCGCTGCGTTCGCTATGGCCGACCTGGTGGACATGCTCCTCGATTTTGACCAGCACGCCGAGTTCTTTCATATCAGCGACGATCTGCTTCCGGCACTCGAAGCGGTCGAGCCCCTGGTATTTGCCTGCGTTCTCGTTCATTTTGCCGGATTCGTCCATGACGAGCACTTGCGGCAAATGGTGGCGGCCGCCGACCTCGAAGTCGTTCGGGTCATGCGCCGGCGTAATTTTGACCGCGCCCGAGCCGAATTCCTTCTCGACATACTCATCGGCGATGATCGGGATTTCCCGGCCGATGATCGGCAGCACGAGCGTTTTGCCGATCAGGTGCCGGTAGCGCTCGTCCTCGGGGTGAACCGCGACCGCCGTATCGCCCAGCATCGTCTCCGGGCGCGTCGTCGCCACGACGATGAATTCGTCGCTGTCTTTTACCGGATACTTCAGATGATAGAGCGCGCCCTGCACTTCCTTGTATTCCACTTCGATGTCCGACAGCGCGGTGCGCGCCGCCGGGTCCCAGTTGATGATATATTTGCCGCGGTAGATCAAACCTTTTTCATAGAGTCTTACGAAAACTTCGCGCACGGCGCGGGACAATCCCTTATCGAGCGTAAAGCGCTCGCGCGAGTAGTCCAGCGAGAAGCCCATCTTGGCCCACTGCTCGCGGATCGTGCCGGCGTAGGTTTCCTTCCAGTCCCATACTTTCTCGAGAAACTTCTCCCGCCCCAGATCATGACGGGAAATGCCTTCCTCGCGCAGCCGCTGTTCGACCTTCGTCTGCGTGGCGATGCCCGCATGGTCGGTGCCCGGCAGCCACAGGGCGTCGTAGCCCTGCATCCGCTTCATCCGAATCATGATATCCTGAAGCGTAAAATCGAGCGCATGTCCGATATGCAGCATGCCGGTTACGTTCGGCGGCGGAATGACAACCGTGTACGGCTTGGCTTCAGGACGTCTGCCCGCCTTGAAATATTGGCCCTTGAGCCAGTAATCGTACCATTTTTTCTCCGCTTCCTTCGGATCGTACTGCGTCGGCATGGACGTTGCCGCCTGCGCCTTGTTCGCTTGTTCCATACACATTCAACCTCCACATTTCGACTGGCAATGACAATAAAAAAAACCTCGCGCCGCAAAGGACGAAAGGTTTAGCTTCCGTGGTACCACCTTCATTCCGCATGGAGAAGCTGCCTTCCGATCGGCAGTCTTCCAAACGGCACTCTTTGCAGATAACGGCTGCTTCCGTCCGCAGCTTAGCCGGCGGGCGATCCCGATCTATCAGGCGCCTGGCGCAAGCTTCGATGCGGCTGCTCCGGGGCGACTTCGACGGCTTGTGTCCTGCGGGACTTCTCAGCGCCTGCTTAAGGCAGTCCCGTTCTCTGAAGGGTATCCCGTCTACTACTCCCTTTCACGGCATTTGCAAAGCATTATGCATTTATGATAAACAACATCGCCTGGAGAGTCAACATGTTGGTTATTTTTCAGTATGCCCAAAAAAAGGCCGGACAAGCCTGCTTCGGCCGTCCGGTTAAGCATTCGTCGTATTTTTATGGGCATCGCCGCTTATTTCGGGATGTAGACGATCTGGCCTTCGCTCACTTCCCCGTCGCCCAATCGATTGAATAAAGCGATCTCCCGCGGATTCATTTCGTAGCGCTTGGCGATCGACTCCAGCGTTTCTTCCTTCTGTACAATGCACAGACGCAGCCGTCTGAACTCCTGCTGCTCGTTCTTCGGGTTAAGCAGCAGCTTCTTCCATTCTACGCGGCTGTCGGCGGACAGGCTTTTGTCCTCGTCAGGGGCGGAATCCTCCTCCGGTCTCGTCTCCTGCTTCGATGAGCTTTGCTGCAACAGCGACTTCAGCCCGAGCGGTTTCTCCTCCGAAGCCGCCGACTCCTGCTCCACTTCCGCTGCTTCCCAAGACTCGGTCTTCTTGCTCCCGAAAGCGATCTTCATCTCTTTCTTCTCTTCGGACGGCTCTTTCTTCTCTTCGGACGGCGCAGCCTCCTGCGGCTCCTCCGCCTCTATGAGCACCTCGGCGTTTTCCGCCTGGGGCGGCTCGGACGGTTCAACGTCCGGCGCTTTGGCCGGCTCGGCCGCGACGCTCTCGATCCGCTCGGCAGGCGCCGCGCCGAACTCCGCAGCCGGCTGCGGAGATTCCGCACCGGACTGCGCTCCCCACGGAGCGGCCGGCTCCGGTTGCCAGCCCGCTTGAGCGGCTGGCTCCGATTGCGGTTCCCGCGGTGCGGCCGGCTCCGGTTGCCAGCCCGCTTGAGCGGCTGGCTCCGATTGCGGTTGCTGCGGTGCGGCCGAACCCGGCGGCCAGCCCGCCTGAGCCGCTGGCTCCGATTGCGGTTCCCGCGGTGCGGCCGGCTCCGGTTGCCGTCCCGCCTGAGCCGCTGGCTCTGACCTCCATCCCGCCTGTGCCGCTGGCTCCGGCTCCGCGTGCCGCCGGGGCTCGGCCACGAATACCGCTTCCTCCTCCGCCTCGCTCCATACCTCTTCGCGCCCTGAAGGGGCGATCTCCAGGCCGTTCAGCGACAGTACGCCCGTCACATTCAGACTGCGGGAAGACAAGAGATCGACATCGAAATTTTCGATCTCCACCGAAATGTCCTCCATGCGATGAACCCGGTTCAGCGGCAGCGTAATTTCAACGGGGATCAGGTGCTCCAGCATCTGCGCCGGCCGCTCTTGCTCGTCCACATACGTCCCGCTTAGCAGCAGATTGCCGCGAAGAACAGCTTGGTCACCTTGTGTAAGCACTTGAATATGGGGACTGAGCTCGATCCCTTCCAGCTCCTTGATCCCCGTTACGCCCTCGGACAAATGAACCCGTTCATAAATATCGAATCGCAAACCGTTATGTTGCTTCGCCAATGCAAGTCCTCCCTCCATATTCCCTCGTAGACATGCGCACTCTAAAACGTGGGGTGCTTCTCTGTACATGTATATGGCTGCGGAGGAAGGCGCATGACTATGAATTTTTTAGCCGTTCATAGAGGGATCGGAAATCGTCCGGCCAGTCTGCCTCTGTCTCGACAATCTCCCCAGTCCAGGGATGCGGAAAAACAAGCCGCTCCCCATGCAGCGCCTGGCGGCCCATCCCGGCATCGCGCCCGCCATACAGCGCGTCCCCGAGAAGCGGATGGCCCGCATAGCTCATATGAACGCGAATTTGATGCGTCCGGCCCGTCTCCAGGCGCAGCCTCACCAACGAAGCGGAAGGCAGCAGCTCCGCCACGGCGAAGCGGGTAACGGCCGGAGAACCGCCGGGCGATACGCGGCGGCGCGACGGATGATGCCGGTCCCGGCCGATCGGAGCGTCGATCGTGCCCTCCCGCTTGGCCAGCCGTCCTTGAACGAGCGCCGCATACAGCCGTTCCACGCGCTTCTCACGCATCGCCGCGTCGAGCGCTTGCTGGGCCCAGTTGCATTTGGCGAACAGGACGGGCCCCGTCGTCTGCTCGTCCAGCCGGTGAATATGACGCGGGCGAGCCGCTTCCCCGGCTGCCTGCAGGTGGCCGGCGACGGCCTGCAGCAGCGTGCCTTTCTCCCCCTCGAACGTCGGATGCACCTTCATGCCGGCCGGCTTCGCCGCAACCAGGCAAAAGTCATCCTCGTACAGCACGTCAATCATCGTAAAATCGGGAGCAAACGGCAGCGTCTCTTCCGGGAAAAGCTTCAGCAGCAGCCGGTTCCCCTGAAGCCGAATGCCTCCGGAATGCCAGAGGCCGGACAACCATTTGCGGCTGACCGCCGCTTGCCGGGACAGCTGCTCCAGCAGTTGTCCCGGGTCCTGCTCCGCCTTCTTCTCTGCGCTGAGCAGAACTTCCCACCACTCGCCTTTGCGTCTTGCGCCCTTCATGACCGGACTCGCTTCCGCTCTTCGGTCTCATGGCCCGTCCGTTTCCCCGTTCCCGCTTCCCGGTATGCATAGAGCATGACAGCCAGCCAGCCCGCCGCAAACAGCAGCATGAATAAGGCCAATTCCAGCGTCACGCCGTAAAAGTTGTATCTCTCCAGCATCGGTGTCCTCCAAGCATCCTTAGTCTTCGTACCGCCATTGTAGCAGACTGCGTGCTTGATGCCAAAAGCCATCCTGTCTTGATAATTCGACGAAGCTCATCGGCGAATTTTCAATACCGCAGGTGACGGCCGGCGACGAAGGAATCGCTCGTTGCAGGCGCTATCTTGAAAATAGCGCCGGACCCGCGGCACATTTTCATCTTCTGATGGTGCTGCGCCAGCGGCATGGGGGTCTATCTTAAAAAATTCGACAAAGCCCTTCGGCGAATTTTCAATACCGCAGGTGACGGATCCGTAGAAGCTACTAACGCCTCTCCCCTATATGGTAGAATAGTAGCGATTTGGGTTTTGGGTAAATTCTACGAATTGCAGGGGGAGTGATCGGCCTTGAACATAGCCTTTCGGCCGCAGCGCAGGCGGAGCCGCATCAAGCGAACGCTTCTCCTGATCGTTATTATCCTGTTCGTTACGTCGGGATTCCTGTATTTGACCGGACCCGGAACCGATATTCGCGTCTTTTTGGCGCAGACCGTCATTTCGACGCAGCATCGCAGCTGGGCTTGGATTTTGGTCGGAGCCGAGCGGCGCGACCGGATGGTCGAGGAGCTGCAGCAGGCGACGGAGCGGGCCGCCGCCGAAAAGCAGGATCTGCGTCTCGTACAGGTGAAGCGCCGGTCCATCGACGAGCTGATCAAGGTCGAAGACATTCAAGGCGACTATTGGGTCGGCAAAAAGATGTACGTATACGACCCGACTACGATTCGCGTAATGACACCGGCTCATGCGGGGGAGGGCGAGCGGATCACCTCCATGGTCAAGCGCACGGGGGCAATAGCGGGCGTCAACGGCGGAGGCTTTACCGATCCGGAAGGGCTCGGCAACGGCTTCGCGGCCATCGGTGCCATCCTGTCCGGCGGGGACATCGTTTTCACCGATCAGGACGGCAGCGTCAAGCAGCACATCGTTGGCTTCACCAAGGAAGGGCAGCTTGTCATCGGCAAATACGATATGTTCGAACTGAGGGAAATGGGGGTCACGGAAGCGGTCTCGTTCTATCCGCGCACGATTGCCAACGGCAAGCCGCTGATTACGAGCGGCGACGGCGGTTGGGGCCGGGCGCCGCGCACAGCCGTCGGACAGCGGGCGGACTGGACCGTCATCTTCGTCGTTATCGACGGCCGGCAGCCGCACAGCATCGGCGCTACGCTTCGGGAGGTGCAAGACCTGCTGCTGGCCGAGGGCGCAGTCAACGCAGGCTTCCTCGACGGAGGCGCATCGTCCGAAATGGTCGTTGGCGGCGAGCTGGTGACGAAGCCGTCCAGCCGGTATGGCGAACGGCGGCTTCCTTCCGCCTTCCTCGTCTATGACAACCCGGACAAGGTCAAGGCGCACCGCCCGTGGGACGGCGTCGACGAGATCGATCCGGGCGGTTCGTACGACCATCCCGAGTTTCTGCGCGAGCAGGCCGAGAAGCGGGTGCGTCGGTCAAGCAATGCGTCGTATTAGCCGGCCGCAGCCGCAGCCGGAAGCCGCGCCTTGCCGAACGGACCGTTCCCCCGACCGAACCGCCGCTGTAAAGGTGGGAAAACCGCGGCGTGTGAAGGCGCGGCGCCGCCTGACCTCGGTCAGGCAAGGTGGCGGCACCGGTCATGAATATTGAAGCCGTGCGATTCGCGCACAAGGAGGCCGTCCGTTCTTCGGACAGAGCCTCCTTTTTGCTGCAGGCGCATGCTCCGGCGGCGGGCCGCACAAGGGCGCGGAGCACCCAATTGCGGGGAGCTCATCGCCATATCGCATTTCCGCCAGCCCAAGCCTCATCTCTCACCAGCTATAACCAAAATTTCCCCTCCGCTCTTTTCGGAGGAACGGCATATGCTTGCGAAGGCGAATTGATGTACAATAGTCATAAAGCCATCGAAAGATCGGAAATCCGTCATAGACTCGAGGTGACATCATGGACCAGATACCTCAAAGCGAAGCTTCCCCGGACGAACCGGCAGCCGGAGCGGCAGAAGCAGCGGAAACAGTGGAAGCACACAGCCGATATAAAACGTGCGCGCACTGCAAGCGCGTGCGGCCGCTGTCTGAATTTTTGCGCCGTACCGGCCGCAGATCGGGCAAAGGCTCGCGCCGCGGCGCCTGCCGCGCTTGCCGCCAGCAGAAGCGGAGCGGCCGCACCCAGCCGCCTGAAGCCGGACCTGCGGCCGCAGGACGGCAGTCAGGCCCGGGACCGGCCGACGGACAGATCGCTGCGGCTCCAAGGCCGCCGGTCCGTCCGCTCGCCCGACGCCCGCTTCCGGCTCCGCCGCCTGTGCCGAAGGGGCTCGACGTGTCAGTGCTGAGGCCTACCCGCAGCGGGCACATATGGATGCGCGGCAAAACGGACAAAGGCCGCAGATGGCAGCAGGAAACCGACCTGGAGCTGGCGATCACCCTTGTCAAGGAGCACGCGGCCATCGTCGTCAACCGGCACACGATCCGCCGATTGTACAGCAACAAGAAATTCCGCCGCTATATATTGACCCGCGATCGGTATACCTGTTTCTATTGCGGCGGATACGGCGATACGATCGATCACTTGCTGCCGCGGGCCAAGGGCGGCCATACGACCCCGGTCAATTGCGTCTGCGCCTGCAGCTTGTGCAATCAGAGCAAGGCGGACCGCAGCGTGGACGAGTTTATGTCAGATAACGCAACAAGGGGCTGAATCTCCGATCCGCCCGATCGTGCCGGAGACAGCCCCTTTTGCCGTTACAATTGTTTTAACGCCTCGTAATGCGCTTCGATCGTCTTCTCAATATCGTCATCCGTATGCGCGGTCGAGACGAACATCCCTTCAAATTGCGAAGGCGCAATCGAGATGCCAAAATTCAGCAGATTGGCGAAATAGCGGTTGAACCGCTGCAGATCCGATTGCTTGGCCGTCTCGTAATTAATGACCTTCGCCTCCGTGAAGAACGGACAGATCATCGAACCGACCCGGTTGATCGTCGAGGCAATGCCAAGCTCCTTGGCGTTGGCCGCGAAGCCTTCCTCCAGCCTCGCCGCTTTTCGCTCCAGCTCCTCGTATACGCCGGGCTCGCCGAGCAGCTTCAGCGTCGTGTAGCCTGCCGCCATCGCCAACGGATTGCCGGACAGCGTGCCGGCCTGATAGATCGGCCCGGCCGGCGCGATCTGCTCCATAATCTCCCGCTTGCCGCCGTAAGCGCCGACAGGCAGACCGCCGCCGATGACTTTGCCGAGCGTCGTCAAATCCGGAGTGACGCCGTACAGCCCCTGCGCGCAGTTCAGTCCGACGCGGAAGCCCGTCATCACCTCGTCGAATATTAACAGGCTTCCGTACTTGCTCGTCACGTCTCGCAAGCCCTGCAAATAGCCGGGAAGCGGCGGAACGACACCCATATTGCCGGCGACCGGCTCCACGATGACCGCGGCGATCTCCTCGCCGAACTTCTCGAACACGAGCTTGATCGAATCGAGATCGTTGTAAGGCACCGTAATCGTATTTGCGGCGACGCCATCCGGCACGCCGGGGCTGTCCGGCAGGCCGAGCGTCGCAACGCCAGAACCCGCCTTGATCAGCAGCGAATCGGCGTGCCCGTGATAACAGCCTTCGAACTTGACGATTTTGCTGCGCCCGGTATAGCCGCGGGCGAGCCGCAGCGCGCTCATCGTCGCCTCCGTCCCGGAGTTGACCATGCGGACGAGCTCAATCGACGGGACGCGCTCGGCCACCAGCTTGGCCATCTCCGTCTCCAGCTCCGTCGGCGCGCCAAAGCTGGTGCCTGCCTCCGCGGCCCGCTGCACCGCTTCGACTACCCGCGGATGAGCGTGGCCGACGATCAGCGGCCCCCAGGAGCCGACGTAGTCGATAAATTCGTTGCCGTCGATATCCCAGACGCGCGAGCCTTGCCCCCGGGATATGAACAAGGGAGTCAGGCCTACCGATTTGAATGCCCTGACAGGGCTGTTGACCCCTCCGGGAATGTACCGCTTCGCTTCCGCAAAGGCGGCCGCCGATTTGGCATCGGACCGGATGCGTTGTTCGTTCATCGTCTCCACCTACACCTTTTACGATATAATAACCGAAATGCAGAAAAAGC
>Ga0207865_101332_pt1 | contig 19093 bp, 16 predicted proteins | sample HigsolmetaAR204D_FD_184836 | JGI IMG/M metagenome (GOLD analysis project Ga0207865, IMG submission 184836) | Ionic liquid and high solid enriched microbial communities from the Joint BioEnergy Institute, USA - AR20-4-D (SPAdes) (version 2) ...
TGGCCAAGGCTGCCGGCCTGCCGCGCAACCCGCAGCTGCCCGGACTCGACCTGCTCGGGGAACGGCAGCGCCAGGGCGCGTTTTGCGAATTCCACGCCAAGAGCACGGATGGCGTGCATACGGCGCCCGCCTTGATGTGGCGCACCAAGGAGTGGAAGCTGATTCTGTACATGCCGGGAACGATCGACGATGCGATCGAGCGAACCGGCCAGTTCCGCGGCGAGCTTTACCATCTGGCGGAAGACCCGCTGGAATGGCGCAATCTGTACGAGGACGACCGCCATGCGGCCGTAAGGGAACGCATGACGGCGGAGCTGCTCATGCATCTCGCCTGCGTCTGGACCCGCGGCCCGTTCTTCTATGACAAGCAGGGCTTGGCCGCTTTAGGGTAAGGCGGGAGCCGCCGGGAGCCGGACGGACTCGCCTGACGTTAATATTTCAACTTCCCGGAATGTCTCAGCTTCACTTTAACGCGGATATGAACCGAATCCGGCGTCAGCTTGATTCCTCCCTGCCCGCGGAGCTTTTTCCATTCGCGGTTGTTTTGCCGGTAAAGGGCGTGCTCCAGCCGCAGCGTATCGATGCCGGACCGCAGACCAGCCTCATAGGTATCTTGGATTTGCCGCTTCACGGCCTCCGCTGCCTTTTGCTCCAACGTCGTTTCCGGCATAAGCTGAAGAGCTTCGCTGATATATCCGGAAAGTTTGACGTCCAGGTTGAATGTGATTTGATCGTTTACAATGATCGGATGGATGCGAACATCGGGTTTTTCCAGTGACACAGAAGCCAGATGGCGTCCTTCGGCTTCGATCAGCAGCGGACTTCGCTCAGTTTTCGCTTCGACCCACCGCAAACCGAAAACCTTCGGCAGCGCAATCCATTGTTTATACTTTTCTTCTTGAAAAGCGAACACGCCGTCCATATCCATCATCGGCTTCTTTTGGCCTTCGACTTCCCAATCGAGATTCCTCAAGGATAAGGAGGGGATAAAGACAGCGTTTCCCGGCTCGCGAATTTCCGCCACGAACTCCCGCAATGTAAGCGGAGCGATCAGCGACTGCTGCTTGTAAATTTCCTGCGGTTGATGCAGCAGAGACATCAGCGGCGAAAGATTGAAGAAGGGGGTGACGGCAAACAATTTGTCGATCGGCTCCTTGGTGCCGAATAGCCATGGGGTATAGCGAAATTCGTAATAACGGTCCAGCACTTCCTTGACATCTTTCAGATCCGATCTCAGAATGTTCTCGCCTAAGACGATCGAGTTGATTTGGCCGTAAAATACGCGCAGCTGCGCGGTCCGGTACAGATCGTTCACCGCGCCGACGATGGTCTCGCCCTTGCCGATGCCGACCCATACCGGAATGGGCTCGGTCGGCTTGGCCGACTCCGATTTGGCCACAGAAGAGAAGTCGATCATTTGCACGTAGACCCGATATTGCTGGCCGACTTTGTCGAATCCCAAGCTGGTCAAGTAGTTGATGTCCTGTATATTTTTGATGTCCCAGCATCCGGTCAGGGTGAACGATATCAGGATCCAAACGGCCAACGCTTTGCCTGCGCGGGACATTATGACTCCTCCTGTTGACGGGTCTTGTCTTGGGTCAGCATGATTTCCGGGCGACGCTTCTTCTTGTACCACGGCTTTCGCACAAAGGCCATGACGACATCCCGCCAGCGAATCGGCGACAACGGAGCAAGATACGGGATGCCGAACGACTCGAGGGAGGACAGATACACCACGATGGCGATGACGGATAAAGTGAATCCGTATATGCCGAGCGTGGAGGAGCACAGCATCACAAGCAGACGGATGACGCTGACGGTGCCTACCAAGGATTGATTGACCAGCGTAAAGCTGGAAACGGCGGAAATGGCGGCAATGACGAGAAACGTCGTGGAGGCGAGGCCGGCCCGGATGGCGGCATCGCCGACGACGATGCCGCCGACGACGGCGACGGTTTGCCCGACCGCCTTGGGCAGCCGCTCGCCGGCTTCCCTGAACAGTTCGAAGAGCGCGATCATCAGGAATGCTTCAAGCGGAGCGGGCATAGGAAGTCCCATGCGCGACAATGAGATCGTCGCTACAAAAGGGAAAGGGAGCTGCTCCATATTGAAAGACGCCAGCGCGATCCAAAAGCCCGGGAGCAGCAAAGAGATGCCCAGGCCGATAAAACGCAACAGCAGGCCGAAGGTGCTCATGTAAAACGGCACATAGAAGTCTTCCGGCGTCTTCAGCAGCAGCGTCAAATTGGCCGGACCGATGACCACGGTCGGCGCTCCTTCGACGATGACGACGAATCGGCCCCTGGTCAAGCAATCGACCGCAAAATCAGGGCGTGTGGTGTAATGCAGCAGTGGGAACAGAGATCGCGAAGAGTCCGCCAGCATTTCTTCCAATTGGCTGCTGCTGAACATCAGATCGATCTCGATATGCTGCAAGCGCGTTCTGACTTCATCGACGAGCTCGGGCCGCGTAATATCTTCAATGTAAAGCAAGGCCACCCTGCTGCGGCTCCGCTTGCCGATCGTCAATTGCTCGTAACATAAGGAATTGCTGCGAAGCCGTTTGCGGATCAGCGCCACATTGGTCGTCAGCTCTTCCACGAACGCATCTTTCGGCCCTTTAATCGATATTTCGGTATTCGATTCCGTCGGCTGGCGATGGGGCGGATTGGACGTATCGACCGCATAGATGACGTTCAGCCGTTCAAAGTACAAGACCAGCTCCCCGGAGAACACGCGATCAACGATATCGCCCGTACGACGAATGCGGGTCATTTGCAGCTTCTTGTCCATTTCCAGGCCGAACTGTTCGTTGATCAGGCATGTTAACTGCGGAATGAGATATTCGTTGATCGGTCGCGTATCGGTCAGACCCTCGCAGTACATGAAGAACACCGGTTGCGATTGCTCGGCGTCTCCGAGCTCGCAACGTTCCATGACAAAATCCGCCGATTTGCGGAACAGAAGGCGTATCGCTTCCGGCGTCCATGCTGTCGGTTCATCCGGCGGGGACCCCGGTTCCGAAGGAGGCGGAGCTTGATTCCGATACAGGAGCAATGGCCGCAGCCAACGAAATTTCATGGCACTCACCTTCGTTTTCTCGTAGTCAAGCTTGTCAGCAGGAAGAGCAGCAATAACATTCCGGTAACGCCCCACAGCGATCCGGTCAAATAATACCCTTTAAGGAAGGCCACATACTGCATGTCGCTAACGGGCAATTCGACCAGGATCACCAAGGCGAGGCCGAGCAACGCCGATCCGGCGGCCCGGTATTTTTTATGACTTACGGTCAGCAGCTCGAGCAGCAGGAACATGGATAAGGCAATGCGGACGAAAGCTCCCGACAGCCATTGGTATATCGACAGGAAGTCGACATGCCGGATATACTTGCCGATTTTGACAAGCCGCCATTCCTCGTAAGCCGGGTAGCGCAGCTCCGCGGCCTCGTAGGGACCGAATTCGCTGATGGCCCCCGTCACCGGTCCCAGCACGAGCAGGACCAGGAAGCCTGCCAGCAAATACAACGACCAGGGGCGAGCTTTGGATTTTAACCGGTGCTGAAAGAGCAGCAGGAGCATCAGCTCGGCCAGTCCGCCCCCAACGTACATGGTTCCGCGAAGAGCGGGCTCCCATCCGTGTTCCAGAATGGGCGTGAGCAGTGCGTAATTTTTTTGCGGAAGATTGGCGCTCATGACAAAATCTCCGAAGACGATCACAAACGGCAGCAGGATACCCGAAGCGACAGCAATGGTCCGAATGCCAAAATGAACGGCGAAGACGCTCACCAGCACCAGCGACGCAGACACGACCGGCTCGGGAGTGCGGGGCAAATACGAGGTGTGCGTCCACATCGTCGTATCTTTTAACGTCATAACGGCAATCAAAAAAAGGTATACCATGAAAAAGACGCGAACCGTCCCGCTCACAAACCGCCCCCAATGCCGGCTCAGCCACAGCAAAAGCGGCTCCTGATCGGTTCGTTTCATAATGCGATAGAGCAGGGTAACCCATGCCAAGTACGGCAGCATGGCGGCCAGGACGCTGATCCAGGCGTCTCTTTTCGCCTCTTGCAGGAGAGGCGGCACAACGATCACGTGATTCATTAACCCCACGGCCAGAATTATGACGGAGTACGCACTGAGAATTCCGATGGCGCGGCCCGATTGATTGGTCACGTTGCTCACCTGAATTACGACATTTTGAGGTTATTATAACCTTGATATCACCTTTTATCCTTAAATGGTCAAATACACTAAATGAAAAGCCGCCCGGCAGTATTCCGGACGGCCTGATTACCGAGACAGCGCCTCAAGCAGCGGTTTCGCTCCCTGAGCAGCCTGTTATTTCATTGCAAAATCGTACGTTTCCTTAAGCCCCCGATACACGTCATATCGGGGGGTCCAGCCCAGTATCTCTTTGGCCAAGCGGTTGTCCAGGCAGCTGTGACGGATGTCGCCGGGCCTCTCCGGCCGGTATTCCGGCTGAATGGGCGCGCCGTGGATGTTGGCGAGCCATTGCACCAGCTCGTTCACGGTCGTTGCCGAGGCGGTTGCCACCTGCACGGTGCGCCCGCTGCCCCGGCTTGCGGCGGCCAGGTTCGCCCGGACGACGTCCTCTACGTAGACGAAGTCGCGCGTCTGCTCGCCGTCTCCATAGACGACCAGCGGCAGTCCTTGCTTGAGCCGGTCGATAAAGATCGCGACGACGCCTCCTTCCCCCTTGGGCGTCTGTCTCGGGCCGTACACGTTGGCGTATCTCAAGACGGTGTAGTCCAGCCCGTACAGCAGGCCAAAGACGCGGAGATAAGCTTCCGGCGTCAGCTTGGAAATGCCGTAGAAGGAGATCGGCTCGGTCGGATCGCCCTCCTTGATCAAGCCCGTCTCCAATTCGCCGTAAACGGCGCAGGAAGACGCGTAGATCAGCTTCTTGACAGACGCCTGAAGGCAGGCCTGCAGGATGTTGGCCGTCCCCGCGATATTGACGGAGGCGTCGTAGCCCGGATCGGCGACGGAGCGCTGGACATCGACTTGAGCGGCCTGGTGAAACACCACATCCGGCTTGACGCTGCGAAACAGCTGAACGGCCTCCGCGCTGCGAATATCGAGCTGGTGCAGCGTTGCGCCCGGCGGCACATGCTCCGTGAAGCCGGTGCGCAAATTATCGACGATGTGAACGTCGGCCCCTTCCGCGACGAGCGCTTCCGCCAGATGGGAGCCGATGAAGCCCGCCCCGCCGGTTACGATGGCTCTCATGTCCGATCACCCGTCCTTCATCTGTTGTCTGAACCACTCGATGGAAATGCGCAAGCCTTCATCCAGCGACACCATCGGCTTGTATTGCAGAATCGCCTTGGCGCGGGAAATATCGGGAATGCGCGCAGGCATATCTTCGTATCCCGGGCCGTACGCCTTCTCGTACGGAACCTGCACGATCGGCGATTCGGAGCCGGCCAGCTCGCGCACCTTGACAGCCAGCTCGTTGATCGTAATCGGCTTCTCGGAGCCGATATTGAACGCCAGGCCGTTCGCCTGCGGGGCCATGGCGGCGACCGTTCCGGCGACCGTATCGCTAATGAACGTAAAGCAGCGGATCTGCGTGCCGTCGCCGTGCACCTCGAGCGGCTCGCCGTGCAGCGCCGCCCGAATGAAGCGCGGAATGACGCTGCCGTATTGCGAGGAGACCTGTCTCGGCCCATACGCGTTGAAGTACCTGACGACCGTTACCGGCAGCCCTTTCTCGGCGTAGGCAAAGCACAGATGCTCGTCGATCGCCTTGGCTGTCGCATAGCACCAGCGGTGGATCGACGGAGCGCCCAGCACGCGGTCCGAATCTTCCCTGAAGGGAAGTTGGCTGTTTTTGCCGTATACTTCCGACGTCGAGGCAAAGACGACCTTCGTCCCCTGCTCGTAAGCCAGCTCCAGCACGCCTCGGGTGCCGTCGATATTGCCTTCGATGACCTTCAGCGGGTTTTCGACCGTGTTTTTCACGCCGAGAACGGCAGCCAGATGGTAGACGACATCGCAGTTTTCCATCGCGCTGCGCAGCGCAAGCGGGTCTGTGACGCTTCCGTGAAGCACCGTGAGCCTGTCATGCTTCGCCGCTTCGTTCAAATATTCCTGGCGGCCTGTCGACAGATCGTCCAGAATCGTGACGCGATGCCCCAGCTCCAGCAGGCGCAGGACAAGGTGGGAGCCGATAAAGCCCGCTCCGCCGGTTACCAAAATATTCATTTTATTTGCACACCGCCTTTTTTTCGTTTCCTATCGTCCTCGCCCGAACCGAAAGCGTCAAATCAGAACAATGTTGCGTCGGTCAGCCACGTTTTTGGTTGCGTTGCGGGTATCGATGACGAGCCGGGCGCTAGACGCCACGGATTCGTAAGGAATGTGGGAATGATCGGTCAAGATGAGCGCAGCGTCATGCTGCTGCAGATTTCTTCTTGTGAGATCCGAGCTCTCCAGCTTCCGCTCTCCGAGCGTCAGCGTCGGAATATACGGATCGTGGTAGCTTACCTTGACCCCGAGCTTCAGCAAACCTTCCACAATCGGAAGCGCCGTCGATTCGCGCAGGTCGTTGACATCCTTCTTATAAGTGACTCCGATGACGAAGACGCTGCTGTCCTTGAGCGCTTTTTTGGCAGACAGCTGCTGGCGCACCCTGTGCACGACATATTCGGGCATCTGCTCGTTGATTCGATGGGCGATATCGATGAACTGCAGATCGATCCCGTACTGCTTCGCTTTCCATGACAAATAGAGCGGATCGACCGGAATGCAGTGGCCGCCGATGCCCGGCCCGGGATAATACGGAGTGAAGCCGTACGGCTTGGTGCTGGCGGCGTCGATCGCTTCCCACAGATTGATGTTCATCTTCTCGCTCATGATCGCCAGTTCGTTCATGAAGGAGATGTTCACGAGCCTTTGGCAGTTTTCCAGCAATTTGGTGAATTCAGCTACTCTTGGCGACGAAACGGGAACGACCCGCGAAAATACGCTGCCGTATACCTGCTCGGCAAACGTTCTGCACCGCTCGCTGACCCCTCCAAGCACCTTCGGAATGTCCTGCAGCGGAGAGCGCTGGGCGCCCGGATCGATCCGTTCGGGAGAATAGGCAAGGTAAATATCGTGCCCGACGGTAAAGCCGGCCGATTCCAGCATAGGCTGCAGCTCCTCCTCGGTCGTTCCCGGGTAGGTCGAGCTTTCCAGCACAACGAGCTGGCCTCTGCGCAGATGGGGCAGCGCATGCTTCACCGCCCCCCGGACATAAGTCAAATCAGGCTTGCGATTTTGGTCCAAGGGAGTCGGCACGCAAATAATTATCGCATCCGCCTGGCTTGCAAGAGAGAAGGAATCGCTGACGTGGAACCGGTCGCCTGCGAACATCTTGCGAATCTCCTTGTTCGTAAAATCGGAAAGATAGCTTTGCTTGGCAAGCAGCGCCTGAATCTTTCTATGATCCACGTCGATTCCGTAAACGATATGCCCATGCTCGAGAAATAACCGGGCCAGCGGAAGACCGACGTAACCTAGACCGATAATGGCAATCCGGTGCTTCATCTGCTCGCTGATCGTCACATCTTTTTCCATTTTTTTCACTCCTTTCGCAATGCTTGTATATCGTACGCGGCCTTCTCTTTTCTTGTTATAGATTAACAACCATTTAAGAAGGAAATAGTAGAATGTCATACAGGCTGTGCTGGGCGAGTATTGCAGGAGGGAAGCAGAAATGCAGATATTATTTGACTTAATAGTTAACTGTCCCTTACGAAAGGATGGGTTGGTACATACGTTGTATGGAAAATTCTCCTATGGAAGGGATGGGGATATGAACATACTGCTCACGACTTATTTTTATTTGCCCCATGTCGGCGGCGTCTCCACCTACGTCGATATTTTGCGGCGGGAGCTTGAGAAGATGGGCCACCGGGTGGACGTGTTTGCGCATACGCCGGATATGGAGAAATACTACATGCCCAATAACGGCCGAACGCTTCAGAAGAAGAAGCTCAAAGATCTAATTTATGAGAAGGTCTACGCTTTCTACGAGCAGCGGATGCCGCATGTCGACCCATGGATTCGCTGGCGGGATATCGAGCGGTACTGCTTTGAAACGGCGGCATCCAGCTTCGGACTGCAAAAATACGATCTGATTCATACGCAGGATATCGTCTCGACGCGAGCGCTGTGGCGCATCAAGCCGCAGCAGACTCCGCTGATCGCCACGATCCACGGATGTCTGGCTACCGAATTCATCTATTCCGGGGAGGTGACCGGGAAAGATACGCTGCGCTGGAAATACGCCGCCGCCGAAGAATATTACGGCGCGATCTCAAGCAACCGTACGATCGTGCCGACGGCTTGGCTGAAACGGCTCGATATGAGCGAATTCCGCGTTCCCGGCAAGCATCTGAAGGTGATTCCGTACGGCATGGACATCGACGCGTTCATGGAACGGATGGAGGAATGGACGACCATAAGAGCGCCGCAGGATAAGAAGGTGATCATTTGCCCGGCGCGGCTTGTGCCGGTGAAGGGACACAAGCCGCTGCTGCACGCCTTGGCCAGACTGAAGCAGGTGCGCAGCGATTGGGTATGCTGGATTTTGGGCGACGGGCCGCTCATCGGCGAGCTGACGCAGCTATGCCGCAGCCTGAACCTGGAGGAGCATGTGCTGTTTATGGGAGCCCGATCCGATATTCCGGCACTGCTGAAGAAAGCTCACGTGTTCGTGCTGCCCAGCCTGCAAGACAACCTGCCCTTCTCCGTAATGGAAGCCCAGCTGGCGGGCAAGGCGGTCGTAGTCTCGGATGCGGGAGGCATTCCGGAGATGGTAAAGCACGGGCAGACCGGCCTGGTCGCTCCGGCGGGCCAGAGCGAGCCGCTGTACGAGAACCTGCTGCGCGTGCTTGAGAACGATCTGCTGCGAAGGCGGCTCGGCGAGCAGGCCAAGCAATGGGCGCTGCGCCAATGGTCGATATCTCATATGATGGAACAGACGCTGGCGGTTTACGAATCGGTAACCGGAGCCAATAGCGTCCGAAGAGGAGGGAGTGTCCATGGCGGTTAAAAGGTTAAGCCCGCGAGGAAGGGCTTCCGGCTCCATCCCGCTGGTCAATCTGCGGCGGGTCAAAGCGCTCTTTGCAGGCAGCCCGCTGCCGCAGTCCAAGGGGACCGGCGCGAGGAGACATCGCCTGGTGCTGGCCGCCTCGCCCGTCCCCGCGACCCGGAAGCGCCCGGCGGCCGTTCGGCCGGCGACGCAGCGCAGCCTGCCGGCGCAGTCCAGGGGGCCTGGCACGAGGAGGCGTAGCCAGTCGTCGGCCCAAGCCGCCGTCCCCGAGGTCAGGAAGCGCCCGTCAGCCAGGCCGGCGGGGCAGCGCGCCAAAAAGGCGGGCAAACAAACGAAACCGTTAACGAGGAAGCTTAGAAAAAAACGGATCAGACGGCGGCGGCTCTGGAACTGGAGGCCGAAGCCGAGGAAGCGCCAACTCCGCAGGAGACGCGCGATTCGCCAAAGAATGCGGGCTCCGCGGCCTTCGTCTCGGCGGCTGCGGGTCGTTGGCGGCCAGGCGCCATGGCTGGCCCCTGCTCCGATGGCGGCCGCACCTGCGCCGCTCGTTGTGCCGGCCGCTGCTCCGCAGCCGCTGCCTGAACATGCGCCCGCGCCTGAGCATGCGCCTGAGCTCGCGCCCGCCCCGGCGCCGGACCCCGCGCCGCCGGCGCCGCCCGTTCAGCCGGAGGGCGTGCCCGGAGACTTGTATCAATCCGTGTTCGCCTTCGACATCCCCACGCCCCAGATTCAAGTCGATCCTGCGGTCTGGGACAACGTTCGCGAAAGCGTGCCGAACCAGTATTTGATTCCCGATGCCGCTTTCCTGAACGTATTGGCGGGAGAGGAGATCGTGCCGCTGGTCGATGCCCCGACGCTGGACGCGGACACGCTTGCGGAGCTGGCCAGTGAGGTGACGGAGCCGACCATTCCCGAAGCGGCTCCCGATGGGGCGGATGCTCAAGATCCGCATGGAGAATAAAGCATAGCGCCAAGCGGCCCCTGCAAGCGGGGGCCGCTTTTTTCGACCTTCAAGAGTGGCTGGAGCACCGCAGCTATCCCTTCCCAAGGCAGGCAGTTTACGCAAGCCGGGCGCTTTTCCCAAAGATTGCAAAAATAAGCGGATGGCTGAAAGATAGTTGTCCAAACCATCGCTAGCCGGTGACATATACTAGGAGCGTAACGCCATTCTACCCGGGAAGGAGGATTGCCGAGATGATCCCGCACGACGGACCCTCCCCTTACAAGGCGATTTTCAATTTCACCCCTTTTGATTTCGGGGAGCATACTCCTCTGGACAAAGCTGTGTGGAATCGGGTTGTCAAACGCCTTCCCAAATCGTATTCCTTGCCGGATCAAGAGCTGCTTGCGGCATTTCTCAAGCAGATCGGGGTAGCCGTAAAATCCAGGGAAGAGATCGATAGGGAATACGAGGCGATCTTGATCAGGCGGAAGGGGGGGAGGAGGTGAACATTCTCCTTGCAACCTACTGGGGAGTGCCGAACCGCGGAGCGGCTCATCGTTACATCGATGTTTTGAAGAGCGGGCTTGAGAGCCAGGGACATCGCGTAGACGTGTTGTCGCACGATCCTTCGATGATCAAGCTGTACGTCAACGAAGATCCGGGCCGCACGATCCGCAAATCGAAAATCCGCGATGCGGTTTCCCGCGAGGTGCAAATTTATTACGACACGCATTATGAAGAAGTGGAGAGCTGGATCCAGTGGAGGGATATCGAACGCTATACGTTCGAGCTGGCGGCCGCTTATCTGGTCGATGTTCGGGAGTACGACGCGGTTCATACGCAGGATATCGTCTCGACCAGAGCCATGTCGCGCATCATGCCGGCAGGCAAGCCTTTGATCGCCACCATTCACGGATTGCTGAGCGAAGAGATGCAGGATCAAGGCCTGCTGGAGGAGACGGATTCTCCCCGGACGCGGTATCTCGCCATCGAGGAGATTTTTGGCGTCATGTCGGCCGACGTGGCGATCGTGCCGAAATGGCTGAAGAAGGAATACCGCTCCCGGTTCCGGATACCGGGCCGACAGCTGACGACGGAGCCGTACATTCTTGACGACGAAGAACGGCTCGCCCTGGAGACGATAAAACTTTACGAAGGAGTTGGACAGAAAGATGAATGAGCAAAAAAAGCTTGAAGCCAAGCTGGCGAAAGTGCCGCCGATCTACAAGGACATGATCCCCACCGGTCTGTCCCCGGATGAGCTGCTGGCCTGGTTCGATACGATGGAAAAGAACAAAGTGTTCACGGTTAAACCGTTCTTCCGCTGGCTGAACAAGCCGCCGGGCTCGGGACTGTACACGGGTCCGGGGACGGGACCGGGAACAGGCCCGGGTACGGAGCCGATGGATGTGTTCGAGACGATGGGCGAATCCGAGAAAAAAGCGTTCCAAATGCCGGATTTCGACCTGCAGATGATCGGCCACGCGATGCAGGACGATGAAGAAGAGGACGAAGCGGAAATGATCGGGGAAGAAGAGGTTATCGAAGAGATCGAGTCGTCGAAAGCCGACGAACGGAAATGGACATAAGCAGCAATGGCTGTTTAGCGCCGATGACGAATGATGATTCGTCATCGGCTGTCGCCTGCGGTGCTGAACCTTCGCCGGCGGGCTTCGTCGAATGAGTCGAATGATGAGGATGGAACCACTAGACGAATTCTAGTGGTTTTTCTATGAAATTGCGGCGCAATAATTCGATAGAAGCGGAAAGCCAAAGCGTCGTTGTGCGAATACATTGAATACAGCAGAAGAAGGTTCATAGGGAGAGGGGATGTTTGGGATTGAGAGTGTTGCTGTCGACGTATTGGGCTTTTCCGCATATCGGGGGAGTGTGGACTTATGTGAAGATTATGCGCAGCCGCTTGGAGGAAATGGGGCATCAAGTGGACATTATGGCGCAGCACCCGGAGCTGGACCGATTTTATGTCATGAACGGCAGCTGGTCTATTGACAAGAAGTCTCTGCTAAAGCAGGCGGAGAAGGCGGTAGCGCACGAATACGAGCTAAGAAGGGTCAAGCTCACCCCGTGGATGCTGTGGCGGGAAACCGAGAAGCGCGCCTTCGAGCGGGCCTGCAGGCTCATGGATCTTAAGCAGTACGATCTGATTCACACGCAGGACATTATCTCGACCTATGCCATGCGCAAAGTCAAGCCGGAGGCCGTTCCGCTCGTTGCGACGATTCACGGCTGCCTGGCGGCCGAGTGGGTGGCGAATCGCGAGATACAGGCGCGTTCGCGGCTGGAGCAGGATTATTTGGAGCTGGAGGAATTTTTCGGGGCGATGTCGCCGGACCGTCTCATATTGCCCAGCCGCTGGCTAGGGGGCCGGCTGTCGGCGTTCGGCATTGCGCATCCGCATACGCATTTCATCCCGTACGGTCTCGATCAGCAAAAATTCGGCAGCCTGCTGCTGCAGGACGCCAAGGAGAGCCTTGCCCCGCGCGAGCGCGAGAAGACGATTATCGCCTGCCCGGCGCGGCTCGTCGCCATCAAAGGGCAGGCCACCCTGCTTGAAGCGATGAGCAGGCTGGTGCAGAAGCGCCGGGACGTGCTCTGCTGGCTGATCGGCGACGGGGTGATGCGGGACGATTTGGAGCGGCAGGTGGAACGACTCGGGCTGCGCGATCATGTCATGCTGCTCGGCAAGCGTTCGGATGTGCCGAAGCTGCTCGCCGCAAGCGATATCGTCGTGCTTCCTTCCCTGCAGGACAATCTGCCTTTCTCCATTATGGAGGCGCAAAGCTTGGGCAAGCCGGTCGTCGCCTCGCGCGTGGGCGGGATTGTGGAAATGATCGACGAGGGCAGGAACGGGTTGCTCGCCGTGCCGGGAGATGCCGCGGATTTATACGAGAAGCTGCTGTGGCTTACGGTCGATAAGGCGCTGCGCGAGCGGCAAGCGAAGGAAGCCCGGCTGCATGCGCTGACCTTTTGGAACGACCGGATGATGCTCGATCAGACGTGTCAGGTGTACGAGGAAGCGCTCGAGGGCAGGAAGGCGCCGGCGCAGCGGATCGGTTTTGCAGACCGGCTCGTGCAAAGACAGCGCCGTCTGGCGCGCACGTCCGAGGCGCCCGCCATGCCGCCCTTTGCCACGCTGCAGGGCACCATCAAGGAATCGGCAACGGGCAGCGGCATGGCCGGGGCGAATGTGCATCTGCTTGACCTGTCGGGAGTCGTGCTGCGCAGCGGAACGTCGAATGACGAAGGCGTCTTCCGCTTCGACAACCCGCAGTACGGCAACTACGAGCTGAGCTTCGGAACGGCGGCGCGCGGCCTGCATACCCGGAAAATCGCCGTAACGGCGGGAACGCCGATGATGATCGACATCACGCTTTAACAATTTCGTCTGGAAGTGGAGGAACGAGGCTTGGGCAACGAGAGACCGTTTTATTTATGGAAAAGGCTGGAGGGAGAGCGGGAGCACGACCGCTTCGGCGACCGGATCGCGGCCGGCGACGTGAACGGGGACGGCTTGGAGGAGTGGATCGTCAGCGCCAGCACGGCGACGTATGTCGAGGATGAGAGCGGGGTGAATCCGATCCCCCATTACTACCGGGGACGGGTATATGTGTTCTCTCACGATCTGCAGCTCTTATTCACGCTGGAAGGCGACAGGTACGGGGATTGCTTCGGCGCATCGCTGGCGCTGGGAGATCTCGACGGCGACGGGATTCAGGAGATCATCGTCGGCGCCCCGCGCGCCAGCTTCGGGCCTTGGACCGAATGCGGCTCCATTGCGGTTTTCTCCGGCGTCACCGGCAAGCGGCTTCACCGCTGGGGCGGCGGCGAAGATTACGCGCGTCTCGGAACGGCGCTCGCCGTGCTCGATTGGAACCGGGACGGGAGGCTGGACATCGCCGCGTCCTCGCACAATATCGATCCGAACGGCCTGGAGCGCGACGGCAAGGTGACGATATACTCCGGCGCCGACGGGAGCGTGCTTCAGCAATTCGTCGGCGCTGCCAGGGAGGGCCTCGGCGAGTCGCTTGCGGCGGGCGATGTCGACGGGGACGGGCACGCGGAGCTCGTCGTCGGCTGCCCGCGTTCGTCGAATGACTGCCTCACCCGCAACGGCAAGGTGCTCGTATATTCCCGCGACAAGGGGCTACTGTACGAAGCAGCCGGGCAGCGCTCTTACGACGAATTCGGCAGCCGGGTGGGCGCCTGGGATATGGACGGCGACGGAGCGGCCGAGCTGATTGTCGGCTCGCCCAAAGCGAGCGGGAAGAAGGATACGCGCTGCGGCCAATTGAAGGTCGTCTCGCTCTCCCGCAATCGCACGCTGCTCGAAGAAGAAGGCTGGTTCGGGCTGCAGGAGCTCGGCACGAGCATCGCGCCTTATCCCGACGGCCAGGGCTCGGTGAAGCTGCTGGCCGGTTCGGCGGTCGGCGCCGCCTACCTGCTCGATCTGGACGGCCGCCGCATTCACGAATTCAACGGGTACGAGCCCGAGGTGTTCGGACATTCCCTGGCGGTCATGAGCGGAGCGGAAGGGCTGCGCATCGCCGTAGGCGCCGTCTCCGGCATGAATGAGAAGAAATTTATGTCCGGCTGCGTCTACGTGCTGTCCACCGTCCCGGCTTCGGAGCTGCCGAAGGCTTCCCTTCCCTCGCCCCCCCTTGCCGCCGGCGCCATGTTTAACGCGGCCAGGAAAAAAATATTGCTGGCCACATACTGGTATTTGCCGCATGTCGGCGGCGTCGACGTGTACGTCCGACTGCTGAAGAAGGAATTGGAGAAGCTGGGGCACGAGGTGGACGTGCTCGCCCATCATCCCGATATGGCCCATTATTATTTGGTGGACGGCGGCAAGCAGATCGGCAAATGGCCGATCAAGTCGGTCATTTACGACAAGGTGCTTCGCTTCTATCAGCGCTTTCTGTCTCATGTCGACCCATGGGTTCGCTATCGCGACATTGAGCGCTACTGCTACGAAGTGGCGGCGGCGCTGTTCGATTTGGGCCAGTATGATATCATTCATACGCAGGATATCGTCTCCACCCGAGCCATATCGCGGGTGAAGCCGGATTCCGTTCCCCTGGTCGCCACCATTCACGGGCTGCTCGCCAAGGAGCATCTGTTCTCCGGGGACATCCGCAGCAAGGAGAGCCTCGCCTGGAAGTACGTCTGCGACGAAGAGTATTACGGCTGCGTGTCGGCTGACGCCACGATCGTGCCGACGCAATGGCTCGTTCGGGAAATGTCGCAGTTTGCGGTGCCTTCGGACGTGCTCAGGATCATTCCGTATGGCATGGATATCGGCGAATTCGAAGCGAAGGCCGCCCGTCCGCCGGGCAAGCCGGCCGCAAAGCGCGCCCCGTTCACGATCAGCTGCCCGGCCCGGCTCGTGCCGGTCAAAGGGCACCGCACCTTGCTCGGCGCGCTCCGCAGGCTGAAGGATGATGCGAGCTGGCATTGCTGGCTGCTGGGCGACGGCCCGCTGCGCGAAGAGCTGGAGCGCCTGATCCGCGAGTACGGTCTCGAGGAACGCATCCAGCTGCTGGGCGACCGCGACGATGTGCCGGCGCTGCTCAGGCAGTCGGATGCGATGGTTCTGCCTTCGCTGCAGGATAACCTGCCGTTCACCGTCATGGAGGCGCAGCTTTCCGGCACGCCGGTCGCCGCCTCGAATGCCGGCGGCATCCCGGAGATGGTCGAGCATGAACGGACCGGGCTGCTGTTCGAGGCGGGCGATGAAGAGCAGCTGGCGCGGCAGCTTGTCCGGCTGATGGCGGATAGCCGGTGGCGAGCGGAGCTGGCTGGCCGGGCCAAGGCGTGGGCGGCCAAGCAGTGGTCCTCCGTCACCTTGCTGGAACGAACGCTGGCCGTATACGAAGAAGCGATGAGGAAGGTGGGACGGTCTTGATTTCGATATCTATGAACATGTCGATCTGCAAATATGGGACGATGTGGAGCGGATGCTGCCGGACGATTACGTCATGCCGGATCGCGTATTTCTCGGCACACTGGAGCCGGACCCGAATGCGGCTTCTTCCTTCATTGGCAAGCAGTCGCTGCTCCCCGCTTCCCGGGACGGGGAAGCCAATTGGCTGTCGGCAGCACTGGCCAGGCTGCCGGAGCGCTATGCGATTCCCGATATGGCTGTGCTGAAGCGGTTGTTCGAAGTCAGGTAGCCGGTTGGTGCAACCGTCTATTTTTTCCCGGCAGCGTTATCCGTCTATCTGGCCGGCGAAGCGGGTGCATATCATAAGAGCATGGATCGTTCACATTCCGGAAGAAGGAAGGGGAAGCCATGCGGTTTGTATTCGCTATAATTACGTTGGTCAAGGGCGGAGCGCAGCGAATGCTGGTGGAAATCATGGAAGGCCTGGCGCGGAGGGGGCATGACGTCAGCGTCGTGATGCCCGCCTCCGGCATCATCGACTTTCCGCTCGGCGTACGGGTGCTGCGGACGCCGAATGATGCGATTTCGGAGAGCGATATTCCGCATGCCGATGTCCTCGTATCGAATTTCTATACGACGGTCGGGCCGGTGCAGGCGGCGAGCGAACGGGGCAAAGGCACGCACGTTCGTCTCAGCCTTTGCTACGAGCCGCTGTTTTTGCCGAATCAGGCCGTCTCTTTTCCCTCTTATCAAGTCACTTCCAATCTCGTCGTGCTGTCCAAGTACCAGCAGGAGCTTGTATACCTGAATCACGGCATCGAGCCGAAACGAATTCCGATCGGCGTCAGCGGCGTCTTTCGCCCGCTCGGCTTGCGTCAGGGGGAGGCGCGGCCGCAGATCGGGGCTGTGATCCGCAAGCCGGACGGCGGGGACGCCTGGCACCGTCAGCAGGAGCAGCTTGTTGCCGAGCTGTTGTTCGTCAAAGCGAACAGGCCCGAGGCGGAGCTGCATCTGATCGGCCCGCCGCGCGACATTCAGACGTCGCCCGTGCTGATGCAGATGATGACTTCGGGACATTTCCGCTTTCATATGCCGGAGAACGACGAGGAGCTGTGCCGCCTCTATAATCGGCTTCATATTTTTGCGGCTGCCTCCGTTCATGAGGCATGTCCGTTCCCGCCGCTGGAAGCGATGAAATGCGGGACCGCTGTCGCCGCCGTTTACTCGGGAGGCAATATGGATTATTGCCGGCACGAATACAACTGCCTGCTGTCCTACGGCTATGAGCGCAGGCTCGGGGCGAATATCCTTCGTCTGATCGACGATCTTCCGCTGCGCGAGCGGCTTGCTTCCGCCGGGATGAAGGAAGCGGAGAAATGGACCTGGGAGCGAAGCGTGCTTATGTTCGAACAAGCGGTCTGCGAATACATGGGAAGGGCGTAGCTGGCAAGCCGCGATCGGACCTGCGCATGAAAGCGCAGGTTCTTGCGTTAACGTGCGGCCGCACCGTGCCCTTAGCGTTCCATGCTGCATGCGGCCTCCCGCGCGCTGCCGCGCGGGACTTGCGCAGGCTGCGCATTGCGGCGCTCCGCCCGCGCAGCTGTCCGTCAATCCGGCAGCCTCCGGATGCGGCAGGCCGGACTCCACCCGAGCAGCCGCTTGGCTGCGGCGTTGCTGTACAAGGCTTCATAGCGGAGGAACGCTGCGCGAAGGTCGGTCACTTCCGGATAATAGGTGCGAATCAGGTCCAGCGAACGCATGCCGGCGCACGTATCGTCCGCTGTAATGTTCAGGCTGACGGCTCCGAGCCCGTCCGCTTCGCAGGCAAGGCGGCACGCGGTCGCGGCGTCGCGGAGGCCGATATAGCTCCATAACAGGCGCTTGCCTGCCGACGGCTCGCCCGTCATTTGCGCGAGTAAAGACGCAAAATTGTCCTCGCCGATCAGCGTGGACAGCCGCAGCGCGACCACCTGCATGCCGGTCCGCCGGTGGAACATTTCCCCGATCGATTCGGCGACGCATTTGGATAAACCGTAGCCTTCCTGCGGCTGCAGCGGATGCCGCTCGTCAATGGGAAGATAGAGCGGGGAGAGCGGGCGCACCGCCCAGGGAAAGCCGTATGCCGATTCGCTGGAAGCCAGCACCGCCTTGGGAATGCCGAGCGCCGCCGCCGTCTCCAACACGTTGTACGCGCTGCTGACATTGTTGGAAAAAACGAGGTGAGCAGGCCTGCTGTAAGGGCTCGGGTCGGCTGCCAAATGAATGACGGCATCGCATCCCCGCAGCGCACCCGCCAATTCGTCATATCGGTTCAAGTCGACGGCAACGGCAGGGACGGCGGCAGCTTGCGCCGGATTTCGGTCCAGACTAAGCGCTTCGTAGCCGGATTCCAGCAGCTCGCGGATAACCGCAGCGCCAAGCTGGCCGCTGCCGCCGGTAACCGCAATTCGCTTCGATCTTGCCATGAATCTCCCCTCCTGGCGCGGTTTCTACTATTCTATGCTTGAAAAATCGTTTTGCTATAGGCTTTCCCGCTGCGGCTCATTACGGCCAGCCACTACCATTCTGCAAAAAGAGCGGAGCGCTTCCTGAAAGTCAGCAAGAACCGGGTACTGGCCGTGTCTGCGGCGTCTTCTAGCACATAACTTAAAAGAAATCATCATTGATAGGGGGTGGGCCGTCTTGCTGAAAGCAGTCGTCCTGGCTGGAGGCAGCGGAACCCGATTATGGCCTAAAAGCCAGTCTCATTATCCCAAGCAGTTCATATCGCTGCTCGATCACGAATCGATGCTGCAAAAGACCGTTAAGCGTCTGAGCAAGTTTATAAGCCCCGAGGATATTCATATCGTCACGCTGTCCCAATATGCCGATTACGTTTGCGAGCAGGTGCAGCTTCCCCGACGGCAAATGATGATTGAACCCGAGAACCGGGATACGGCCGCTTGTATCGGCTTATCCGCCATGCATTTTCTGCGGCAAGGTCTGGACCCCGTGCTGATCACGATTCCGGCAGACCATTATATCGCGGACGAACAGGCGTTTCAGGACGCTCTCCTGCAGGCATATCGGCAAGCCCGGCGGGAGCCGTGCATCGTGACGCTCGGCATCAAGCCGACCCGGCCCGAGACCGGCTACGGGTATATTAAAGTCGCCGCCGGGGGGGCAAAAGGCATGCT
>Ga0207865_101334_pt1 | contig 19046 bp, 22 predicted proteins | sample HigsolmetaAR204D_FD_184836 | JGI IMG/M metagenome (GOLD analysis project Ga0207865, IMG submission 184836) | Ionic liquid and high solid enriched microbial communities from the Joint BioEnergy Institute, USA - AR20-4-D (SPAdes) (version 2) ...
TGCTCTATCTCGTATCGACCGTCTCCAGCATCGTCGGCTCGTTCGCCTTCGGCTACGTGACCCGCGCAACCGGAGCCAAAACGTCGGTCGGCATCGTCGCCGCCGTCATGATGCTGTCCATCCTGCTCGCTTCCATCGCCCGAGGAGGACCGATGTTTTGGGCCGCCGGCAGCCTGTACGGCGTGGCGATGGGCGCGATGTGGGTGACATCGCGCACGATGATCGTGGAACTGTCGCCCGAAGGCAAGCGGGGGCAATTTTTCGGCCTGTTCGCCTTCTCCGGCAAAGTTTCCTCCATCGTCGGCCCCTTGCTGTACGGCTCGATCACGTGGGCGCTTGCCGATTGGGGCAATCTCGCCAGCCGGCTGGCGCTCGGCTCGCTCTTCGTGCTGGTGCTCGTCGGCCTGCTTGTGCATATGAAGGTGCCTTACCGGAAGATAAGCCAGCAGATCGAGCCAAAAACACCGTAAGAGTCGTCTAACGGACTTAGGTCGTCATTTTCGTTGCAATCGGCGGTTTGTAAACGGACGCCGAAGGGCATAATGGGCGCGGATGAGCCAATACGCCGCCTTTTTCGAGTCCATGATTGCTCTCCTGTTCGTTGTTTACACTCCAATCGCCGCGGTCCCGCTCTAACGCAGCTCAGCACGCCTTGCTCCCAAACCAAAAAGCCCTCCGCTTACGTTCCCGACAGGAGGAAGCGTAAACAGAAGGCTTTTGTTCGGAACATTCAAATGAACTCAAATGTGAAGCTCACCGAGCTTGATCAGCTCGACGACCGCTTGCGAACGCCCCTTGACATTTAATTTTTGCATGACGTTCGTGATGTGTTTTGAAATACTTTCCATGCCAAAATTTCTGGCAATGGTGGTTTACCGGAAGGACAATTTATGACATTATTATACATGGAAGCCCCCATCTTGTTATACAAGAGATTCCCATTCGGGAATATGACTAATCAACAGGGATACTATCCCTACTCCTGACCTAGGTGTATACCTAGGTAATAATCGTAACCTTATTTGAGGGCTTTCTTTTCACATTGATCTTTTGGGTGATTATCTAAATGAGCGAATTTACTGTCTCAGAAAGATTAGATGTACTACTTAACAAAATCTATCGAACACGGAAGGCTCGAATCAAAGCAGAAGAACGGCTGAATAAATATGACTTCCTAACGCAGATACTTCTTAATTATATACAACATTATATACAACGAAGGGGAACTGTTAAAAATCGATGTTAGTTCACTTAAACCTATATTCAATCGACTCTTTTGTGAAAAATCAGTAAAAGAATGCTATTATAATAAAATTAAGAACAAATGTTCCCCAGGGATCGATAGAATTAATCGACTTTCATTTGAGAGCAGAATTGATGATTACATTAGGATCATCTCTACCAAAGCACTTAACGGAACTTACAAATATATACCTTATAAGGAAAAACTCATATCTAAAGGAGCCGCTCGCCCACCACGACAAATTTCAATCCCTACAATAAGAGATAAAATTACATTGAGGTTATTAAATGACTTCTTAATAAAGGTTTTCGAAAAAGAAACTAATCAGAAAATCATCCAAACAATCATTGATGAACTCAAATTTTCTATTAATTCTGGCAAATACGATCACTTTATTAAAATTGATATCACTGATTTCTACCCATCAATACATCACGATATACTATTGAAAAAGACGCAGGCAACTCAGTTCCTGCTCTAATAACACTTCAAACTTCCTGTAATTGGTCAGTCGTTATTTTCATTCTATATGTAGTTCTTATGACTACTTCTCCCTCCCTCGATACAGTAATTCTCTCCACCAACTTCCTCAAGATAAGATGCAATTCGTCAAAATCCTCATCGTCGTCATACTTCAATTCAAGCAGATCGTCCAATGCCTCCCTGACTTCCTGATACAGGCGAAAAATGTTTTCTCTTTTCTGCTGGTTCTCCCGTTTCTCTACAAGTCGCTGCTCCAATTGCCGAATTTCCTTTTCGAACTGCTGTTTTTCATATTCCATTTGCTCCTGATCAATCCGGCCATCCACTAAGTCTTTGCGAAGGGAGAAGATCGCTTCCCGGTAGCGCTTTATTTTTGCGTTTAATTCAGCGATTTCCTTTTCATGGTCATGACGGTCGCTTTGTATCAACCCTTGATGCTTCTCAAACAATTCATCAACCGAAGTAATGGCGGATAACTGTTCGGAAAGGTCTGCCAACAACGTATCCCTAAATTCTTCATAGGGCAGCCAGTAATCGTTTTGACAGCCGGCATCTCCTTGCCTTCTTCGTCTTGAACAGATCAGATAACGATACTCCTTACCATTCGATCGAGAACGGGAAGATTTTGACTTCATGCTTACCATTGATGCGCCGCAGTGCTCGCAGAATATCAGCCCTGCAAATATATTTTTGCGGTTGCGAATTCCGCCGCGCCTGCCGCCGCCTCGTTTCAATCGGATTTCTTGTGCTGCACGAAATACTTCGGGCTCAATAATGGCTTCATGTGTCTGACCAATTGCGGAACGTTCCCAGTCTGTCTTGTTGCGCTGAACAAGCTTTTTTCTCCGGTCGTGCAAATCAGTCAAACTGTGAACTTTGATCGTTTCGTACTTGCTGAAAACATTGACGCCGGTATACGCTTCATTTTGCAAGATGCGCTGAATTGTGGTAATGCCCCACACACCGCCCTTGGGCGATGGAATGAATCGTTCGTTTAGCACTTTAACAATGGCTTTTTCTCCAAGCTTGTGAGCTGTATACAATTCAAATATTTCTCGGACAATTTTGCTTTCATTTTCATCAGGAACAAGCGTTTTTCTCCCGTTGATAACAGCTTTCTTATACCCATACGGGGGGATGCTCCCGGTAAAATTCCCTTTCATGGCTGACTGCCTAATGCCGCGGCGCGAACTTAAACTGATCATTTCACTTTGCTTCTGATTGACCGCCGAAAAAATCTGAAATTTGAATTCATCCTGGTCAATGCCGGAGTCATAGTTCTCATCTATAGAAATAAGCCGGATTTTCAACGAATCTACCAGCATTCTTTTTAATGCCATTGAGTCGACCAAATCGCGGGAAAATCTGGATAAAGAGGCGAATATGACCGCTTGAAATCGTCCCGCTTGCGCATCTTCCAACAGTTTTTGAATCGCCGGACGCTCAATGATACTGGTGCCGCTGTCGCGGTCCTCATAAACCCAATCGTCCAGAACTTCCAGTCCCATTAACCGTGCTTTTTCCCTGCATATCCCCTCTTGATGTTCCGGACTGTCTTTCTGACTTTCTTTTGTCGTACTGACCCGCACATAAATAGCAGCGACTGGTTTATACTTCTGTGACAACTTTTTCGCCTCCCCCAATGATGCAGATGAAAAGAGCCGTTTGACTGTTCATCAAACGACCCTTGTTCGGCTATGATACGACTTGTACGAGTTTGGGCATTTTTTTTGCCCGTAGATGGATTGCGTTAGGATAACCGTTTTTCATCACCGTATCTCTGGCCATATCATTCACGATCTCGTAAAGGTCGCCCGAACCGTATTGATATTGAATTTGAAACGGAATCCGCCGATTTCGCATGGGTTCCCCTCCCGAATGACTTTTTAGATTATATTCCTGTCATAGCTTGGCATATGAGATGGGCGGGTTTGACAGTGAAAATTGCCTTAGGCGAAATTTGCCTAGCATCGTAACATAACACTTTTCCTTTGAAATTTTTAAGGTGCGCGTTAAAAAATTGTTGATTGTCTCATTCGTGATCCCTCTTCTCCGAAAACGGCAAGTTCCATCCAAGTCGCAAATCCATTCCTGCCGAGCCGCGAACCATAAATTTCAAACAAGCGAGCCGTTACACACTCAATGTTTCAAGTGGGATCAAAAATTCGGGAATACCGAAAAATGAAGGGACTTTCACAGGAACAGCTTGGAGAAATATGCGGATTTCGTTTTTCATACATCGGAGGCGTTGAACGCGGGGAACGAAACATTTCCCTTGAGAATATTGAAAAGATTGCCCAAGCTTTGGGTATTGAAACCAAAAAATTATTCGAGTTCGACGAGTCGCTGCAAATGTCGGAATCGAACGAAAGCAAAACCTTACTTAATGAGATTCATACTCTCCTACAAGGAAGGGACTTGAAAGAAATCCGGATGGCTAAGAACATTCTGGTTGAAATTTTCAATTGTTTCCCCCGCAAATAAAAAACAGGCTTGCCTGAAGCCTGTTCATCCCACCTATTCGACGAATCCAAGATCGTTACGAACTTCCTCCTCCAATTGCCGCAGCTTTTGCTTCTTTTTGACAAGCTCCTCAAACCATTGCTTGTCTTTCATGATCAGAGCCAGCTCGATCAAAGCGTCATAATCCCCGGAGGCAACAAAACGACCTTGTTTCATCTTGCTTTCCCTATTCCCACCGAAAAGATTATGACCGGATGACATATAATTCCTGCTTCCGCATATTGATGATCATTCCGACTGAAAGCAAAAAGTCTGTTCCAAGAATGCCGTTCATGCTCATCCCGTAATCCATTGCACCGATCTGTATCGTAAAATGCCTGGCAGCAGCAGCATCCACCTGCAAGCAATCAATGATTTTTTCATAAACAAATTCCGCTCCGCCAATACCGTACATCGTACGGATCACATCCGTGGACTCAGGCTCCAGTCCCAAGTCAAGCGCGACCTCAGCGGAAAGTAGTGTCGCCGCAGAACCGGTATCGATCAGCACGTTGGAAACCCGTTTCTCAATGCCTCGATGAGTGAAAATAACCTCTACAAAAGGCAGACCATATTTTACTTCGAACTTCATGGGGCCGCACGTACTCCTGTCCACGTTGTCACTTCAACATCCAATTGATCGCGGGAAGTATTCACGACGTAAAGTTCGCGTTCCTTGTTCTCCCTATGCAACTTCAAATACTTTTTCATTGCTTCTTTGCTGTCGTCTCCAAACGTATCTACTACGGACATTTGCTCAATGACCCGTTTATGATCTTTTGTTGAAGCTTCAATCGCTTCAACCAGCACCCACTGGGACGGATAATGGCTTCTGACTTGGGACCATTTCATGAGAGATTCCCTCCGTTCGTTAAAACCGATTACTCTTATTATAACAAAATCCTGACAGGTTAGTACCACGATCTGTACAGGGTTGCCAAATTAAGTACGTCAATTGCGGATAAATCGCAGGTGCATCAGCCCTTTTGACGTCATGCATTTCAAAACACATGACGTTCGAGATATGGTTACGCACCGTTTTTTCGCTGATAAACAACTGCTGCGCGATGTCTTTCGTAGTTTTGTCTTGGACCAAAAGCTCGAATACCTCGCGTTCGCGATCGGTCAGCAAAAATTTGCTTTTATGTTCGCTGCCCTTCAAAGTGTCACCCCTCCTTGCCCGGGTTTAGTTTCATTACAAGGTTTAGGGATACAGTCAAATTCAGTTTATGAAAGGGCTCAAGCAATGGTGCGGTACGTATAGGCCTTATTCAAAAAATGGGCTGCTCTCCCCGGCGGTATCGACAGCTTCGCCCTTCTTCTCTGTAAACGTACAAAAAATGCCGCCGGAACAATCGTTCGTTCCCGCGGCATACATTGCGTTCAGACACCGGCTTGGGCAGCGGCGTCAGGCTGTTCGGCTGTGCAGTACTTGCAGCGCTTCGCCTTCTCCGGAATCTCGGACAAGCATTCGGCACATTCCTTAAGACCGGCCTTCGGATCAGGCTGCTCCTCCTTCTTCTCTCTGCGCAGCCGGTTCATCTGTTTCACGGCGATAAAAATGACGAAGGAGACGATAAAAAAGTCCAGCAGCGTGCTGATGAACAGGCCATAATTCAGCGTCGGAGCGCTGGCTTGTTTGGCCTGTTCCAACGTATCGTAGTGCTGGCCGTTGAGGCTGATGAACAAATCCTGGAAGTCCACCTGCCCCAGCAGCAATCCGATCGGCGGCATCACCACATCGTTGACGATGGAAGTCACGACTTTGCCGAAGGCTCCGCCGATGATGACCCCTACGGCAAGATCAATCATGTTGCCTTTTATTGCAAATTCCTTAAATTCTTTCCAAACGTTCGAAGCCATCGATATGAGACCTACCTTCGTTTTTTACAACCATGCTATCACGAAGGAAGGGGCTGAACAAGCCCCTAAAGACTTAGGTCTGGCCGATGCCCGAGCTCGCCCTATAACCTGCGGAGCTCCCGCAGCACAAGCGCTCGCCGCTCCTCGATATAACGGCGAATAAATTGCGGCTCGGCGTCGAATTCCCGAACGGACCATTTGCGGGAAGAGTCGAAATAAATATGCGGGCGTATTTGCAGATAAAGCCGGTCGATGACGGGACCGAGCTCCTGCAAGGTGAACTGCTTGCGCAAAAACCGCCTGAGCAGCCGCTTGTAGCTGCGGCGCACCCGGCGATACGACAGCAGCTTGTCGGTCAGCTTATTGTAGCCTCGCACGCTGACGAGATCGCTGCCGCACGCTCTGCCGTAGCAATTGCGGCCCCATGTTCCTTCATAATCCCAAGGGATGATCCGGTATTTGCGTTTCGCCGCATGCAAGTACAATGCGTAATTTTGCTCGAAGCCGTCGAAATTGCCAGTCAGCACTGCGCCGGCGAGCCAGCGCAAATAGTTGTCGATATCGACTTTTTGGCGCAAATAAGCTTCTGCGGCAGGATCGCCCCGGCGGTTCAGGCGGCGAATAAACATCGTCAGCCGCCTCCTGTCCCGATCGCTCCCTATGATTTGCGTGTAGCCCGCGTCCAAAGATGCTTTCTTGTTCTGCGTATCGGAATCCCGCAGCCCGAAATTGGCCAAGTTGTTGACCGCGTAAAAGAGAGCTCGGACGGGGATGCCCCGCCTGCGGAAAAAGGCCCGCTTCACTCCCTCGATCTCCAAGTAGACGCCCAGACTTCTGCCGTTCAGCGTCAGCAGACAATGGCGGGCCCGCGGCGCGGGAACGCCGATCGCCCGAAAAAAATGAAACGACAGCGCGTTTCGGAGCATGGACGGATCGTCGTATTCGGCGTTATAATGGTACGTTTTCCCTGCCCGAATCACTTCGTAGGAACGCTTCGGATATTCGCGTGTATGGCCGCCGCGGTATCTCACCTTCGCCGCATATCGCCGGTTTCCGGCAATCACCGCGGCAGGCACGTACCGCTCGCTCCATACGTCCTTCTCCAGCTGGCGCAGCGCCTCTCCGTCCATCCATAGCTGCCTCACAGGCAATTCCCCAGGAATTCGCAACACCGCCTTTCCGCACCAAAACAGCGTAGCCCGCCCGGCCGGCGGCCGAACGAACTGTGCTGTTATACCATATGCTTTAGCCTGGAAGGGCGCCACCCGACACCTTTCGCCTTGGCAGCGATCCAGAAGCGAGCCGCAGGTCATGGCATTCTATCGTGGCCTCCTTTGCAAAGCAGCAGCTGCAAACGATTGTTCCATGGCTTCCTTCACAGGCCGGCAACTGCAGCCTGCTTCCGTTCTCCCCATCTCCGAAAATGCATTATATTTAAAAAAGGGCTGGACAGTACGCGCAGGCGTCTGCCAACCCTTTTTGCAGCGATATCCACTAACCTCCCGCTTACGCTAATCAGCGCGATGCGCGTCCCCGCGCGAGCGAGATCACCAGCGACAGCGCGCCGAGCACCAGTGCGGCGATCGACAAATACAGAGGGGTCTGCGACCCGCCTGCCGGCGCCGCGGCAGCCGGCTTCCCTTCTCCTTCGCCAGCCGGAGCGGTCGTATGCCCATGGCTGTCGGTTGCCGCGCCCGCCGGCTTCGGAGCAACCTTCGTCACGGAAGCCGGATAGTCCGAGCCGTCCGCGCCGACCCATTCCACGACGCTGCCGTCCGCGTACGTCTGGTAAGCTTTCCACGTGATAGCCGTCGCCGTATCCGCTACCTTGCCCTGCATATAGAACTCGACGAATTCCGTCGGACCGATGCCTTCGCCTTCCGCCGTCCATATGACTCCGGTTGCCTTACCGTCCGCATCTTTCACGATCTCGTAGGACCAGCCCGGTTTCGGCTCGAAGCGGGAGATGCTGACCGAGTCGGTCTGGAATTTCACCTCAACCTTGACCGTGGCGCTATCTTTGCTCTCCGACGGTACCCGCACCGTGAATTTCTCGTATGCTCCCTGCACGGCTTGCGCCGGCTGCACTGTGACATGCGCGCTGGCGGCAGACGCCCCGAGCAGCGACACGATCAGCGCCAGCGCGAACCCCCAATAATATTTTTTCATGAGTGTCCTCATCCTTTCGGCGATCAGTATGACCAATATTTAAGGTACTTTAACCGCCGAAGCCGGTGAATGGCCCGATCGGGCTATTTTCCCGCCGATTTATGTCCAACCTGTGTCAAGCCGTGGCGCACCGCATAGGCGGTCAGCTGCACCCGGTTGTCGAGCGACAGCTTGGCCAATATGTTTTTCAAATGATTTTTGACGGTATTCTCGGTGATGACCAAGGTCTCCGCGATTTGCCGGTTGCTCAGTCCTCCGGCGACAAGACCGACAATTTCGGATTCCCTGGGGGATAGTACTCCCGGACCTGTCTCCGAAATCGCCGGCACCTCCGCGGAACGGAACGACTGAAACAACCGGTCGGCCATGCCCCGGGAAATTTCGCTGTTGTCGTCCAGCAGGCCGCGCAGATAGGCGATCCAATCGTCCGGGTCCATATTTTTCAGCAGGTAGCCCTGCGCGCCGTAACGAATCGCCGCGAACAAATCCGCCACGTCGTCAGAGACGGTCAGCATGACGACGCGGATATGCGGATGCTGCTGCTTGATGCGCTTCGTCGCCTCCAGGCCGTCCATGACCGGCATTTGAATATCCATCAGCACGAGGTCGGGCAGCAGCTCGTCGGCCCGCTCCACCGCTTCCTTGCCGTTAGCGGCCTCGCCGATCCATTCGAAGCCCGCTTCCCCCTCGAGCAATGTCCGCACCGCCCGCCGCGACAGCGGATGATCATCGGCTACCAGCACCCGAAAATTCACAGCTTCCACCCTCCCGTCATCGTAAGCTTCAGACCGCCCTCGTCCCCGCTGCCGATCGCCAGCTCGCCCCCCAGCGACTCCACGCGCCTGCGCATCATGGACAAGCCGTAGCGGTAAGCACCCGCCCAGCCTTCCCCATACTCCTGGCCAAGGCCGATGCCGTTGTCGGCGATGACGAGCTTCCAGCCGTCTGCCGATGGCCCCAGCTCGATGGACGCATGATCCGCCTGCGAATGCTTGCGGATATTGGTGAAGGCTTCGCGGATAATGGAGAACAGCTGCACCTCGGCCGCGGGCGAAATGCCGCTAAAGTCCGCCGCGATGCGCCGCTCCACCGCGATGCCGCTGAGACCGCTCCATTCCTCCAGCCAAGCTTCCAGGCGCGACGCGAAGTTGGCTCCTTCGACGGGAGGCGTGCGCAGGTTGAAGATCGCCTGCCGCACATGATGATCGATCTCCGAGACGGCGGACCGCGCCTCCTCGATCTGCCCTTTTTTCAGCTGTACATTAAGGAAAAACAAAATTTGCGCGATGTTGTCGTGAAGCTCCTGCGCCAGCCGCTCGCGCTCCTCGTACACCGCCCGCTTCGCTTCCTCTGCGGCAAGTTTCTCATTGCTCTGGCGAATTTGGCGGAATACCCACGTCGAGAACAGGAAGGACAGCAGCAGGGTCAGCAGCGTAATGTATACGTTTCCTGCCTCCATCGACAGCATCTGCAGCAAAAATTCGTGCCGCACATATTCAAACCCGCCGATGAGCAGCGGCGGAAGAAGAACGGTGAGCCATTTCAGCGTCCGTAAGGTCACCTTGCTTTCCCCACCTTTTCTCTTCAAATCTTGCCGGGCAGTCTTCGGCGCATTCATCATGGAACATGCCGCAGCCCGGCGACAAGCTCTATTATACATGGACGCCGGGAAGACTTCGAGCGCCGGAATCCATCGCTGCCCTCCCTCGCCTTAGAAGACGCCCGATGTAACCCGCCAATTGTCCGTCAGTAAAGATGCAGACGATCCGGGCGGCACGGGGGTCTGTTGAGGCCTGTCTATCTGTAGTATCGAAACCTATTTGCGGCGAGCTTTCATGTTCGTCCCTGAACAGGAAGAGGATGTCCGCGATATTTCCCCTAACACCCGCATTGACAAAACGAATCGATGCGGTATATGCTTATTTTAACACTTGATTCTAATACCTGATTATAATACCAAGTGACAAATCGTTCTCTTGAAAATGCGCGGCGATCCGCCGACCAACATTTCAACACCGCAGGTGACGCCGGCTGACGAAGAGATTCGGTCGCCGCCGCTGTCAATTCCCGAAAAACGAGGTGGTCCGTCATGTCCGATGCCGCTTTCCCGGCACGCTTACTGTATCCGCAAGCACGCATCACCGCGATCGGCAGCTATGTTCCCGAACGCAGGCTAACCAACGCCGATCTCGAACGGATCGTGGACACGAGCGATCGGTGGATCGTCGAAAGAACCGGCATCAAGGAACGCCGGATCTGCGCTCCGGACGAATTTACGAGCGATTTGTGCATCGCTGCCGTGCAAAATATGAAAGATCGCTTTCAGCCCGATTTGAGCGATGTGGACCTGGTGCTCGTCAGCACCAGCACGCCCGACTTCGCCTTCCCTTCGACAGCCGCGCTCGTGCAGGCTCACTTTGCCATTCCGCATGCCGGCACGATGGATTTGTCCGCCGCCTGCGCCGGATTCGTCAACGGCCTGCTGACGGCTTTCGGCATGGTCACGGCCGGCTTTCACCGCAAAATCATCGTCATCGGAGCGGATGCGCTATCGAAAATGACGGATTATACCGACCGTTCGACCTGCATCCTGTTCGGCGACGGCGCGGGAGCGGTGCTGGTCGAACGGACGGACGAGCCCAGGCCGCAGCCCGTTGTCTGCGTGCAAGGCTCGGACGGAGACGGCGGCATCCATCTTTACCAGACGCACACGACCGGGTCGATGCGGGGAAGGCCAGTTACGGCGAACGGCAAAATTATTCAGAACGGCCGGGAAGTATACAAATTCGCCGTGCAGACGATTCCCCGCGGCGTGGCGGCGATGCTGTCCGCAGCCGGGCTCGCGCCTGCCGACGTCGACTGGTTCCTGCCGCACAGCGCCAACTTGCGCATCATCGAGTCGGTCTGCGAGAAAACAGGCATCCCCCTGAACCGCACGCTTCACACGATCGAGCGTTACGGCAATACGTCCGCAGCCACGATTCCGCTGGCGATGGACGAAGGCGTCCGCCAGGGGCGGTTCAAGGCCGGTGACGCCATGCTGCTGTTCGGCTTCGGCGGCGGGCTTGTCCACACCGGCATGCTCATGAGGTGGGCCGGCCTGGGGCAATAAGAACAACAGGAGCGTGGTGCCTTGGCAGCTGCAAAGTCCCTCCGCTTGCAGAGGCTGCGAGGGGACTATGGTTTCGCAGCCCCCGCTCTTCTTCTCGGCCTCAGCTTATCCGAAAACCACACCTTGCCCGGGCGGCCGCGGCGGATGCGGCGGATGCGGCGAAACCGCACGCCGGCGATGTTCGCGGCGATCGCGCGCTGGCAGCGGGCGATCGCCTCCGCGTGCTCCGCCAAATCGCGGGCCGCGGCGCCGCTAATCTCCGACAAGTCCGCCATGCTCTCGATCATCCTTGCCAAAGCCCGCTGACTGCGCGCCAAAGATTGCAAAATATGAAGCTTAACGAGCTCCTGCGCTTCCAGCCGGTTCATCGGCTATCTCCTCCGAACGGGAACATATCGCCAAAATCGCTTGTGCTGGAATCTCCCCCTTCGCTATCGCCGCTGTCTCCGAGGATGACCGACAAATGCTTGGCGAGCGCCTGCTCCATCTTGGTTAACCCGTCGATCACTTCAATCAGCTGTTCGTGAACCTCCAGCGTCTTTTTCACCTGGCTGTCATGATCCTCAAAGTGAATATTGCCGAGGTGATTTACGATCCATTGGGTCGACCGCGCCGCCTCCACGGCCTTGGCCTCCAAAATCAGCGCCACATTGTGCTGGAAATGGCTGGACGCCATCAGCATCTTCTGATAAGACTCCGTTCTGCTCATCCAGATCCCACCTTGCTCTCGCATTCAGACGCCCTGACGATCACTCTTCCCCTTCCGGGATATTCACCTCTTTGAGCAAATAACTCAAATGATCGGCCAGCGTATCCTCCAAATCGGCCAGACTGTTCAAATAGGCGGCGACATTTTTGGTAACGGCCAGCGAATTTCCCATCAGCTCCTCAATCCCTCCAAAGCCTGGATTATGGGGCGGAATGTCGTGAACAAGCTGGGCCATGTGGACCGCAGTATGCCGCTCTGCCGCAATGATTTTGGCCATCTCCGTCTGGGAAACGGCCATGTTTTCGATCATTTTCGTAATTTCCCGCTGCACGCTGCTTCCTCCCTGCTCCCGACCCGATTCGATCATATGTCTTTTCCTAATCACAACATATGCATTCGCAGGCCGGGAAGATACCGACAACCGCCCAGGCGCCGGCAGGCGGACCTTGGCGCTACATCATCCCGGCAGGATCGACGCCCCACTTGTCGACGAATTTTTGCCGGTTGAGCTCAATGAGCCGCTGCATGAGCTCGCTCCCTTCCTTCTGGAAGCTTGCGCTGCCGTGATGGAAGACGAACGAATCTCCGGCAATCATCAGTCTGTAGCCTGCCTGGCGGGCCCGGTAGCAATAATCGTCGTCCTCGTAATGGCCTGGCGAGAACCGTTCGTCAAGCAGTCCGATGCGCTCCATCAGTACGCGGCGGAACAGAAAGCACAGGCCGACGATGCGCTGCACCTCCTGCCATTTGCCGCTGTCCGGCACGTTCCAGCGCGCGGCCATCTCGTCGACCGAGGTGAACGGCTCCTGGATTTGCTGCCTGCCGCTGGCGTAATTGGACATCGGCCCGACGATGCCGATATCGTCCCTGCTGTACAAACAGCGAAGCATATTGTCCAGCGCGCCGCGCGTCATGAGCGTATCGTTGTTCAAAAGCAGCAGCTCGTCGCCGATCGCCGCCAGCATGCCCAAGTTGCACGCTGCGGGAAATCCCCGGTTGTCGGGAAGGGAAATGACCCGCAGCCGCTGATTCAGGCAATACTCGGCGGAGCCGTCCCGCGACCCGTTATCGACGACGATCACTTCATACGGCGTATGCACGTGCCGAATGATCGATTCGACGCACGGCTTCAGTACGGATAACCCGTTATAATTCGGGATGATAATGCTCGTCAACGTCATTGCGGCACCTCCCCGGCCATGCTTCGGCGGCGTATCGTATCGTCGTAGCGCAGCCGCGCTCCCGCCAAAGCGCTGGCCATATGCAGCGCCTCGATATGATCGCCGACGATCAGTTGGGCCATCCTGTTGTTCATCCCGCGATTCGCAGGCCGGCGCTTGTTGGCGCGAATGACGTTTACGCTGCCCGCCGTGCCTACGGCCAGTCCCGACAGCAAGGCTCGCGCTTGCGCCTTCGGCGGCACCATGAAGGACTGGGGACCGAGCGTATCGATCGCCTTCCGCGAGACGGCGTGAGGCACCGCGGTCAGCGAAGCGGCCCGCAGATCGGGACGGCCGAGCGCCGTATTGAGAAATTGCTTCCAGCCGGTAACCGCGTCCTGGCGATAAAAGGGGCCGAGATACGGTCCGATATCGTTCAGCGCCACGTCGAGCCCGCTCCCGATGCCATGCAGGAACGGAACCAGCTGCTCCGCGCTGACGGCAAAATCGCCGTCGAGGAACAGCACCGCATCGGCACGGGCCAGCTTCGCCCCCAGAGCCCGCCCGACATCGTGCCCGAGCGGCTGCGGCTCGTTGACGACGATAGCCCCGGGCACCGACCGCGCCCGCCGAAAGCTGGCGTCGACGGAGCCGTTCACGACGACGATCAGCTCGTCGGCAGGGAGCCGGCTGATCTGGGCCAGCACCGCGCCCAGCGTCCTCCCCTCATTCATCGCGGTGACGACGACGGCGAACGACCGGTCTGTCGGCACAAGCACCCAGGCGGGCGCCGGGCGGCGAAGAGCATGGAAAAAGCCGCGCACATACCCTTTCATCATCGCATGATACCTGGGCCAGGACATCGCCTCCATCGCCCGGCCGGCCGCCATCCGCGATGCCCATAATCGGTTCAACGCTTTGGGATGGACGCGCTCCCTGGCGGCTACATGCTTCATCCCATCCTCGCGTCCCCAGCGAAAGCCGAGCCGGTAAGCCGGGGACGAACGGCCCGGCTGCGGCCGGAGCCTGACAAGCGGCCGCCCGGAGCGCGTCCTGCCGGCCGTCTTCCCGGCAGACGCTCTTCGGGGCGGCCCGGATTGCCGTAATGGCTGGCGGTGCCGACGTCGTGTGCTCATTCGTTATGCTCACCTCACCATATTCCGCTTGCGCGTCAAATCCGCATGCCGGCCTCTTTCATCGGTCTGTTCCGTCAACCACTGCATCGCTTCCAAATGATCGCCGACAATTAATGCCGCGAGCGGATCGCCTCCCTGAGTCCGCGCGCGGCGAACCGGGTTGAGCGGCGCCACGTTGACCAGATGAACCGCTTGTACGCGCAGCCCGAAGATGACGGCCATAGCCAGCGCCTTGGGAGGCACGCACAGCGAATCGGCGCCGATCGCATTCAGCGCCCTGCGGCTGAGCGCATGGGGAACGGTCGTCAGCGACGCCCCCCGCAGATCCGCCCTGCCGAGCGCCGCATTCAGCGCGTGCTTGGCAACGACGACGGGATGCGGATATTTGCTGCGCACCGGGCCGAGGTAGCGGTTCAATGCGACGTCTGTTCCTTTCGCGACCGCCGCGATAAAAGGCCGAAGCTGCGATGCCGCAATGCGCATATCGCCGTCCACAAACAAAATAATGTCGCCGGTCGCATGCCTCGCCCCGACGCTTCGGCCGACGTCGTGACCGAGAGGCTCGGCGAACCGGATGACGTTCACGCCAAGCGCATGCGCCAGCTCATCGGAGCCGTCTGTGCTGCCGTTGGCGACAACGATGATTTCCGGCGGCGGCAAGGTCAGCCTGCGCACTTCGCGAAGCACGTACGGCAAAGTCCGGCGCTCATTCATGACCGGGACGACGACGGATACCTTGAGTCCCGAGAGGGCCGCGGGCCTGAGCGGCCGGCCGCAGGCGCTTCGCTTGAGTCTGGTTCGCATATCTCCCTCCCCCTATCCTGATCGTGCGACGAAATCCGTCGGCGAATTTTCGGCAAGCCGCGGGCGGGCGACCGGTGACGATGCATTCGCGCGTCGTCAGCCGCTTGCCAGCCCGGCGCGCAAGCCTTCTTGATAACCTTTCTGAAACGCTTCGTCATAGGCCTGATCGAAAGCGGCGTTGTACGCCTGCGCATAGGTGATTCCCGGCGTACGCTTCGGCTTCCTTTTAGCCGTTCTCCTCCGCGTCCGCACAGCTCGCTTGCGCAAGCGTTGCGGACGTTTGCGCCTGAGCGAGCCCGTCCTGCGAACCCGTCGTCTGACTTTTCGCAATCTGATTCCCTCCTTCGCGCGGGCCCATTCGCTCCGGTGGTTCGTCCTGCCTGCGAATCCGAAGCCCGGTTTTACCCGAACAAAATGCCCAGCATGCGGTCCAGCCGATGCACGTACGTATGCTCCTGCAGCGTCCGGCGCAGCGCATTCAAGGCGATGGCCGTCCGCTCCTCCTCATGAGCGAGATAGTAATCGATTTTTTGCATCAGCTCCTCCGGCGAGGAATAAGTGACGATTTCCTTGCCCGGCTCATAGAAGCGTCCGAGGTCGCTGCGGACATCGGTCATCTGCAGCGTCCCGCTGCCGGCGATCTCGAACGTGCGCGGGTTGGGGGACACCGCGCCGATCCCTTGCGTGTTCTTGTTGTAGGTCGGATCGATCGTCGAGCGGTGAAGATTGATGACGATTTTGGAGCCGTAATAGTAGGAAGCCGTCTCTTCGGCCTCCATCCATTTGCCCAGCTCGATCTTCGAGGCCAGCTGCTTGTAGTGGCGCAGCCGGTCCCACCAAATTCCTGAAATATACGTGTGCCTTTCCGCGAGAAACGAGGCGATGCGGTCGAAGAAATCGACCCGCGACCAGTAGGCGGAACCGATAAAGCTGATATCGTAACGGTAATTCACCGGAATTGGCTTCGGCCGGTATATCGCCGGATTGGCCGCGAAGGGCAAATAATGCACCTGCCGGCAGCCGCGGTCCAGGTAGAAGGGCACGCATTCCAGCTCCAGAGTAAAGATGACATCGTAATGCTCTGCCAGCAATGCCGTGACATCCGTATAATACGGATCGTCGGTAAACCAGATCGCCGTGCGGATGCCCGCTTCGCGAATGGCGTCGATGTGCTCGACCGGGCAGGCCAGCCCTTCCAGCACAAGCACCACATCGGGCCGGTGCCGCATAGCCGCCTTGACCAGGTTGTCGTTCGGGCTTAGAACGAGCAGCTTGCGCACCAGTCCCTGCAATGTTTCAATGATCGATTGATCGAGCGGGGAATAGGGAAATCCTTTGCCCGATGTCACATACATCAGCTTGACGTCCCGCCGGGCCGGCGCCGGATCGGGCACCTGCTGCCGGACCGCTTCGCACAGGCCGAGGTGATAACCGAGGGGCAGCCCCGTCCGGTATCCGTGTTCCCAGCCTCGACTCCATCCGATCGATGCTCGCGGTTTGCGTTGCGCCACCTTGCGTTCACCTCCTTGGTTAATAACCGAGCCGGCTCAGCAGCTGATCGGCGCGCACGACGAACGAATGCTGCTGCAGCGTCCGTTTCAAGCCGTTGTAAGCCAAAGCGCGGCGTTCATCCTCGTGCTTCAAATAATAATCGATCCGGCCGGCCAGCTCCTCCGGGGAGTTATATGTGGCGATGTCGATGCCAGGCGCATAATGCAGCGGCAAATCTTGTCTGACGTCGGTCAACTGGAACGCGCCGCAGGCGGCGATTTCGTAAGTTCGGGGATTGACCGACAGCCCCTTGATCCCCCGGGAATTCCGATTATCCTCCGAATGCTCCCAGCCGCGATGCAGATTGATAACGATTTTGGCGCCGTTGTAATATTTGATCGATTCCTCCACCGGCACGCCGCTGCCGATGATCTGGTTTTGCAGCAGCCGGAACTTCGCCATTCGTTCCCATTTCCCGCCGGCGATGACGACTTTTTTGCCGGCCAAATACGGCGCCAAACGGTCGAAAAACCGGATTCGATTCCAAAATCCGGTCCCGACAAAACAGACGTCGCTGCGGTACGACGGCGGCACAGGCTGAGGCCGGAACAGCTCGGCGTTCACCGCCAGCGGCATATAGAAGACGTTCGGGCAGCCGAGAGATTTGTAAAAATCGATGCAGCCCTGCTCGTGAGTGGCGACGAAGTCGTAATGCGGAGCGATGGCCGCCGTTTCATCGGTAAAATACGGATCGTCGGCAAACCAGATTGCGGTCTTGATCCCCAGCTTGCGGATCGTATCGATCTGCGCCAGATGGTCCTGCGGAAAAACGTGCAGGCCGTTCATAACGAGCACCAGGTGCGGCTTGTGCACGGCGGCCTGGGCGGCCATCCCGCTCGGCGAGCCGACAATCAGTTCGCCGACGCATCGCTCCAGTCCGCTGGCGGCTCCGTTGTCGATTGCCGGAAAGCCCTGAGGAATAAACAACACTTTCACATTCCGGACAGGGGGCGCCCAGGAAGGGGTCAGACGGCGAACCGCCTCGCACCGTCCGCAATGGTACCCGCTTTCCCAACCCAGCTGTTCCCCGTCCCACCGTCCGCGCTGGCTTCCGGCCGCTGCGGCGCGGGAGGAACGATTCGAGCGAACCATGAGATACGCCTCCTTCCGCTTGAATATCCCGATCTTGGCTGCCAGGCGACAAGCTCAGCGGAACCGGGTCGTCCAGTCGAAGCCGATGGTCGGATCGTCGTAGGCAATCCTGAACTCGTCGGGCTGCTTCGGATCATAAGCTTGATTCGTGAAATAAACGATCGTAACGGGCTTCGTCCCGAGCACTCTGTAGCCGTGCGCCACGCCGCGGGGAATAAGCAGCAAATACGGCGTCTCCTCGCCCATGTAGTATACGGCCGTATTCCCTTTGGTCGCCGAATGGGGACGCAAGTCGTGAAGCACGACCTGCGCGTGTCCGCTCGGAAAAAACCAGATGTCGTCCTGCCGCTCGTGGTAATGAAAAGCTTTGATGACGCCCGGAAAAGTCATCGACAGCGACGCTTGACCGAAATGCTCGAACATGTCGTCGTCCTCCCGCAGCAGTTCCATAAAATACCCGCGGTCGTCGCTGTGCTTGACGAGCATTTTCTGCGCTACGCCTTCAATCGTGCTCATGAATCCCGCTCCTTTCTTCTGCTGTAGCCCAGATCATCCTGCACAAAGGCTTTCAGCGCCGGCTGCCATTCCCGCATCCGGGCTAGCCCGGCGTGCCGCAGGGCGGCGTCGTCCAGCGCCGAATAGGCCGGCCTTGCCGCAGGCAGCGCAAGCTGATCGGAGCGGATCGGCACCACCCTGACATCGTCCCGCCCGCCCAGCCGGACGATGGCTTCGGCGAACTGGGCGCGCGAGCACCAGCCGCGATTGGCCGCATGATAGACGCCGTACCGCTCCGTTGGCAGCAGCCGGCCGATGCATTCGGCCAGATCGTACGTATAGGTGGGCGATCCCACTTCATCGTCTACCACCGTCAGCTCTTTGCGCCGCTCGGCCTGCGCCAATATTTTGGTCACGAAATTGCTGCCGTGCTTTCCGTAAAGCCAGGACGTGCGCACGATAAAATGCTTGCTGCAAAACGCGCGGACGAACTTCTCTCCGAGCAGCTTCGACTCCCCGTAGGCGCTGAGCGGGTTCGTCGGATCATGCTCGGTATACGGCTCGCCCTTGCGCCCGTCAAACACATAGTCGGTGCTGACGTATACCAGCTTCGCATCGATCGCCGCGGCCGCCTGCGCCATATGGCAGGCGCCGAACGCATTGACCATGAAGGCATCGTCCGGGTGCGCTTCGGCCAGGTCGACCTGCGTATAGGCGGCTGCATGCA
>Ga0207865_101336_pt1 | contig 19021 bp, 20 predicted proteins | sample HigsolmetaAR204D_FD_184836 | JGI IMG/M metagenome (GOLD analysis project Ga0207865, IMG submission 184836) | Ionic liquid and high solid enriched microbial communities from the Joint BioEnergy Institute, USA - AR20-4-D (SPAdes) (version 2) ...
AGGGTTGGAAAGTCTTGAAGCTCGTTATGAAAACTTGCGTCAATGATCTTAATTGAACCGCCGTATACGGAACCGTACGTACGGTGGTGTGAGAGGACGGGAGTTAATCGCTCCCTCCTACTCGATTTAATTTCCCAATGCTTGCAAAGGGGCCGGAATGCGTCCGCCACGTCGAATGATTTTGTCGGAGCTGAACGGATTGACCCCGATGACAGGTGCTCTTCCCAAAAGGCCTCCGAATTCCACCATGTCGCCTTCTTTCGCTCCAGGCACAGGGATGACACGGACAGCAGTCGTTTTTTTATTGATCATTCCGATGGCCGCTTCATCGGCAATCATTGCGGAAATGGTGCTGGCAGGTGCGTCGCCCGTGATGGCAATCATGTCAAGACCGACGGAACATACACATGTCATTGCTTCTAACTTGGATAGCGATAATGCGCCTTCTTCAATTCCACGGATCATGCCGTTATCTTCGCTGACTGGGATGAAGGCGCCGCTTAAACCGCCCACATAGGATGAAGCCATGGCACCACCTTTTTTCACCGCATCATTCATTAAGGCAAGGGCGGCAATGGTGCCGTGGGTTCCAACACGCTCAAGGCCAATTTCTTCAAGAATTTCAGCCACACTATCGTTCATCGCATTCGTTGGTGCAAGGGACAAGTCCATTATGCCGAACGGAACGCCTAAACGTTTTGCCACTTCTCGTCCGATCAACTCTCCGGCACGGGTAATTTTAAAGGCGGTTTTCTTGATGATTTCGGCCACTTCTCCCAAATCCGCATCCGGATAACGTTTCAATGCATTGAGTACTACCCCCGGACCGGAAACGCCGACATTGAGTACGACTTCTCCTTCACCGGATCCGAGGAAAGCGCCGGCCATAAACGGATTATCTTCCACGGGGTTGCAGAACACCACCAGTTTTGCGCAGCCAAGGCCGGACTGTTCTTTTGTCAGTTCAGCCGTTTCTTTGATGATTTCGCCCATTTGACGTACAGCATCCATATTGATGCCGGCTTTGGTTGTGCCGACAGAAACGGAAGCGCAAACCCGCTCAGTGGATGCCAAGGCTTCTGGAAGAGCATCAAATAACACTTGATCTCCCTTCGCAATCCCTTTGTGCACAAGGGCGGAATAACCGCCGATAAAATCGATGCCAAGGGTAACGGCGGCGCGGTCCAATGTTTTTGCAAGTTCCACAGCCTGTTCTTTTGTCGCATTGCCTAGAAGATCGGCGATTGGCGTCACGGCAATCCGTTTATTGATGATCGGGATGCCGTATTCTTTTGCCACTTTTTCAGCGGTAGGTTTTAAATCCTTTGCGTAATGGGTGATTTTATCATAGATTTTTTGTTTCATTTTATCGAAATCGGAATCCGCGCAATCCCGTAAATTGATTCCCATTGTCACTGTACGGATGTCCAAATTTTCTGTCCGGACCATCCGGATGGTTTCCAACATTTCATGAATTTCAAAGTTCATGTTTGCACGTCCTTTCACACGCGATGCATTGCCCTGAAAATTTCTTCAAGTTGTACAGTAATGACAACACCGATTGATTTTCCAAGTTCATTGAGTTCCTGCTGCAAGGATTCAAGATCTTTTAAATTTGTCACGTCAATGACCATCATCATGGTGAAGAAATCTTGTAAAATCGTTTGGCTGATATCTAAAATGTTGATGTTTCGATCTGCAAGTACAGTTGTCACTTTTGCGATAATTCCAACCTGGTCTTTTCCGATAACGCTGACAATTGCTTTTCTCATATGTTTCACCTCTATTGATGTAATAAAAAAGAGATTGGTTTCCCAATCTCAAAAGCATAAGAACAATAACGGTATTATCATTCTTCTGTCCTTTTGCCTGAGATTGTGAATCCTTCGGCGCCACAGATGTGGTCTCTCCAGAAGCTGCTCCTGACTGTAGTGTTACCCACAGCATTCATCGCTACACCTATTTAATTCCAATACTAGACGATACTAACACCTTTGTCGAAAATGGTCAACTAAGATACACTGAAATTTTTAAAAATTTTGACCGTAAGGAGGGGGGATGAATGTTTTTTTCCGCTCAAACCGGGAATAAATTTACTAAAGTATGAGTCAGAAAAATGGGTTTGAATCCATTGACAAAAAAATTAATGCATGATATATTTATCTCGAATTCAAAATAATGAACTTCAAGATAAATATTCATAAATATCTCGGATTCAGAATAAAGTAAATCAGGAGGAATGAAAAATGGCGAAATGGGTTATTGACAAAGCTCACTCAGAAATTGGTTTTGAAGTGAAACATATGATGGTATCAAAAGTGAGAGGGCATTTTGATTCTTATGATGCGGAAATTGAAGCGGACGATTTGACAGATCTTACAAATGCAAAGATTTCATTCGCTTTTGATGTGGCAAGCATCAATACAAAATTGGAAGATCGGGATAATCATTTGAAATCTGCAGACTTCTTTGATGCGGAAAAATATCCTAAAATCACATTCCAATCAACGGAAATCAAGAAAACAGGCGATAGCGAATATGAAGTGACAGGAAACTTGACGATTAAAGATGTCACAAAACCGGTAACATTTGAAGTGGAATTCAACGGTAAAGGAAAAAACCCTTGGGGCGTTGAAGTGTACGGCTTTGAGGCGGAAACAAAAATCAATCGTGAAGATTTCGGACTTACTTGGAACGCAGTGCTTGAAACAGGTGGCGTGCTGGTAGGAAAAGACGTGAAGATCAAAGCCGAATTGGAAGTGAACCCTGCAAACTGAAGTATTATCAATGGCCGATTCCTATTGGAGTCGGCTTTTTTATATGTAGAACCGCTGTAAGGAGGTGCCGGTTCAAATCAAGCCGAACCATTGTGCAAAGAAAAAAGAGTGGGTGAGAAAACCATCATTTTCTTCATCCACTCTTTTCTTCGTTATTTATTCAATATGCTATGCTTTCTTCCATACACAAAATAGACGAATAAACCGATCAACATCCAAATGAAGCAGGTGAACATTGTGAAGGAAGATAATTGGGTAATCATGAATACGCAAAGGATAAATGACAGAATCGGCACAATTGGATATAAAGGCACTTTAAATCCGTCTTTCAATCCTGGAATTTTCATTTTTCTAACATAGATGACGCCGATGGAAACAGCGGCAAAAGCGACTAAAGTTCCGATATTTACAAGCTCCGCCAATTTATCGATTGGTATGAAACCGGCGAAAATAGATACAAACAGCGCATAAATCCATGTGTTTTTCAATGGAATTTTAAGTCGTGGGTGGATTTCTGACAGCACTTTTGGAAGCATTCCGTCCCGGGCGAAGGAGTACACTAAACGGGTCCCTCCATACATCATCACGAAAATGACCGTCATCATGCTGATTACCGCACCGAGGGAAATGATTCCAAACACCCAATCCAGATTTGCCAATTCCATCGCGTAGGCAACAGGGTTTCCGACATTCAATTCCGTATATGGGACCATTCCCGTTAAAACGAGGGAAACAGCCACATACAAAATTGTACAAATCACAAGGGTTCCGATAATTCCAATCGGCATATTCCGCTGTGGATTTTTGACTTCTTCCGCAGCAGAGGACACGCTGTCAAACCCCAAATACGCAAAAATCACCAATGCCGCACCCGTCAAAATCCCCTTAAAGCCAAACGGAGCGAATGGTTGCCAGTTTTCAGGCTTCACATAAAACACTCCGACGAAAATAAACAGCAAAATGATCCCCAGTTTAATGAACACCATGATTTTATTCAAGCGGTTGGATTCTCTGATCCCCAAAGATAAAATGGCGGCCAAAAGGACGATGATGAAAATCGCCGGCAAATTGATAAAGGTGCCTTCGGATGGATTTAATGGTCCGGACAGAGCTTTAGGTACATGAATTCCAAACCCTTCAATGAGGGATTGGAAGTATGCGGACCAACCGGTTGCCACTGCCGCAACAGCCAGCCCGTATTCCAATAGCAGGCTCCATCCGATAATCCAGGCAATGAGCTCGCCGAAAATGACGTATGAATATGTATATGCGCTGCCGGCAACCGGAATTGCTGAAGACAATTCGGAATAACAAAGGGCGGAAAAAGCGCATACAATCGCCGCGAAAATAAACGAAAAAACAATGGCGGGGCCTGCATGTTCAGCGGCCACCGTACCAGGCAAAATGAAAATTCCTGTGCCGACAACTGCTCCAACCCCAAGAGCGATTAAATCAGAAGCATTCATCGATTTATTAAAATGTGCCGTGCCTTGTTTATTCAACAACTGATCCAATGGTAATTTCCGAAATAATTGATTTTTCATAAACCATCCATTCCTATATTGATATAATAATATTTTGATATTTCTAAAAACGCAAAAGCGGTATAAGTATAACACTTTTTCGCGTTGAAGTGTTGAAGAATCAAAAAGTAATAATTTTTAATTTATTAATAAATTTCTGATAATTATTCAATTCCATTATTATACAAAAATAATGATTTTTTGCCGGGTTTTACATCAAAACATCTTCCGTAATTAAGTTGTCCAACTTTTTGTGGCTTAAACATAACAGCGGGACATGTTTTGAAAGAAGTTCTCATAAGATAAGGGAAATGTTATAGAAGAATAAGAGCTGAAAAAAAGGGGATGGGCAGCAATGAATTTGATGATATGGATCGGCTTATTTCTATTGTTGTTCGGGGTTTTAATGGCCAAATGGACATCTTTTTCCTTGGTGATTTCCATCGTCGGTTGCACGGTCATTTTTGGAGGAATCATTCTGCAAGAAAAGCCAAAAATAAAAAAGCCATTAGAAGACAATGGCTTTTATTGCAAACGATAAATGACAAAACGTTCGTTCCACACTTTTTCGTGAAGTGACGGGATTGGAATCTCCTTCAACTTCTCAAAAGGGGTATAGCGGTTCAAATAATCCAGGTAGTCGAGGGATGGATAATATAAAATCACATCCACCGTATGTTTCTTTTCTTCCGTCGAGCGCATGATATGATGCAGCACTTTCATGAAAATCGGCAAGGAGAAGGGATTAAAGAAATAAAATTTATTTTCTGCCGGTTGGATCTGGTATTCTTCGGCAAGGCAGCAAAGAAAGTGCATTCCTTCTTCCTTTTTCCGGAATTTTTTGCAAAAATGTTCCCGGTTTTTGATCGCTTCTTTGATAAATTGTTCGTTCATATCAATGCCTATGACTGACGCATTGGTTTTGTAATGAAGAAAAATGCCAACTCTACCCAAACCGCATCCAAAGTCAACAATGGTGTCATTTTCGTCGATGGTATAATGCTTCAATAATTCCTCCAGGGCGGAATAAGGGGTGGGCTCATAACGGTTGTAATGGGGGGATTGGTAAATGCCGTTTTTTATTTCGCAGGTTTCAATATGAAGAAATCGATCAAATTCCGCGTCGTTCATGATAATTTTCCCCCCAACTTTTTAAAAAATAACGGAACTTTCCGAACGGATCATTGGTTGAACGTTTATGAACATAGTATAATTGAATCAGCAATTGTTTTACATAGTGAGGAGAGCGCATATGTTAAAAAGTTTGTTTGGCCGGAAAAGCGAACCATTGAAAAACAGGGTGGAATTTTGCGTATCGAACGAAGCTTATGCCCATCCGGATGTTTATGATGTGTTGGAACAGCGGGAAGATGTCGTTGTGGAAGATTCGGGTTGCAATTCCTATTGTGAAATTTGCGAGTGTCATTATTATGCCCTTGTCAACGGCGAACCGGTTGTGGCGGACAGCGCCAAAGAATTGCTGGAGAAAATCGAGGAAGAATTGAGTTTAAATCCGATTAAATAGAAAAAAGTGTACGAAAATTGGCGGCCAATGAACCATGGATTGGCCGCTTTTTTTGATGGGCTTTGAACAATCCGCAAGTAACAGTTCAATCCTTTTTGCATATATCAAAGTGTGAACGAATTTTCTGCAACGGAGGGGAAGTTATGGGATATTATCCCGTGGGCTACGGATTTGAACAGCTCCTGATCGAAGCATTATATTTCTTCGGGATGTTTGTAATCGTCGCATCGATTGTCAGTGTTATTTACGGTTTCATTTATTCTTTTTTGTACGGAGTGGACGTTTAAGGGAGAACCTTAAGCGTTTTTTTAATTCAAAAAAATATGACAAACGCATGAAGATTTCGGGAAAAACCAATTTTTTTAATCAATCTGTTGTAAAATAAAAGATGTAAAAGAAATACTTCTTTTAAGCGTAGTCCTACTATAAATTGGAGGAGAAATCCATGGAACAACACGACAAAGCAGAACGTTTAAAAGTCATGTTGGAGCAAGCGTTCCAACCATTGCATGAAAAAATTGACCGGCTTGAGAATGAAGTGAAAGCTTTGCGGGAGGAGCTAAAGAACGTTGTAAACCCCTCTTCTGACAAGGAATAAATTCTCCCGTATCGCACACATTAAAACTGCAACTTTAACCACATAACCTCTCTTTTCTATGGCTGTCCGCCTCCTTGCGGTACAGCTTTTTCTGTGAAAATAATTTAATTCCACTTAGCCCATGAATAGCTTCAATCTATTGAGGGTAATATATAAATAACCTAAAAAAGACAATAAGAAAGCAGAGCTACCTAATGGAAGGTAACTTTGTTTAAACTTATTCTTCTTTGGTTATACTAATTAATTAAAGGTTCTTTATAAGGCTCCTTATTAATTAGCATGGAGTAAATGATTCGAAGCATTCGATGCGATATGGCAACGAGTGCTTTTTTCTTTCCTCTTCTTGCAGCAATCGACCAATATTTAGCAGCTAACCAACGATTCCTACTTCTAGAGATTGCCCATGCTACTTCGCACAGTACAGTTTTGATATGAGGATTCCCTTTAGTCGTTTTAGTTGACTTTCGTTTTCCTGCACTTTCATGATTTCCTGGAGCAACTCCGGCCCAAGACGCTAAGTGTTGAGAGGTAGGAAATTGTTCCATGTTCACCCCAATCTCTGCAATAATAATTGCTGCGGAATCCTTTTTAATACCCGGAATCGTTAGTAATAACTCCACTTCTTCTTTATAATTCTTCAGAATTTCATCTATTCTTTCCTCGATTTGGCTGATTAATGATTCTAAATAAACGATGTGTTGCCAAGATTGTTTGATTAGAAAGATTTGATGATCGTTTAAAGTACCGAATAAAGAGTCTGTAATCATTTGTTTTTTGTGCTTCATTCTTCCGTGAATACTATTTTCTACATCAATGGAATCAACATATCCATTTTGAATTAATTTGGATAGAAGTTTTCTTCCAGAAACACCAAACACATCTGAAATAACTGAATTTAGTTTAACATTTGAGCATTCTAATACTTTCAGAATCCTATTTTTTTCTGAAGTCAAATGGCCGATCCATTTTTTACGAAGCCGAGTTAAATCACGAAGGTTTCGTATATCTTCTGGTGGAACAAAACTTTTTTCAATCAGTCCATAACGCAATAACTTCGCAATCCACTCTGCATCCGAAACATCTGTTTTTCTTCCAGGGACATTCTTGATTCTTTGAGCATTCGCTAATGTAATATCAAAGTAATCCTCCAAAATGTTATAAACAGGTTTCCAATAAACTCCAGTACTCTCCATCGCAATGTGCGTAATGCCATGGTTTTCCAACCACTTTAGTAAACGAAAGAGATCCTTTGTTAAAGTGGGGAAAGTTTCTGTTTCAATGAATAATTCATCGTCCTGTTCGCCAATCATGACACAAGCAACAATTGTTTCAGCATGTACATCTAATCCTGCACAACGTGTCATCAGTACATCCAATATAATCCCTCCCATAAAGTAGATTCACAAACAGCGAGTGAATTTGAAATATAAGCATTTTTCTGTACGTAGTCATCATTCCAAATGAATGAGCTAACAATGGGTTGTTCACCAAATCCACTCAAACAGTTTTTTATTCAGGGTATCATCCACCATAAAAGCCTACGTATTGTTAACTGTTTGTGTTATCTACATTATGGGAAAGAAATATCCATTTTCATGCCAGGGTTGTGAATGAAAATTCATGATTGTTTTTTATGTTAAAAAATCAGAACCACTCGTTATGTAAAAAGTCCTATCAAAAGGATAAAATATATTCATTTCCGTTTTTGATTGAAAAAAGTTGTGAATGTGGAATTAAAAAAGTGAAAATTAATGAAAAAAATTCGACAAATTTAATAAAATATTTTTTACATTAGAATTTTTATTATCTCCATGTTGTAGTATATTTATATTAAATAGTAAAAAAATCGCACGTTTCCCAGGAATGTTTCAGTAAGAATTGAAGTAAATAGTATTTTGGATATATTTTTTATTTACATAAAGGAGCATTAATCATTTATGAATGAAAATATTTCGAAAAGCTTTGGGCAATCCGATGAAATACAACGATTGCTGCAAGAGTTGAAAGAATTGAGAGAACTGAAATATGCCATAGATAAAACTTCCATCGTCGCAGTTACAGATGCCCAAGGAAGAATTACATATGCAAACGATCTCTTTTGCGAAATCACCCAGTTTTCCCGGGAAGAATTGATTGGCAAAACCCACCGGATCATCAATTCCGGTTATCACCCAAAGGAATTTTTTAAACGGATGTGGAGTGAAATCGGAAGAGGAAATATTTGGAGGGGAGAAATAAAAAATAAAAAGAAAGATGGAACTTATTATTGGGTTCATTCGACCATCATCCCTTTTTTAAATGAAAAGGGAAAACCTTATAAATATATGTCCATTCGAACGGATATCACGAAAGAGAAGGAATTGGAAGAAGAGCTGAAGCAGAGCTACAAAAAATACGAACTGATTGCGGAGCATTCCGATAATTTTGTGGCATTGATCGATGAAGAAGGGAAATTTCACTATATTTCGCCGACCTTCAACCTCCTCTTGCATTACGATTTGAAGACACTGGGACAACAAAATATGTTTGATCTGATCCACATTAAAGATTTGGATTCAATAAAAAGGGAAATTCAAAATTTGTTAAAAAATGGAGGAAGAAAAACTTCAACCAAGCAGGAATTTCGATTGCTCCATGGGGAAGGAAGGTATATCGATGTAGAAGCCAACATTAAAATCATTTATGATGATGAACCTTCTTCGAAAAAATTCATTCTGATCGCCATGAGCGACATCAGCATTCGAAAAGAAGTGGAACAAAATCTTTATCATTTGGCTTATTATGACAGTTTAACGAACTTGCCGAACCGCTCCAACTTTATGAAAGAGCTCCGTTCCTATGTGTTGGATATCCAATTGGCAAAAGAAAAGTTTGCCCTATTGTTCATCGATTTGGATAATTTCAAGCTGATCAATGATCAACAGGGACACGACATAGGGGATCTGGTCATTGTGAATGCGGCCAACAACATCAAAGGAGCAATTCGCGAGAAAGATGTTGTGGCAAGGATGAGCGGCGATGAATTCATTGTTCTGTTGAAAGGGATAGAGAATGAAGAAGATACAATGGACATTGTGCGCAAAATTATGGAGAAGTTTCGATTACCGATCCATTTGAATGGAAAAGAGTATGCCATCACTTGCAGTATTGGTATTGCGTTTTATCCCGAACACGGCAAGAGTCCTGAAGAACTGATAAAAAATGCGGATGCGGCACTATCTGAAGTGAAGCGAAACAGCAAAGACAACTATGCCATTTACGACAGGCAATTGGAAAATGTGTCACTGGAACGCCGCATTATCGAAAACGCCATGAGAAAAGGATTGAACGAACATCAATTCTTTTTGGAATATCAACCAAAAATCAATATTCAAAATAATCAGCTGGTTGGAGTGGAAGCGCTTGTCCGCTGGAATCATCCGGATCTGGGGGCGATACCACCTGGAAAATTTATTTCCCTTGCTGAGGCGACCGGATTGATTGTGCCGCTGGGAGAATGGATTTTAAAAGAAAGTTGCCGACAAGGAAGAGAGTGGCAAAATAAGGGGTTTGGACAATTGATCGTGGCTGTTAATGTATCCGTTCGTCAATTGCAAGATCCGAATTTTGTCCAACAAGTGGAACAAATATTAAAAGATACAGGGTTTAATCCAAAACTATTGGAACTTGAATTGACCGAAAGCATCCTTGCCGATTTGAACAGCATCATCCCGGTGTTGAATCGCCTGCGGAACATGGGCATCCAAATTTCCGTAGATGATTTTGGCACGGGATACAGCTCGTTGAGTTATATCAAGCATCTTCCTGTTGACACGTTGAAAGTGGATGCATCTTTCGTGAAAGACATCCATAAAAACGAGGAAAGCAAAGCGATTGTGAAAGCCATCATCAACCTTGCGAATACAATCGGTTTAAAAGTGATTGCGGAAGGGATTGAAAATGAGGCGCATGTGATAACGCTACGAAATGATGGATGCATGTTTGGACAGGGATTTTATTATAGCCGTCCGCTGAAAAAGGAAGAATTTGAAGAGTTTGTTCAAAGTAGAGGCTTCATTCCGTCATAAACTTATAAAACCCGGTTTTTCATATTAAATGAAATTCTCCTGCTCATGGATTGGCAGGAGAGTTTTCTTTTTGATTCAAAATTTATATGACGATAATATTTTTTATGGAGAGACGGTTTCTAAATTTGAATATCTGCCAATATTGAAAGGAAATGGATCAAAAAAATTTAACAATAAATACTATTATTGAAAAACAGTTCATCAAACAGCAATTCTCCATGAAAATTAATCATAATTTATCGAAATATTCTTTTAACAATTAATCATAAAAGTATTATACTATTTTAATAACAGAAATATTTTTCTGAATATTCGACAAAATAATTGGGGGCTTTACATTATGACAGAAATCACTATAGAGTTAACCGATAGTCCAAAAGAAAAGCCATCTGCGGACGAGCTTGGCTTTGGGCACTATTTTACAGATCACATGTTTATCATGGATTATACAGAAGGGAAAGGGTGGCATGATCCACGCATTGTCCCTTACCAAAAAATTTGCTTGGAGCCATCCTGCATGGTGTTCCATTATGGACAAACAGTGTTTGAAGGGTTGAAAGCGTACCGCACACCAGACGGAGGCGTTCAACTATTCCGTCCGGACGCGAACTTCAGACGCTTGAATCATTCAAACGAACGTCTTGTCATTCCACCGGTGGACGAAGAACTTGCATTGGAAGCGCTCAAAAAATTGGTGGATGTGGACCGTGATTGGGTACCTGATGCACCAGGCACATCTTTATACATCCGTCCATTCATTATTGCAACGGAACCATTCTTGGGTGTTCATCCATCCAAAAACTACTTATTCATGATTATCATGTCTCCAAGTGGTTCTTACTACAAAGAAGGTATCAATCCGGTGAAAATTTTGGTGGAAGAAAAATATGTCCGCGCCGTTGTGGGCGGTACCGGAGAAGCGAAAACCGGCGGTAACTATGCAAGCTCATTAATCGGACAACTCAATGCGGAAAAAGAAGGATACGCTCAAACATTATGGTTGGATGGTGTTGAGAAACGCTATATTGAAGAGGTTGGAAGCATGAACATCTTCTTCAAAATTGATGGCAAAGTGATCACACCTGCTCTTACAGGAAGCATCTTGCCAGGTATTACGCGCGACTCTATGATCAAAGTGTTGAAATCCAAAAATATTCCAGTGGAAGAGCGCCGCATTACCATTGACGAAGTAATAGAAGCTGCTGATAAGGGTACATTGGAAGAAGTGTTCGGAACTGGTACAGCTGCAGTAATTTCTCCAGTTGGGGAGTTAAAATATTTGGATAAACACATTGTCGTAAATGACGGCAAAATCGGTGAAGTATCTCAAATGTTGTATGATACATTGACAGGCATCCAATACGGAAAAATGGAAGATCCATTCGGCTGGACTGTACGTGTTTAATATCTTTTAACTTTGGGCTCGCATCTAATGATTAGGTGCGAGTTTTTTCATCCGTCCGATCGTATGGCTATTATTTTGCAAAGATTGACCATAATGGCTTAAGGATTGACTATTATCGTATATCAAGGACGTCCGTTTTCCATTGGATAAAGAACTTAAGTAGAGAGGAGTCTTCAAATGCCTGGGATACCAATTTATCAAGTCGATGCTTTTGCAAGCGAACCCTTTAAAGGAAATCCGGCTGCGGTTGTTCCTCTTACGGAATGGCTTCCGGACAACGTGATGCAGCAAATAGCGGCGGAAAACAATTTATCGGAAACGGCTTTTGTAGTACATCGCCAAAAGGAAGAATACGAATTGCGGTGGTTTACGCCAAAAACGGAAATCGATTTGTGTGGACATGCAACCTTGGCAACGGCCTTTGTTGTGTTCAACTATCTGAATCCATCGGTTGCTGTAGTGAAGTTTCATACAAAAAGCGGAATGTTGACCGTTACAAAGGAAAATTCATTGCTGACGATGACGTTCCCATCCCGGGAAGGAACAGCTTGTGACGTTCCGGAAGCATTGGTGAAAGGATTAGGGAAAAAACCGAAAGAAGTCTTTTTGGCCCGCGATTATTTGGCGGTGTTTGAGACGGAAGAAGATATAAGGAGATTGGAAATCAATGTGGAAGAATTAAAAAAATTGGATGCCTTTGGAGTGATTGCCACAGCAAAGGGGAAAGAGGCGGATTTCGTTTCCCGATTTTTTGCACCAAAAGCCGGGATTCATGAAGATCCGGTGACCGGTTCTGCCCACTGCACCCTTGTCCCTTATTGGAAAAAGATTTTAGAGAAAAAGGAATTTGTGGCATTGCAGCTGTCTGAACGGGGAGGAAAACTGTTTTGCAAAGATGAAGGGGAACAGGTCAAAATTTCCGGCGAAGCGGTTGTCTATTTGGAAGGAAAAATTTATATCAGATGAAATAGAAAGCGAGTCAGGGTGGAAAAGGAAAAACTTTTCACCGTGGCTCTTTTTTATTACCCTTGGGCAAATAGACTATTGAAAAAATAAGGGAACAAAATCTATAATTACTAAAAGTTCACATTTCGTCTGGAAGGGATGGGGGAAAGTGAAAATCCGTGCGTTCATTTTGGCCGTTGTTGCAATGTTGCTTGTTGCTTGCAGCGATGGGGAGAAGACAACGAAAAATATGATTCAGCAAAAAGATTTTTCCGATGGGGATCACTTGTTAAAGGCGGTGGTGGGCGATAAAAGCTTTTATTATGAATACTCCGCGGAAAAAGGGAAATTTTTAAGAGTATGGGTTGAACGGTATGAATATGGGAAGTTGGCTGAGAAGGCTGGTGGCGTTGGAATTGGAATGACGGAAGATGCCAAGGGGGAAATGTTATTCTGCTTTCTGGAAGATTCCGAATGGGACAATTTTTACTTGCGCAAAGTGATCACAGATGAATCGGGCTATGCCATTTCAAACAGTCAAATTCCCAAACCGGACGAAAAGCTGGGTGCGGGAACATGGGGTCCGGTCATTAACGACAAAATGGAATTTACCGAAGACATGGTGTTGGGATATATGGCGTTTTTTGAAGCGGATGACGGAAATTCTGTGAGTTTCAGAACAAACGTGACAGACCCGAAAGAATTCATTGAAGAAAATGGGGATGTTCCTCTTCTTTACTTGATTCGGGCTTCTTTGTCGGACGAAGATGAATGGGATTGGAACAATGAAACAGGAAAGGAATGACGGAATGAAACCTTCAGAAAAGACGTTGAGAATTTGCGAAAAAGGGCACCGTTTTTATAAGAGCAGCGATTGCAACAGCTGCCCTGTTTGCGAGGCGGAACGGAAACCAAAGGAAGGCTTCCTTGCCAGTTTATCCGCCCCGGCAAGAAGAGCGGTGGAAGGGAAAGGCATCACATCGGTGGAAGAACTCTCGGACTACACGGAAAAGGAAATCATGTCCCTTCACGGCGTGGGGAAAACCGCGCTTGTGAGAATGAAAGAGGCATTGGACGAAGCGGGATTGAGGTTCAAAGAAGAATGAAACAGACTGCCTTACGGATTTTTTGAAACTTTTTGCAATGTTTGGGCGTAAATAAATGAAATAATTTCCGATTGAGGTGGATCAGAATGAAAAAATATCTTGTATTTATCATCAGTTTCATTCTTCTTTATGCCGTTTTCCAACTTTTCTCCGGTTTCATTTTGACAATCCTTAATACGCCAAACTTCTCAACCGGGGCTTCAACTCAAACGGTCACATTCGGTGAGACTTCCAAGTGGTCGTTTCTGTTAATGACGATCGCTGCATCCGTCGCCTTTTTTGTATCCACAAAATTTCAGAGAGGTTGAAGACATTTGGAACTTTTTCAATTAAAGAAATCCATTTCCACACTAAACGAACAGGAAGCAAAAAGCCTGCTGCATTTACTGTTGATACGTTCGGAATACGGAGATTTTCCGGAATTTGTGCGGTCTGTAAAAGAAGCGCTTATGAAAAGAATGGAGACACCGGCCGGGAAAAATGTGCATACCGTACATATTGTATTTGGTAGCTCCGCGGCAGGCAGCTTGAGATATGCTTTTCGGGATACACCATACGAACAAACGGAGGAAATCATCGAAGTGCCAGATAACTTGGCGGAAGGTCCAATACATCATCTTCACACTGCGGAAGGGTTTGAGCGACGGTATCAGTGGTTGAAGGAAAACTACCGGTGGGAAAAGGACCAAGCAGAGTGGTACAAAAACAACATGCAACAAGCCTTTGAAAAGATCCGTTCGATTCCTCCGGAGCAGCGGGTGGTCATTTGGACTGGTGAAAATGCCAGTGAAGGGACGGGCCTTCGATTTTCGCTCTACTTATTGAAGGAAAAAACGAATGAAATGTCTGTTTTGAATACGTATGATGCCTATCACAAGTTTTACAATGGAATGCATGAAGATTTTCCTCGGCATACGGGAGAGTTGTCCCCTGAGCAGTTGCTCCTTTTTTATGAACTTGGGGAGCTTGAGGAATTGACGGAAGAACAGCGACAGGCTTATGCGAAAGAAGGGGAAGAATGCTTGCATTCCGATGCAGTGTTGCGGACTTACAATAAAGGCCAAATTTTCGGTGCGGAAAACCATCGGGATGATGCATTGATCATCGGAAAGATGAAGAACCTACAGGGCAATAAGAAATTCATTAAAGCAGCAAGAGTCATTGGAGAGGTGCTTGGCCACCTGGATCAATATACAAGCGATGAATGGATTGAGTATCGCTTGCGCCAGTTAATTGCACAAGGAAAAGTGGAGTATCAAGGTGAACTCCGCGCAATGAGATTTTATGAAGTGAAATTGAAGGAAGCATTCGTTCAATAGGGCATGTTAAGACATGCCTTTTTTATTTTTGATGTAACTTTTTTCCGCATTAAACGTGGATATAGTGAAAGGAGGGCGTGAGAGTGAAGCGATGAATTTGGAGCAAATGTATGTTTTACATGTTCAAGATGTGTATCGATATATTTTTTCTCTCTGCAGAAATCAGGACTTGGCTCAAGATATCGTGCAGGAAACCTTCTATCGCGCCTTCCTGTATCTTGAAAGTTACAAAGAGGAGCAAATCCGGCCCTGGTTGTTTAAAGTGGCCTATCATACGTTTATTGATTGGATTCGGAAAGAGAAGCGGTTGACCTATGTGGGCGATATGACAACGGTTCATCCAAAAGTGACCGAAGCAACAGAGGATACGGTCATGAACCGGCAACATATCCATGAATGGCTGGCGCTTATTGATGCCTTGCCGGTTCATAAGAGAAACCTCATTCTTTTAAGGGATTATTACCAATTTTCTTACCAGGAAATTGCGGAAATCCTCGGGATGCCCATTTCAAATGTAAAGGTGGCGATTTTCCGAATCAGAAAACAGCTGCGAACGAAAATGAAGGGGAGTGAGAAGGATGCGTTGCGAGGAAGTCAGAAAAAAACTTGAGGATTATCTTAACGGAACGTGCACAAATGAAGAAGAACGGGCCATAGAAGAACATTTGCAAACTTGCGAAGAATGCGAACGGGAAATGGAAGAACATATCAATCAGAAGAAGATATCGGCAAAGGATTGGAATGTTCCGGAGCTATCTTACATAGAACAGCGCAAAATTGTGCGCAAGGCGAAATGGAAAAATCGACTTTCCACTGCATTTACCGTTTTTGGCCTCTTCTTTATCATCAGCATTGGGTCGGCGATCGTTACGGGACTTTATTATAAAAATACCGGGTTGACAGCCAATCGGGTGATTCAAACGGCGATTCAAATGACGCTGCCCAATGTGTATAGTGATGGCGCAGGAACGAGTACGAATTTTTATTTTAACGCGGATATACAGGGGGATCTTCAGAAAAGTGTGGGCAGCGAAGAACGATATATCGGAAAATACCATGGAAAAATGATATTGAATTATTTGAACGGAATATCGAAGGAATGGGTGGACGGCCGATATGATTTAAGCTTAATTTTCCATTATCCACTGGGTTTCCTCAATGGCGCTTATGAAGAAAATCTTGAGGTTTATCGTCTTGGCGATGAGACTTGGGAAGCGTTGAATAAGTTGCCGGAAGGGACGGTTTCAGAGATAGCGGTCAGTTTGGATGGGGTTTATACCTTTGATGAAGTAAAAAGGCTGTTCAAGGATTATGATATCGATATTGTTTGGTATGCCATTGATACGGGTACGGCAAGGGACAATGATACGATTGATGTCAGTATAGGCGAAGATTTGTGGGGCATTCATGAATACGCTTGGTACAAACTGTTAGGTGATGATGAATCCGATAAGGCCACAAAAGAAGATGCCTTTAAAAAAGGACTGGCATTTTTGGCGGAACATGCAACTTGGGCAAAACGCGTCATTTGGGATTTTGATCAAGAATCCATTAAGGAAATGCTGGATTATGTGGACGAACATGGCGTGAAATGCTATGGGGTTGTGTTGACGGGGCCGACAAAAGAGTTGGCAAAACTCGCTGACAATGAACATATTACCTATGCCGCTTTAGGGGAAGTGGATTTTTGGAACTGGACCGGAAAACAGACCGGCGGCGCACTTTATAATTGAATGTGCCTGCCATTTCATGAATTCCGCTCCTTGCGTAAACAATAATAATGAGGGGGGAGAACATGAAAACAGCCGTTTTTTTGGATCGGGATGGCGTCATCAATGAAGTGTTAACAGAACGGGTGAAATTTGTAAACAAGCCGAAAGATCTTCATTTTTTGCCGGGTGTACCGGAAGCGATCCGCAAATTGAATGAGCATTTTGATTATATTTTTGTTGTCACGAATCAGGGGGGAGTAGGCCTTGGGTTTATGAAGGAATCCCAGCTTCAAAAGGTGCATGAGCATATGGTGAATGAATTGAAAAAACACGGAGCCATTATCCATGATATCGCTTATTGCCCCCATAAACCAAAAGCGGGATGCGCCTGCCGCAAACCGGGTTCCAAAATGATTGAAGATTTGGCTGAAAAATATCAAGTGGATGTGTCCAACTCTTACATGGTGGGCGATACGGATACGGACATTCAAGCAGGGAAAAAAGCGGGAACGAAGACGGTTTTTATCGGTGAAGAGGATCCTTTGGCCGATGCGGCATTTCCTGATTTGCAAAGTGCGGCGGATTGGATCATCAAGGATGCCCAAAAAAATGATTGTTAAGCTGCAAGGATATTGCGGAAAGCTGCAGATAATTTGCTACCCACTGCAAATACTTGGCTCAAACCGGCAAGTATTTGCAACTAGTCCCCGAACAGTTGAATAAAATCCAACTCCTTGAGCAAAATGGTGTTCATTTCAATCCTGATTTGTTAAACTGCAAATAATTTATCCTGCACCGAAGAATAAACGATCGCACACTTGCAAAAATAAGAGAAAAAAGGAACGATACGAATGCAGCTCAACCCAGGATGGAATTTCCAAAACAGCTACATTAAACTGCCGCCCATTTTTTATACATGGCAAGAACCGACGCCTGTGGCATCACCAAAGCTCGTCATCTTCAATGAACCGCTTGCTGAAGAGCTGAACTTGGACAATGAAGCGCTGCAAACGGAAGAAGGGATTGCAACCTTTGCGGGAAACCATATTCCGGAAGGCGCCGAGCCGATTGCCCAAGCCTATGCGGGTCATCAATTCGGCTATTTCACTATGCTTGGTGATGGGCGGGCCATTCTTTTAGGAGAGCATGTCACATCAGAAAATCAACGTTTTGATATACAGTTGAAAGGCTCAGGTAGAACCCCCTATTCCCGCGGAGGAGATGGTCGGGCGGCTCTTGGCCCGATGCTTAGGGAATACATCATCAGTGAAGCGATGCATGCCCTTGGAATCCCGACGACAAGAAGTTTGGCCGTTGTCACGACAGGGGAAACGGTCATGCGTGAGCAATATCTTCCAGGAGCCATTTTGACAAGGGTCGCTTCAAGCCACATTCGCGTTGGTACTTTTGAATTTGCAAAAATGTTCGGCTCAAAGGAAGATTTGCAAGCTCTTTGCGACTATACAATAAAAAGGCACTACCCGCATCTTTTAAATGAGGCGAATCCGTATCTCTCATTTTTAAAAGCAGTGATTGAGAAGCAGGCGGCGCTAATAGCCAAGTGGCAGCTTGTCGGCTTTGTCCACGGGGTCATGAATACAGATAATATGGCAATCAGCGGAGAGACGATCGATTATGGTCCTTGCGCCTTCATGGACATTTTTCATCCGGAAACGGTTTTCAGTTCAATTGATACGTATGGCCGCTATGCTTATGGAAATCAACCGAAAATTGGCGGCTGGAATTTGGCGCGATTGGCAGAGGCGCTCATTCCACTATTGGATGAAAATAAGGAGAGAGCCGTTGGACTTGCCAAAGAAGCGATTGCAACCTATCCGGATCTTTACGTATCCCTTTATCTTGACGGTATGCGGAAAAAATTGGGGTTCGTTTCTGCCAAAGAGGAAGATGAAGAACTTATACAGCATTTGCTAGAATTAATGGAAACCTATGAGCAAGATTATACCAATACCTTTAGAGCATTAACATTGCAAAAACTGGAGGAACCTTTCTTCAAAACAGCGGAATTTCAACAATGGCATCA
>Ga0207865_101340_pt1 | contig 19001 bp, 19 predicted proteins | sample HigsolmetaAR204D_FD_184836 | JGI IMG/M metagenome (GOLD analysis project Ga0207865, IMG submission 184836) | Ionic liquid and high solid enriched microbial communities from the Joint BioEnergy Institute, USA - AR20-4-D (SPAdes) (version 2) ...
TTTACAATATATGGTTAATTGTAACGTTCTTCAAACATTCGCTGGAGGACTTCCTGCGCTTCGGCAAATCCTCGCAACTTTCGCCCCGCCCATTTCTCATTAAAGTCTTGGATCGTCAAATACACGACTTTTTCCGCGGCTTCTAAACTGCTCAAACTATTCATCGGTTTTAGACGTTTCCGAATCTCCTTGATCGTTCGTTCGATGGCATTCGTCGTGTAAATTACACTTCGAATACTGTTTGGATAATTCATAAAGGTGAGGAGGACATCCAACTCATATGCCCAAGATTGCACTTCTCTTGGGTACTTGCTCGACCATTTCGATTCAAACTGTCGAAACATCTCCAATGCGATTTCTTTACTCGGAGATCGATAAATGAGTTTCAGATCCTCCGCCATTTCGAATTGGTCTTTTTTCCGAACACGGCTGAGGGTGTTGCGGACTTTGTGAACGACACAACGCTGCACATCGGCTTTCGGATACACCGCCTTAAAGGCTTCCTCCAGCCCCGGTAGTCCATCGAATACGCCCAGAAGCACTTCCTTGACGCCTCTTTTGTAGAGCGAATCTCCCGCCATCCATAGGCGCTTTTTTGTCCTCCCACGAAGAAATCCAGAATTTCGCGATACCCTTCTTCATTTACTCCTAACACCACATAAATGACTTCTTTCTCTACCGTATCGCGGCGAAGTTTCACGTACAAGCGTCCAAATATAAGACAGAATAACGTTTGGATAGTGGACGATGGTGCCATTTCTCGATGTCTTCTTTCACTACATCGGTAATCCGGCTGATCGTCGCTAGAGAATAAGCATTTCCTAGAATTCGTTCGATAAACTTGCCAATTTCCCTCGTACTCATGCCACTTTGATACATCTTGATGATGGCTTCTTCCAGCCAGCCGGTGTGGCGTTGATAAGGGGCAAACAGCTGCGTTTGAAATTCTCCATTTCGGTCTCTTGGGACCAAAAGACCCTCAATCCGGCCATATTGCGTATCTAGATTTCGCTGATAGTAACCGTTTCTCATATTCGATGTTCCGGCATGTTCGATTTCGAGGAAATTTTTCATTTCTTCCCGCATGATCAGTTCTAATTTTTCTTTACAAACTGACGAATCTCACTTTCCAGTTGATTTGCCCAGTCGATATTCGATATACTTTTAGACATAGGTAGGGTTCTCCTTTCTCTGGAATGTTTTTCGTCCAATCAGAGAATACCCTACCTTTTTTCTTTTGGTCTAGCAAAATGCTTTACACAAAATTTTATACATCATCCAATTATTTCATTTTTTCATTAATAATTTGCTTTAGATCATTAAATTCTTTTATTTGTTTTATTAGTTCTTCAATTAAACTAATTTCCGAAATCGTTGTCATCAAGTGGTCTTGGGAATGAACTAAAATAATTGAAATATCTTGTTTGGAACCACTAGCTTCTAATGTCAGTAAATTTGTTTGAAAATTATGTGCAAGATTAATTTCTTCTTTTGCTTTCTCGAGCATGTTGTCACTTTCTTGATAATTTCCTTCCCTAGCGTACTCCAATGCGGAGTAAGCATTAGATTTCGCATTTCCTGCATGTAAAATTATTTGAAAAGAAATCTGATCTGTTGTTTGTTCTTGTTTAACCATTCTTATTACCCCTTGCTATTTTGTTTGTATAATTTTTTCGCTGCATCATAAACCGCTTTTCCATCAATTCTTCCATAAGAGACAGGGTCGATTAAAGATACTGATTTTCCATTAGATTTCACTATTTGTTCTATTTCCTTAAATTTGTAACGCAATTGAGGCCCAACTAAAACCACATCAAAATTATTAATGCAATTTTTTAATTCAGAAACTGGTTTGGCTTCAATCGTTGTATCCGACTCAGCATATTTTTTCATATCTGCTACTAATAAACTAGTAGACATGCCGGCAGCACAAATCAATAAAATATTCATTCTAAACCACTCCCAGAAATATGTTGGTAGAGGTAAACGTTTACACATAGTTGTGCAGATGTTTATCTTTCTCCAATTTTTTATTATTTGTTGAATCGCTTATTGGATCTTACATATTTATCTCCTGCCGCCTGCAATTCGACGCCATGTCAATCTTCTCCCTTTAGCAGTAATTGACATTTGATAAATGTTTTCCGGCGTTGGCATTCCGTAACCTCCAGCGTCTCCAATCGCGTGAATATCTGCGCCTGTTTGTTTTGACATTAACATACATTCACGAACTGTCGCTTCATCCGCTCCTTCAACAGACCCATCGAGGAAGTTCATTGCCAAGGTTCCCGGTTTATACCTATGTGTAAATTCAACACATTCTCTTATTATTTCCGTTGTAATCCCTGTCCGTGAACCTGGCATTGGAAAACATATAACATCCGCACCGGCATCGATAAGATCTTTAATAACTTCCTTAGCCGGGCGATCTGCTAACGGGTCACCCAATACTTTTTCATACACTCCGTCTTCCCATTTTCCAGCGAAAATTAAAACTTCATCGCCTAAAACTTCTTTTGCACGCTTTGTTGCCGTGATAATAGAATCAAAAGATGTGCGGGTACCTGGATTTCCTCCCAGTACGACAAAATTTGCGCCTTCCTCTTTCACCCGTTTTAAATTTTCAACAGATGCCACCCGATCTGGTCGGACTAAAGTCATATTGGCCGTAGCCGTTGTTATATCATCTCCTAGTCCACACTCTAAATACACACCAAGCGGTACATCGATAATCTTTCTTAAATCAGGTATACGGTATTGCCTGTACACATAACCCCTTTCTTCATCATATTCTTCAATAACCAACCCAGGCATTGAAGCGTTCGGATCCATCGAATATCCGTTAAAAAAGATCATGTCAGCACCAAAAGCCTGTGAAATTTCAGGATTTGACACTTCAGGCATTCCACTATGACCAACGTAGTTTTGTACCAAAATTACTCGCCCTTCTGAAGCAAAAATCGATTGTTTTAATTCCTCCTTTGTCATCCTCCTAATTTCACTTCGGGTTGAACTGATTAATCTTCTTACTGCCATTTTTAAATACCTCCTTTTTTTGTTAAAATTTGTATTTGTTTTAACTAATACAGTATGTGAATAATGATAGAATAAAAAATATATTCTTATCATTATTACTGCCATCGGGAAATTTATTTATTTCATCCAGTTACGAAATGTTTTGTAAGATTTTTTTAACAATTTAATTGATAGTACGGGGGTTTAAAATCTATGGAAAAACATCATTTACATCTATAAGCATTTAGCATTGAAACCGGTCTTCTATCTCCCCAATCATTTCGACCCGTTTTGCGTGACGCCCGCCTTCAAATTCCGCATCCAGCCACGCTTTTACAATCATTTTCGCCAATTCGCTGCCGACCACACGGGCACCAAAGGCAAGTACGTTTGTATTATTGTGTTGTCTGGAAAGCTGGGCGGAATAAGGTTCACTGCAAACAACTGCGCGGATTCCTTTCACTTTATTTGCCGTAATCGCCATTCCCACACCTGTTCCGCAAATTAATATTCCTGCATCCGCCCGGTGTTCTGCGACTTCAACGGCAACTTTTTTCCCATAAACCGGATAATCCGTTCTTTCGGAAGTCTTTGGTCCATAATCGATCACATCATGACCCAATTCTTGCAAATATTCAATGATAGTACGTTTAAGTTCAAGACCGACGTGATCGCTGGCTATTGCAATTTTCATCGATCATGCATCTCCTGCCTAAAAATATTTTCCTTCGTCTGCTGAGGATGCGATTTTTTCGGCATTTTTGCCCGTTTACAAAGCCCTAAGTTTTTCGATAATCTTTTTATAGGACTCTCCTTTACCAAAAAGGGCAGACGTGCCTAAAACAAATCCATCTACTCCGACCGCTGACAACTCCAGAATCTTTTCTGGAGAGATGGCTCCATCAACCATGAGTTTAAATTGGAGGTTTTGTTTTTTCTTCAATTCACACAGAATTTCGATTTTTCCATTTACAAAATCCAAATATTTTTGTCCGGCAAATCCCGGATTCACCGTCATCACTAAAACGTAATCGACCAGTTCCAAAAGCGGTTCCACGGTAGCGACGGACGTGCCTGGATTCAAGGCTATGCCCGGATTTACACCCTTCGTCCGAATACGGTCGATGAGTCTTGCCGGATGAAAATCGGTCTCCGGATGGAAATAAATGATGTTTGCTCCCTTATCTGCAAACAAATCTATGTATTCTCCCGGGTTTTTTATCATTAGATGGACATCAACCAATTTGGACGTCTTGCCTCGAATCAGTTCAAAATCCTGAAGCCCCATGGCAAAATTTGGGACATAAATTCCATCCATTATATCAATATGGAAGATGTCCACACCAGCTTCTTCGAGAGCACGAACTTCGTTTTCTAATGAACCAAAATCCGCACACATCATGGATGGACAAAGTAATTTTTTCATTTTGAACAATTACCTCGCAATTTTTTACCATTTTGAGTAAACGATTATCCAAAGGCAAAATAGAAATACATTAATCAAAAGACAGGTAAACAATTACTCACAAAAAGGATGTTTTTATGATTTTTTATGATTGACTTAAAGATTTAGGTAAACGATTACTCAAGAAAATGATCATTTTCTACGTCTGATGATTTTGACCTAAAGGTTAATGTGTAAACGATTACTCACTGAAAAAGAGATTTATGTTGTATCGCGTTCGATTAATGTCACCGGTACAATGATATGTTTTTTATCGGCAGCAAATTCCTTATTTGTTAGCATTTGATATAAAAGGCTCGATGCTTGTTCGACAATTTTTTTAATATCTTGTCTGATCGTCGTTAATGACGGTTTAAAATATTTGGCTATGGTATCATCATCAAATCCAACTACTTTCACATTTCCAGGAACATTGAAGCCTAACTCGTTCAATGCCATCACGGCATTTAAAGCCAGCCAGTCATTGGTAGCAAAAATCCCGTCAATTTTCTTTCCCTGATTTATTTCCTTTTGAATAACTTCCTTCGTCAAATCAACGTTAAATTGTTGATGATTTGGAATTCGAATAATATTAGACGGATCAAATGTATAGGAATACTCGCTTAATGCTTGAATATATCCTTTTATTCGATCATTGACGGGAGATAAGTTGGACTGTTTCGTCAAAACAATGATATTTCGGCATCCTTTTTCAATTAAATGTTTTGTTGCCTTATACCCTCCATCAAAATGATCGGATTCAATGATGGAAATATTTTTTCTCGTTTTCGGACGCCTATCGATACAGATAATCGGAATATTCCTGCTCAAAAGGGAGTCATCAATTTCTTCTTGGCCGGAAATGCAAACCAAACCATCGACCATTTTAGCGTCAAGAGATTTTATGTATGCCCTTTCCTTTTCCGGGCTTTTATCAGTATGGCAGATAAAAGTTGAAAATCCCCTTTCAAAAAAGTATCTTTCCACACCATGGACAATCGTCGAAAAAAATTCATTGTTGATGTCAGGAACGATAATGCCGATGGTTTGTGATTTGTTCATCCGGAGGGTTTTCGCCACGGCATTCGTATTGTATTGATATTTTTCGATGACATCCAGGACTTTTTTTCTTGTTTCTTCAGAAAAACGGCCGTTATTATTAATGACTCGTGAAACGGTGGCAACTGATACGCCGCTCAATTTAGCAATTTCCTTAATAGAAATCTGACCTTTCTTCAAAATCCAAACATCCTCTTTGAGTAATCGTTTACGCTTCTATAATAACATAAATTTTATCAAATGCAACTGCCAAAATCAGATTCATTGATCTGTTTTTCATTCACTCTCTTGTTTGTTGGATCCGTTTCCAAGACGGGGGCGTTTGTCGACAAATGTTTCCGCTCATCCATTGAACTGACTATAAACAAATCAATGAAAGCGGAAGGAAATAATGTTGATAAGGAAATTGGCGTTTCGCGCATAACGGTATAACCGTAAGCCAGCATCCTAAACAAAATCGGGGAAATTGCTTTTCCGTGCAGGGAATGTACAGACCGAAGCGATTTATCAAACAATTGGAAATTTTTCTGTTTCATTACAACGAACGTGCTGTTCGATGTAGGAGTCTTCGTATCCAAAACGCCAATTGCAACATTTTAAGGGTCATTTCCCTGATGCAGAAAGGACCTTTTTCATGGTAATTTTCGAAAGAACCAAATTGATAATTTCATAAAAAATAGGAGGAGCAGTTATCGTTTCTTTTTCCGATCAGACTCCCCTGCGGTTTCCGTTTTAATGATTGATTTAATGGAGTTCTTCTCTTTTTTATTTTTCGCGATTGTTTTAGGCCCATAATCGCTTACTATGTCAATGACTCCGTTTGGAACAGGAAATATATGATGTTCCATACTCGGTATTTTAAAGCCGCACTTTTTTCAATATAAACTTGGGCTCGTATTCGCGACTTCCAGAATTCCATCACAAAGGGAAACAAATGATGTTCCAGCTTCGGCGCTCCTTTGATTTTGTCAAAGCACAACTCTTTAATAAATTCTGAATTGGTCATTTTATAAGGATCATAATTTTTCACATTTTTATTACCCTTTTCTTTTTTTTTAGCCTCTTTTATAAGATCGTCAAGATATCCTGGTTCCTGGTTGCGAGATTTCATTTTTATAACGAAAAGCCCAAATTTAATCTCCGATCATCTGTGAAAACCGGTCATACACGATCTCAACCGTCGCTCCATAAATATCATTTAACGTTATGACGAATCCACTTTCCTCATGTTTGGCGTATCCATCAACCAAGAGCTCCCTTAAAATATTGGCACTTGGATACCAATAATGTTTGTCTTCCCATTTTTACCCCTCTCTTTGTATGGCAGTTGGCAAAGTTCTAAATCCGCAGAGTTTTTATCCCGAAGGGAAGGATGGAAAGGCATCCAGGAACATGCTAATCTTTAAGTAAAAGAACAGTGAGGTGAAAAGAATGAAAACCATGAAATTGGGAAAAAGCGATTTGACGGTGTCCAATATTTCCCTCGGCTGCATGCGGATGTACAAATTATCGTTAAAAGAAGCGGAGGATGTCGTCCGGAACGCACTGGAGCTGGGCATTACCTTTTTTGATCATGCCGACATATACGGAGAAGGAAGATCGGAAGAAATATTCGCCGAAGCGGTCGGCATGAACCCGTCCGTGCGGGAAAAAATTATTATTCAAACGAAAACCGGGATCCGAAAGGGTTATTATGATTTTTCCAAGGAACATATCTTGCAATCGGTGGACCGCAGCTTAAAAAGGCTGAAAACCGATTATATTGATGTGCTGCTCCTTCACCGGCCCGATGCCCTTGTCGAACCGGAAGAGGTGGCCGAGGCATTCGCCCTGTTAAAGGAAAGCGGAAAGGTCCGCTGGTTCGGCGTCAGCAACCATACCCCGATGCAAATCGAGCTGTTGAAAAAATATGTTAAGGAAGCGTTGATCGTCAATCAATTGCAGTTCAGCGTGATGCACACGAACATGATCGATGCGGGCATCCAAATGAATACCCTCTTCGAAAACTCGGTGGACAGGACCGGCTACGTATTGGACTATTGCCGGCTCCATGACATCACCATCCAAGCTTGGTCGCCGTTCCAATTCGGCTTCTTTGAAGGGGTATTCGTCGACAATGACCGGTTTCCGGAGTTGAACGCGAAGTTGGCCGAAGTCAGCGAAAAATACGGGCTGACGAAAACCGGGGCGGCCATCGCCTGGATTTTGCGGCATCCGGCCAAGATCCAGCCCATTGTCGGAACGATGAACATCCAACGGTTAAAAGAAATCGCCCAAGCTTCGGAAGTGAACATCACAAGGGAAGAATGGTATGCCATTTACCGGGCTGCCGGCAACCGTCTCCCGTAAGAGCCGAGGCCCCTCGATACGTTTTGAGAAAACGGCGGGACGGCAGTCCAGCCGGCAAATGGACGGGGACTCTCCATCCGAGATCGTACAGTGCCCGAGACATTCACGAATCATCCTGACCGCTGGGCGGAGGTTTCTCTTTCATTGAAAAATAAGAATGGTTTTTACCAACTCCCTCCCCCTTTAGATTCGACGGCCGTTTTGGAACAACGTCAGGAGAGAGTGTCTTTTTCCCTTTTATTTGCGGGTGGGTACTCCAAAATATATCCATCACCTCCGCAATATTGGTTTTTACAATGAAGATGGTTCATTTTTTCGAATTTCAATTCAGCAAGAAAAAATGGTAAACTGGTCTATCAAGATTGCCGGAAGGCTCCCTCCCTCTGACATACAGATTGTAAAATGTTTGGTCGAGGCCATCAATTTTAAGCTCATACCCACCCTCCCTCTGACATACAGACTGCAAAATCATGATGGGCCTGCGTATGTTTTTCATTCAATCAAACGGATTTATTTTGAATGGGGCGACACGGATACGCCCGATCCCTTCCTTTGCCATGAAAGCTTTCCGGAGGGAAAGAAGAAAGCGCGGTGACGACCACCGCAAAAATGCCGGAATCATGCCGGAGATCCGGGAAGGAGGACAAGAAATGATCACTTATGCTCCGGAAGCGGAAGCGGCCTATATCTATGTGCTGCCCTCTTCGGCATCCGGTACCATCAAATCCACCGAAGAGCTGCCCGTCAATGAATGTATCGTCGCAGGAAAATGATCGGATCTTCGGCATTGAACTTTTTCATGATTTGGCAAAAAAAATGCAAAAGTTTTCCTGTGAAAGACGAATATACACTTATACGACAGATCCGGATCTGTTCCGTATTCGGATTTCATCTGCCGATACCAATAATATGAAAGCTGAACACAGGATCGTTTTTTTGCTTTTCAGATGAAAATTACATCGATGTTATCGGATTTGATATCCCGGATGCCGCCAAGTAAGGTAAAGATCGATTGTTCAAAATTGACAAAGCTCGGATGCCAAAACCGATGATACCACCCAATTCAGACAAAAAGCATGAAAAACTTCCGTATCATTGAAAGGTGCCGTGATGTCAAAAGGGGGATTTTTTGTCGGTCAAAATGCGGGATAAAAGGGGAAATGATTCTCTCCATTTATCTTTTCTTGCCGATACAACCCGGTTATACTCATAGTAAGGAGGTGAATGAGGTGGAACAACAAACCATGTTAAAAGAAATCTTAAAGGCGCTCGATCTGCATGCGTCTGACATCCGTTCGCAAATCGCCGACTTAAACGAAAAATTCCAGTCTTTGGACAAAAAAGTCCAGTCATTGGACCATAAAGTCCAGTCATTGGACCATAAAGTCCAGTCATTGGACCATAAAGTTCAATCATTAGACAAAAAAGTCGAAGGGATGGACAGGGAATTTAGAAAGAAATTTGCGGAAATGGATAAGCGGATGCAAGCGTTGGAAGACCGATTGGAAAGCAGAATCGATCGGCTGGAAAATGAAATGAACGAACGATTCGATCGCCTGGAAACCAAAATCAACAACATCCGCATGGAACTTATCGAAACGCAAGAAACCGTCGATTTCCACTCGGTCAAGATCGCCCAACATGACCGGAAAATCCGCAACCTTTCCCAGCAGCTATAACCTCTTCGGCAGAATCGCAACTCACCCGTTTTCTCCTCAGTTCTTGCATCCCCCATCTGTCGGCATTTTTTTCAAGAATAGGGACCGATTTTGACCCGAATCTGCAAGAAAAGAGCGTCGGCTCCGTTTGTTAACGAAGGCATTGGGCCAATCTCTCAGGCATACCGAAAAAAGCGGATCTTCCAGTATTAGGAAGATTCGGGATTTATCCCTTCACACCCTGCGATAAATTTTCTTCATTGATTTGCAGCTGCGATTTTTCTATTCCCAACTTCATATTCAACCCATAAAATCCATAAATGACGCCGCTGATGCCGAAATATTTCTTCCAGGTTTGGTTGCCATCATCAGAAGTCGTGTCGTACAGGCCTCCCGGCGAGGTTTTCCTGCATGACCCGGTTCAGTTTGTCGATATGGTCCTGCATGTTCCGGAACACCCCCGGGAGACTTTAATACCCAGGATAAGAAACCGATGAGAACGGGGACCGTCACAAGGAAAACCGCCGCCAGTTTGCCGTTGACGACAAAGGCCTTGATCACGCCGCCGAAGACCGTAAGCGGCGCCTTCGCCATGATCCGGAGCGACATGGATACCGTGTTTCGGATTTGCCGGATGTCATTGGTAAAACGGCCAGGTTTGGGGTGTGTACTCTCCGCTCTTGCGCCGGTCCAAAATACTGCCACAGCCCTTGGAGGCATGGGACTTCGTCTTGTTTTGCAGACTTGTCCGGCTGTGACCGCCTCCGATTGGGTTCGTGTCCCTCAGGCTTAGTGTTTGCCACCGTCTTCCTTCTGATTTCGCCTCGCGTCGGACACCATTTTGTTCTGCGCTTCCCCGATCGGCATCCATGCATGATGCACCGTTTCATGCCCTTCCTGTCGGCGAGCCGAAAATCTTTTTCCCACCTGCCGTAATGATTTTCCCGAGTGATGCTTTCAAAGTACGGCCTGCCCGATAGAGTATACAAGCAACGGCGCCGTTTCATGCCCCTCCTATCGGCGATCGAAATGCAGTTTTCCGCGCCCTGCCAAAGCCAACCCTTCGAACAGCAGTTTCCATAACATAATAAGGGAGTCCGACGAAAAATGGACACCCTTTGATGGATGATCAGGCAAACAGGATCTATCCGGGGAAGGACAGGCGATCTTGACAACCCGATGAAAATGCAAGATCCCCGCTTGCGCGATCAGAAATAAAAATGAAAAACGGGCGAAGAAAAATCCGCTTTTTTCTTCACCCGTTTTATTTTTCGAAAAGCTTTTCAATTTTTTATGCGTGAAAATTGCAAATTCAAATATGATATAGTTATAGAAAAGGGGGATTTCATTCGTGGCGGAGGAATTTATAAAGGAATAATGTTAGGAACTTTGTCGAAAAATATTTTTTTGACACCCCTGAAACGGCTGCAACCGTTGATATATCAACATTTATAGAGGGAGGGGGATTTTATGGGTTTCCGCTTCCGTAAAAGCATGAAAATTGCACCAGGCGTCCGATTGAATTTTAGTACAAAGGGTGTCGGGGTATCGGTTGGCGGAAAAGGGTTGAGAATCAGCAAAAGTTCGAGGGGAACGACGGTCAGTGCGGGCATTCCCGGGACAGGCATCTATTATCAAAAGCAGATCGCCAGCAGGACAAAACGGCCTCAACGGATGAAATATGAACATATCATCCAGCAGGAAAAAAAACGAAAGATGCTCGCAGAAGCAAAGGCAAAGGTCGAACAATATGAAGCCTATCTTGATATGCTGACGAGCGTTCACCAGGAAGCCAATGACAAAATCAACTGGCATGAGATCGCCGATTCTTCTCCTCCTTTTCGGCTTGGCGAAGAAGATGGGCCGAATGTCAAAGAATTAAAAAGGAAAATGGAAGAATATAAACCTACCTGGAGAGATCGTTTTTTTAATCGCGTGGAAGCGAGGAAAAAACAATTTCTTGACCGGATGGATCAAGCGCTGGAGAAAGACAAAAGCATTTATTACGCATGGAAAGAGCAAAAGGATACGGCTCAAAAGGTCCTGGAGAATCATTTGGAGAGCTGGCATAAGGTGATTGAAGAAGCGAATCCATTTGATGATATCGAAAAACTCGGAAGCAAAGTTGTTTACCGGTTCGAATCACCGGAAAGGGCAGTGGTCCAATTAATGATCAATAACCGCTCCGTTGTCCCCGCAAAAGAACTGTCTCTTACCAAAACAGGGAAACTCTCGGAAAAGAAGATGGCCAAAGGAAAATACTTTCAACTGTATCAGGATTATGTGTGCAGCTGCACGTTAAGAATTGCCAGGGAATTTTTTCATCTGCTCCCTGTAAAAGACGTTTTGGTAAACGTTTACGATGAAGCCCCCGCGGATTCCGAAGCGGATTTTGGATGCATTTTATCCGTGCGATTCCCAAGGGAAAAAATCGAGTCCTTAAATTTTTTCAATATCGACTGCTCGGATACCATTGAACAATTCGAACATCGGATGAAGTTTTTAAAGACGAAAGGTTTTAAATTTGTGGAGGAGATTCAATAATGCAAGGCTGCTTAAGCATTTTCGTCATTTTCTTTTTACTGGCCCTGCTTATTAAATTTCCTCTTCAATTCATCGGCACCCTGATCGCCATTTGGGCAATCCATGAGTGGAGGATCAATAAAAAATTAGGGGCAAAATCCAGAAAACCGGCCGTCATTCTGATTTGCGGCATCCTGATCGCCTCCTTCGGCCTCGGTCTGTCTGATGATACCGACCATCCTAACCAGGTGAAGGATACCGCCCCGGCTTCGCAAAAAAGCACCGAAAAGCGGAACGAATCGCAGAACGAATCGCAGAACGAATCAAAAGAACAGGCCAAAAAGGATCATTCTCCCCCGCCCCAAACATCATCAAATCATAAGAACAGCCAGGATGCACTCATCAAAAAATTTGGTTTGGAACTAGCAACCGTCTCCAAAGTCATTGACGGGGACACCTTTGAACTTTCCGACGGCAGAAAAGTCCGTTTGATCGGCGTAAATACGCCGGAGTCCACGACAAGAACAGAGGAATACGGAAAGGAAGCCAGCAATTATACAAAATCTAAAATCCAAGGCAGGCAAGTATACCTGCAAAAAGACGTCTCCGAGACGGACAGATATGGCAGATTGTTAAGGATCGTCTGGCTGAAAGTCCCTACCGACGACATGGAAGAATCGGAAATCAGAAGCAAAATGTTCAATGCGGATCTGGTCATCAACGGATACGCGGAACCTTCCACCTATCCGCCCGATGTCAAATATGCCGAGTTTTTTAGAAAATTTGCCCGTGAAGCAAGGGAAAAGAATGTCGGGCTGTGGGCCTTTGGAGAAAACGGGACGACGAGAGGCGATTTTGACCCCAAGCGTTCAGGATCGGCCGGTTCCGGCGGCAGTAATCGCGCAAACGGCACCGGCAGATCCGGAAGCATCCATTCAAGCGGACAGGGGTCTTCAAACTTCGGTATTTCATCATCCGGAGGATCGGAGCATTTTGCCAATTGTACGGAACTGAGAAAGGTCTATCCCGACGGCGTACCCGCGGACCATCCGGCCTATCAAGCAAAAATGGACCGTGACAACGATCATTGGGCATGTGAAAGATAGGTACGCCCGTTTTTCTTTTTTAACAAAAGGCCGAACGCCAATCTGTTTTAGCCATTATACAAAAAGCCGAAGAAATTAAACAACCTGAGGCCTTACGATACAAAACTCAGGTTGCTTTCATGTGCTTTTTTATTCCTGTCTGCTTGACAGGGGGATCCTACAAATCCATGCCCTGAACGGAAAGAGGAATGATACAAAGGCAAGGGCCTGCCCGTTTTGAAACTGCCTCCATGCTTCCATCATTTCAAGACTCTTCTTTCGATCAAGCCGCCTGTGACGACGGTCAGTGATCCGATTATCGATAGGGCATAAAAGGAAAACGGGGACAATGCGATCCCGGCGGGATATAAGGTTGCAACCAAAATTAAGAGAAAACCGGTGATTTGGATGATATAGGGATAATATTTCCCTTTCATGCCACCATCGCTCCCGCTTTTTCTTTGGAGGATGCCGCCTGCGAAGACTGTCGATATTCCGATAATCAACAGCGTATAAAAGGAAAACAGGGACAATTCTTTAACGGCGGGATAGGAAAGGAAAATCAGGAGAAATCCGATCATTTGGATGACATATGGGTAATATCTCCGTATCATTGCCATACCCCTCCTTTACGGCGCTAGCGGCCAGGCTGCCGGCCAATTACCATCGACACTATGGCATGATGAACCATCTGCGCGTCCTTGCGCTTTCGTGAATTAGCAAACCATCGACACAATGGCATGATGAAATCTAACAAGCGAGCAGCCCCAGTCCTGAAACATTCGAAGCAATACGATCAAATAAAGGTGAAACAGCATCACGGCAAACCGATGTCCGGTGAATATCCGTCTTCTGTGCATGCCCGGCATCGTTACTTCAGAATGATCGCCAATCGGCTTTGCTTTCTTAAAAAGCGGGTGCATGGGAAGCATCAATAAAAATTGATTGATGCAGGATGGAACAATAACGAAGTGAGTGCATCGGAAAAGCTGGACTCGAGGTGTTAAGAATGGGAAAGGGAAAAAATCTGCCGGTACAAACAGTGAAGGACCGGTTTCCTGCGAAGAATATTGCTTGCCGGAAGAAAAGTAAAATTTTATTTCGAAACCGAAAAATGACAAAATTATTTGAATTAATTATAATATTTTAATCCTTCAAGTGTCAAGAATAATTTTCCAAAAAATCCCGGTTTTCCATTCTCCGGAATCGTCCGATTATTTTTTTGCTTTTTGCCGGTCCCTTTCCCGGGCGCAATGGTTTTTTCCTCCCGGATAAAAGGATCGAAGCTCGGGACAGCCCTCTTTAGGAGCTGATGAATCGTATTTACTCCAGTCCGCTTCATAAAGTTTATTAGCAAAAGCAGATACGTATTACTTGGTAAATCAAGCTCTGGTTCTTGCTTGACTCCAACAGCTGAGGATGGTACAAGCCCTATTTTATAGATTGGAAGGAAGCAGCAACAATCATACACTGCTTCCTTCTGTCTCGCTATACCTCTATCTCACTACTTTCCACATCATCTTCCATGTCATCAAAGCTAATAGGATTATCCAGTGGATAATCACGATTTATTTGTTTTCCCATTGCTTTTTCTATCCGGTCAAGCAATGCATTGTATCGGAGATTGAAGAATGTTTCAAAGTCATTGAGTTTCATTGCTTCATAATTTATAAGATGGGAATTCAAAATCTCTTTCATTCGTTCTTCAGTTATGCCCGCAGTCTTTTGGAGTTTTTCCAAATATGCACTCGGAGACTTTCCGCCAATCATACGATTTGTCTTGGCGGATAAAGGAGTTTTATTAACAATACAATCACATTTTCGGGTATCAATTCCTTTTTCCTGACAATATGCCCTAGGGAATATATGGTGAATATCAATTCTTTCGTCAAAGTACATTTGCAAATCTATGGTTTCACCACTTCTAAAATCGAGAGCACCGTCACGTAACAAGAGAGCAGATATACCTTTATATGCAGCGCTAATTCTTTTTCTTAGAGTCAACAAGCGACTCGATGAAAAATTGGCTTCTTGCACAGTAGATGGTGTTTCTCCGCCATCAATCCAAGCCAGGACTTCTTGTAAATCCCTTGCAAATCTAGTTTCAATTGCACTTCCATACAATTCTCCCAAAACGCCACACCAATACCATTGAGCCAACTTAGTGCGGACGCCATCGTTATCTGCAAGATCCCCAAGTACAGAGAAGATCGCTGCTAAAGGCACTAATTGTGTCCGATAAGGTAAATCTCTCGCGGAAAATATCTTTTGAGAATAAAGAAACTTTGCTGCCTTCTCAAATCCCTGTGTTGCGACTTCTGCCCAAGTCTGGTATTCGCTTAATGGTAAACGGAGAACATCTTTACGTTTACAACTAACCGCAACATCGGGATTTTGCTTTTTTCTTGAGTATGTAGCCAACAGTGTAACAGTTTGCAAAAAGTCAGTATTTTCAACTGACTCAAGAACCTTGAACTTGCGAATTCTTTTGATTCTTGAATTCCAATCTTTTCTTAAATTAAAATCATCCGCCGCATAAGTGGCTGTAAGAAGCTCAAAGGCAGTCAGCGACACCCCTCCGGTGTTCACTTTTTCAAACACTTGGCAAACGGCTTCCTTCGGATTTTCTTTTCTCAACAGGATAAGAGGTACCTGATATTGTTGGAACCGTTGTATGACTTGTTGCAACAGCTCGTTCCATTTGCTCATCCTTTCCTGCATCGCATTGGCATCGACTTGAAAATAGCGCATTTGCCAATTGGTAAGCGCAGAAAAGTCAAAGACGAGCGACAAAGGCAACAGTTCTGCCTGACATTCCTTCTCCGTCGTCGAATAATCCTCAACAATTTCCCCTCTGAAATTGCGGATTTTTTTGTCCTCGGGAAGGGAAACAATGGCTTCCTCCCTATCAATTGTTGGGTCTAGGGCTTTATTGATATCTAAATAATACCACCTTTTGATTTCCTTCCCTCTCGAATCCCTTGTAACAACAGGCTGCCCAGAAAACAATGATTGGAATAAAGAAGTGAGTCTTTGTTGGCCATCCAATATCAGTCTTTCCGGTTCGGGAGGATTTTGGAGAGTCACGCCTTCTACCAATCTCGGTTTAAATCGGACTTCCTCATTGCCGGTTTGCAGCATCATTACCGCGCCAATCGGATATGATAAAGAAATGCTTGCCAGTAAGCTCTTGATATGTTCATCATCCCAAACCCATCCCCGTTGGAAATCGGGAAGTTGCGTCTTACCTTCCTTAATGCTTTTTAATAAATCAAGCAGCGACTCTTTCGTGCTATCAAAAGTGGTGATCGAATTCACTGTCTGCACCGCCTTTGGAACACTTTTTTCAATAATGAAAGTGTCTGTCAAACTCACGACGAACAACAAACCGAACTATTGATTTCCATAAAATAACTTGCCTTATAAAGACAGAAAAATCCATTCTTTTCCCATTTCAGTTAAAATGCTCTTCCATTAACATGATCACAGGAATTCAAAGTTCTCTAAAGTGTTACTTTTAGAAGATTTTATGACGTGTTCAGCTTTCGACATATTTTATTCTAAAGAGCAGTATATCAGCAGATGGAAAATCTGCTCCGTAACATCGCATAATGATTAATGGATTGTAGAAATTTTTATTTCCTTTTCTTGTCTTCTTGCGTTTGAGCCTATTACAGGATTCTTTTTTAACTGTCGGACAATAATGGATTTGACACTGTCCGAAAAAATCTTAAGTTTTTCGTAGTCAAAGGTTGCGAAAGTTGAATTCGATGCTTTATTTATATGGAATAAGGCACCTTTTTGAGATACTTCAATTCAAAGATGCCTTACAGATAGAATATATCGGAATGTTAGTAATAAACCAACGGTTTACCAGATGCTACAAGAACGCATTCGCTGGCTACGCCCCCACAATATCTTCTGAATTTCTGTTAATCTCATCGATAATGCGAATGATCCTCCGCGCGTCGTCCATGTTGTCTTTAAAGAGTTCAACAATGCTGCCAACGGTTTTAAACGGTTCTTCCTGCAGCACCCGCTTGTCCATGACTCCGTTTTTCACAAAGTAATCGACGATCAATTTGACAAAACGGCTTTGTTGGATGTTCAATCGTTCGCTTGATAAAAATTCGGAAAACGCTTCGTTGGCGGCCTGCGGGTCAAGGCCGACAATTTGGCGGACGAGCTTGGTGATTGGCGTGTCGCCGAACTCTTTCGCGTAGTCTTCCCGCGTGCCCAGTTCTTTCCAGAGAATATCTTCCAATGTCTTTAAGTCCTGGACCGTTAACTTTTTGTTATGCCGCAATTTGTAAATCGCCAGTTGGTCCCGGTGTTCATGGAGATAATGCTCCACCTTTTTCCGATAATTTTTCAGGTCATTGGCATCAAACATCGGGCCATTTTCTTTCACTTCCAGGACCTGGTCCTTAAAATTCGTATAGTAGATTTTTTGCGTTTCTTTTTCCAGGAATTTGATCAAATCGCGCAATGCCTCACGGACCGCTTCCAAATCGAAAAGATCGGCTTCGCTCCAAAATTCTTCCATCTGTACTTTTTCAATAATGTATTTTTGTTCCATCACTTGAGGAATGGAACCGAGCTTAGATAACGCCTCTGCGGTGCGAATCACACTCCGAATCGGCTTCGTCGCATTTTTCGTTTGCAGCTTCGCCAGCTCAATCGTATACATAAGCAAATCAAAACGTTTCGCCAATTCATCATCGTTTAGCGGAACAATGAGCGGTGCAATATGTTCTTTGATTTCATTGACATCCATCGCTGTTAAGGAATCCCATTTAGCCCGGTTTTTAAACTTGTGTACGTATTGAATATGTTGGCGTACGCGGAAGTTTTCTTCGTTTAACTTATTGATTTCCGCTAGCACCTCGTCAATCAATTCATTGCGATAGGCAATATACTCTTCTTCTTGGTATTGTAAATGCTGCAGTTCTTTAATGATTTCGATTTTGGCATTAAATAGACGCTCCGTTAAGCTTTCCACCGCTTTTCCTTCGATTCCTTTCGGATTTTCCCGGAAAAACTCAAAGTTGCCGCAATAGTCAAAAATAAGGAAATGCGTTTTATCTTGTCCGACTCCGAATAAGTCTTTGCATAAACGGGTTCCGCGTCCAATCATTTGCCAAAACTTTGATTTGGAGCGTACCTTTTTAAAGAACACAAGGTTGACGACTTCCGGAATATCCACTCCAGTATCGAGCATATCGACCGATACCGCAATTTGCGGCAATTTGTTACGGTCGGAAAAATCATCGATTAATGTTTGGTAGTAGTTCACGCTGTAATCAATGACTCGTGCAAAGCCGCCCTTGTATTCAGGGAACAATTGATCAAAGCGCTCCACAATCCGTTCCGCATGACGATGATTTTTCGCAAAAATAATCGTTTTGCCGAGTTTGTCTCCGTCTTCGACGCGAATTCCTTTTTCCATTAAATCTCTGAGTACCGTATCAATCGTATCGTCATTAAACAGCCATTCGTTTAACGCTGCACTGTCAATATCCTCGCCTACTTCATCATCAAATGTTTCTTCATATCGTTCTTTTTCTTCATCAGATAACTCATCGTAATGAATGCCCTCTTCAAGAAATTTAAGCTTTGTTTCAATGGTACGATAATCCACTAAATATCCATCTTGAACTGCTTGATCTAACTCATAGGCATAGGTCGGCACACCGTTTTCCAGATCAAACACTTCATACGTATTGCGGTCAATTTCGTCCTTTGGTGTGGCGGTAAGCCCAAGCAATATTGCGTCAAAATAGTCAAAAATTGCTCGGTACTTCTTATAAATACTGCGGTGGGATTCATCGACGATAATTAAATCAAAATGCCCGACGGTAAAGAGGC
>Ga0207865_101342_pt1 | contig 18997 bp, 20 predicted proteins | sample HigsolmetaAR204D_FD_184836 | JGI IMG/M metagenome (GOLD analysis project Ga0207865, IMG submission 184836) | Ionic liquid and high solid enriched microbial communities from the Joint BioEnergy Institute, USA - AR20-4-D (SPAdes) (version 2) ...
ATGCCAATGAATTTGTAAAGATCGGTAAAGTAAATGATGAACAATCAATGTACGTTTTACTCAAGGCTTTAGCAAGGAAGTTAAGAAAAGAGCCCATAAAGTTGAATGGCTATGATTATGACTTTAATGAGATAGTCATATTTGACGAAAAAGGAAAATGCCATAAAGTGGTGAATTTAAAAGCTTTCGTTTCAAAATACAAGGTATTAGCCATTTCTGATGATAAGGATCTTTTACGGGGAATCAAAGGTGAATCTGGACACCTAATCAATTTAAATGAATATCGAAGGAGCAGGGATGGCTATATTCCACTTTAATAACACATAGGGAGATAGCTATAAATGATAAATGAATTCAGACCCAATAAATCAGAGATAGAATTTTTGAATCTAGCTTACAATAAATTTTATGATATTTTTGATGAAGTATTTCGAGATGATTTTTGGGAAAAGGATCCATATTATCGGTTTTCTAAAATAAATACCGCTTTTGCAATTTATGCCGAGTTATTAAATTACGAGCCAATTAAATGGGTAATTGATTCAATTAAAGAAAACCGTCCGCCAATGGAAGGTGAGATTGGTAGTAACTTATTTAAGTTTATTAGAAACATATTCGCACACTTTCCTTTTTTTGATTCTTGGGATGAAGTTTGGATTAACAAATCTATCGTTAATTGGTACAAAGAAGGTATGTCCATTGATAGATTTTTAAAAACCTATTCAGGAAAAAACGAAGTTAAATATCGGATATGGGATGAAAAAAACGAGAAATGACATATTTAAGCATTTCTTTCCCAAAAACTTACGATGATAATAAGATCTATCTTAAAGACATACTCACAGAAAAAGATGGTGTAAAGTTTTCTCTTATTTTAATGAAGAAAATTATTGATACAATGGTTTTAGAGATTGATTAAAAGGTACATCTTCAATTGCTTTTATAAATATCCTCAAAGAATACTTTATGGTCTTTTGGCAGTTCGATATCATCGAAGAAGTTACTATAAAATATATATGCCCATACCACGCTAAAACTAATGATTACATAATTAGGTTTTTTAGTTACTCGACGTTGGAAGCTGATTTGGTCTTTCAAAGCCGAATCCAAGTTTTTTATAACCTCAGAAAATATTCAAATTGTGATTTGTTCTACGAAATAATTTCTGTATTTATGGTATTGGATCAGGAATCTCCGCCGCTGAACTCAAAATGTTCAATCAGCGGAGTTTTTCTATTTTGCCATCCTAACTGAATAATTTATCAATCAGCTCAGCATCTTCTTGAGAAATTTGTTCTACTTGTGAGGTAGAAGGCTGGTTCGTGACGAGAGGTAAGCCACCTTGATTCTGCAAAATCTCCATCACAATCGACCTGATATTCTCATACGTGATGGTGGATTGACCACCGCCGTTAATGTACGCTTCGACAGCTTTTGCGATGTAATCGCTCTTGTTCGGAATGCCCTGTAAATGCTCATAGACATGTCGGTATTGTTGCTTAAAGGATATTGATAGCTTAAGCCGTTTGCCCATACTGTTTTGCCTCCAGGATTTTTAGAAAGCTAAGAACGTTTGCAAACTGAGGATCCGAATGAATCAAAGCGGCAGGGAATTGCATTAAAATGTAGTCCCTAAGCAAAAGCGACCCCCCTCCCACGAAGATCATTTCTGTATTGTTAAACGTCAACTTTCGGCTTCTGGCATGATTAAAAATTTCCTTGACATGGTTGGCGATTAACCCCTCAATGATTTCCTTGCTGTCTTCTTGCTTTTCTCCGTTCAAATACAAGCATTTGTCTCGGAACAATTGTTCCACATCATTATCCGAAATCGTTGTTCCATACTTGCTGGTTAAGGTATCGGCAAGTTTCGAACGAAGAATATTTACCCCATGGTCGGTGGTTATCATCTTGTCGTATTGAGGGACAAGATGGTTGAACTCCAAGTAGTTTATATTCAGTGAACCTATATCAACCACAAGAGCACGTTTATTTCGATATTGGTTTATATCGCTGTATATTGGCCCGATCCCTTCTGGCAATAGAAGCAGTTGGTTAATGCGAAAGACGAATGATTTTCCATTAACTTTGATGTAAATAGCTTGACCACCGTTTCGAATAAAATCAAAATAGGCGTTCTTATGTTTTTCATTTTTATAGAGACTCAGAGGAATGTTGATGGCAAGCGATATATCGGCAATCCCTTTGCTCTGCCTTGATTTTAGCAAGAGCTGTGTAATCGCCAGGTAAATACAAAGCAAATGTTCCTTTGTGTGCTTCGTTAAATCAAAATTTGTGCGATCTTCCCCGACCATTTCGCCAATGAGGAAGCTCTTCCCCTCAAATTCTACCAGGAACGAATTCGGGGCAATTTCCGCTCCGAAATCACTGACTGCCTCGACTTTTGTCCGAAACTTAATCCTGAGCAACGTCCCCTCCTCTTTCATGACACCTTTGGTAGTATTCTTCCCGCTGTCGATTGCAATCAAAAATCTATTGTGCATTCACATTCCCCCTTTTGGTAGATTCAATGGTTTTTTAGATTTTATGCAGTTCTTGTGCGACTTAATCGGAACAAGTCGCATTTTTTTGTCGGATGAAATATGAACATGTCGCACGTTAAATTTAGCGTTTTTCCGCTTGTCAAGTCTTACGGCAGCCCAATGTCAAGTGGCAAAAAACCAATAAAATCAAGGCATTTGACAGGGCTCGAACGTGGTTCGACACAAAATCGGTTTTCTAAAGATGTGACAGGAAATAAGATAGTGTCAAACAAATGAAAGGGGGGAAAGTCAATGTGGAGGGATCAATCACCACAACAATTTGTGACCGTTCCACTAAATGACTGTGTGATGTTCATTTGCGAAGGAATCATGAAACTGAGGAATGGGCGGATCAATCCTTATAACCCAAATGAATGGATTTGTCATTTACATGGGGAAAATCAACTTTTCCTGGATATTTCGAAAATGGGGTTAATAGATATTACAAAAGTTGCGGGAACGATTCGTTTTTCACAAGTTCAACTTTTTATCTATTTACTACACTTGTGGAAGATATCCCGCAATTCTCCAATAACCATGGATGAAAATAGGTACTTTGCATTCCGAAACATCCGCAGACGCCCCGAAAATGTGATCCGATTGCAAGAAGACTTAGAAGTGTTGCAATCCATTCATATTTCAATTATGGGAAAAATGAAAAATAAACCCTATCTTGCAACGGGAGCATTATTGAAGGGGTATCAAAAAAAGGGAAAAGAAATTTGCGTGACTTTGGGCGATTTTATTGATTATCTTACGCCCAACGTGTTCACATATCTCAACACAAGATTTTTCCAGTATCATCCCAAACATCACTGGATGGCAGGATTGTTGTCGTTAAAGTTTGCCCAATTGAGCAAACTTGGTACTCACAAAATAAGAATTGGAACCATTGCGGATTTTTTAGGAATTACCGATGAAAAATACAAAAAGCAAGGTCAGCAATATTACACACAATTGCTGGAGCGTTCGTTGCAAACTCTTAGCGGTGAAGGTTATCACATCAACCTTCAAACATCCAACATGATGGAATCTGTCATCGAATTTAAGATGAATTCAATTAACGATGGGCAACATTTAGAAATCCATGAACATGCTAAGGTCAGCTGAAATCATACATCAAACTAGGAAAAAGGATACACCAAACTAGGCAAAACCATACGGTAAACTAGGAAAATCATACACTAACCTAGGCAAAACAATGTGTTCCTTGCAGTTGTAACAAGGCAAGTGAGCCTTAACAATCTCCTAATAATATTTAATACATCTAAATGAAAATTAATATGCACAGGCAAGAGTGTCAGCCCTCTTGCCTGTGCAGATGAACAATTATAGCCAAACTTTTTCGTTTATAAACGAAAAGGTGGCTTATAAATGAAATTCTCAAATCGTCTGTGAAAAAGAAAAAGGGGTGAATATTGCGACGATGGTTGTCAATAGTCATGAATCCGCAGTTGAACTTGCCAAACAAAAGATTGACCTCTTGAATTATATAGAACATGCCACGGGAGTTAAAGCAAAACGCCGATCTAAATCATATGTTTTTGACCCTTGCCCTTTCTGCGGCAGAAAGAATCATTTCTTCGTTGTGCCTGAAAAGAATTTTTACCACACCTTTTCTGGTTGCGGAAAATCGGGAACGATCATTGATTTCCTCATGGAATACGAACAATTAACCCTGCAGGAAGCCATAAAAAAAATACTGGATCTTGCGGGGACAGAACTGTCTCCTGGCGTTCATGCCAAGCGAAGCCACCAAACGCATCAGGAAAACGGAGAAACAAAAAACCAAATCCCGCAATTTGATTTTACGGAATTGATAGAGCAGCTGCATGCCAATGTTGTCCAAACAACGTATTTTAAAGAACGTGGGTTGTCAGATCAAACGATCAAAAAATACAAACTGGGATTTGCTGAGAACGGCTTGAATGCAGTACAACAGAAGTTTCCACTTTTTCAAAATCACCGCAATTTTCTTCAAATGTACAAATATTTTTTGCCTGTTTGGAACGAAGAAGGGAAGTGCCATTATTTTATCCCGAGAATAGATGAAAGCAGTGTTCCGCCATATTTTGAGTCAAAACCCAGCAAAACGTTTAATCTGCCTCAGATCCCTGTACAACTGTTCAATGATCGGTATTTGAAATCGGCAGACACCAAATTGCTCTTTGTAACAGAAGGCATATTTGACGCGTTGTCCATTGAGGAATTCGGGTATTCATGCATTGCATTAAATGGAGCTACCAACGTCAACAAATTGATCGCACTTCTCGAAGAACATATCGATATTTGCATTCATAAAACCTTTGTTCTGGTTCCAGACAATGATATGGCTGGTCAGAACATGATGCAAAAGATTCAAGAAGGATTTCGTAAAATTGGCTTATCCATTGAAATTTGCAAACTTCCTGAAACTTATAAAGATGTAAATGAATATCTTCAAAAAGATCGGGTGGGGTTGGAGAAATTGTTGACGGAGACAGTAAAGGGAATTCAAGAAAGGGAATTTTCTTCCGATGAATACGTTGCCTCTTATCTTGATGTATATTGCGAGGAAATCATGAATGCTCCTACTGTGCCAATCTCCACAGGATTTCCTGATTTGGACGCATCACTTTCGGGCGGAATTATTCCAGGTTTGTATGTCCTGGGGGCAGTCAGCTCATTGGGGAAAACATCGTTTATCCTTCAGGTTGCCGATCATATTGCAAGTCAAGGCATTCCCGTGATGTTCATTACGTTGGAAATGAGCAAAAAAGAGCTGGTAAGCAGGAGTCTTTCCAGACAATCATTTGTTCGTGATCAACGGCAAGCATACAGTGCAATTGATTTTATAAAAGGGGATGTGCCTGAAGAGATTTTGCTTAGCACGATAGAGTCCTATCGGAACACAGCAAAAAATTTGAGAATCGAGGACAGCAGTCGTTACTTGCATGTATCAGCCATTAGAGAGCAGGTGGAAACGTTCAAGAAGAGATTTGAAAAGTTCGTTGTATTCATTGATTATCTGCAAATCTTGCAAAGCCCGAATAATCGAAGCGACAAACAGACTGTAGATTTCAATGTAACACAATTAAAACTGATCAGCCGAGATTTTGACGTTCCTGTTATCGCCGTATCATCGTTTAATCGAACGAATTATCACCATACCGCTGGTTTTGAGAGTTTTAAGGAGTCGGGAGGCATAGAGTATTCAGCCGATGTGATCATGGCAATACAACTCAAGGGTATGGATAAACTTGCAAACATTTCGGATGAGACCAAACGTCGAGAAAATATGAACCAATTAAAAGCCCAGCCCATTCGTCCTATTGAACTGGTCATCTTAAAACAAAGGAATGGAATCTCTTATGCAAAATCTGATTTTTCGTATTATGCCAAATTCAATTATTTTCAACAAGTAAATGCGGGATAAAAAGAGGGGATGAGAAGGAATCGTAAATATGGGATGGTACAGATTCTTGGATGCCGATGAACTTTGTTGATGTAGAAAACAGGGGACAGAAAACAATGGGGAGAAAAAAGGGGGATTCTTGGCGGAGGAATCATCAGAAGTAGGTCAGGTGGACAAAATTTCAAGCCGTTAAGTCAGCAATTAAGTCAGGTGGTTTCGAAAGGGCGTCAAAAAAGGGATAATCCTTCATCTTCCAGCAACTCTTCAATGTCCGCGAAATCGTAGACGCCCATTTCAATGCAACTCAAAACAATCTGATCCCTTAGATCGCAATCGGAAAAGGTATACCCAGCTTTCGCCAACAGTTCATGTGTTTGTTTCAAGTCGCATCTGAAGAGAATGGCAATACGCAAAATAACCTCTTTCGAAGGTCTTTCATATTTATCGTTGAGCAGTTTTGACCAGTATTGGCGGGTGATTTGAGCCTGTCCAAAAAACGCCTCATTGTAATGGAACCGTCCCTTATCAGCGGCTAATTTTCGTATATATTTGCCCAAAGATAAGGTGTTCTTGGCAGTTTTAAGTCTGGATTGGATGGCACTCAACTGATAACTGCTCAAACTGTGCCCCAATACAGTTGTGCCTTCAGTTTGATATTGGTTTTCGTAGATTGCTGAAAACTTCTTGTTTTTCTGAAGAAAGGCATCCGAAACAGCCAATTCTTTGATTTTTTGTTTCAGATTAGCGTCTAATGCACCCATTTGTTGCCTCCTCTTATGTTGCCTGTCAGGCGACAATTTCCCAATGTTCAATATATACAATGAGAAGTGTGAGGGGCAACAGTGATCAGCCTCAAGCAGGAATTTAATCATGTTTAAATAACGACAGCGGCAATTAAAAAAGGAAAGGGAAGTGAAGATTCATGCGGTACCACGAAATGAAAAACCTGGTGTCAGAAATTGAACTATTGACAGCAGATGTAAACAAGTTGAAAAGGGAGATTGCATCATTAGGTTCAAAAATTGTCTACAACGCTTTTGACGCCGCAAAAAAAGTCTTGGATTTTGAACCAATTTACAAGAGGGCATTGAAGTTTGGCACACCCGTAGAGGTAAGAGAAAATTATTATCGTTCCGATGGGGAGTTGTTAAAGGGAGTCCTCATTTTAGCAACAGTAGAGTTTATGGGGAAGGTTGAAGACAATGAAGTAGAAGAGTTTAATGAATTGTTTTTAACGGAAGATGGGGACCTAAAGTCCTATTATTCCGTTCATCAGTTTCCAGAAGGTCGAAAGTTTTCGATACAACATGAAGTTACCCGATTTGAAGCAAACATTGATCCAGGCATTCTATACTATCATGAAATCATCCAGGGCATAGTGGAGCGTTTGAGGTATAGAAGAGAAGAATTGATGGAGCAAAAGGAGCTACTGTTCGAATGTCTGCGAAAAATTGATACGATACCGACTGACTATATTAGCCGTGGCGAATAAACAAGGAAACAACCTGCTGAGGAGGTGAAGGAATGAGGACGACTACATCTGTTGACCAAAGAATGCAATTGAAGGATTTCAAGACATTGACATTGTACCGAAAAGCGATTGCTCTGGAAGACGAAATCGACGAGATCGTAAAGAATTTCCCGCAAGACGAAAAGTATCGGTTGGTGGATCAACTCATACGATGTGTCACAAGCATCGGTGCAAACATCGCTGAATCGAATGGCGGGCAGTATGCAGGGCGTGAGCGGTACCACTTGGGGATCGCGTTCGGATCGGCCAACGAGACCCGCTACTGGATTGAAAGAGCCTTCAGAAAGGGCTACATTGATAAAGACACGTTCGAGCGATTGGATGAAAAAGCCCAGGAACTTCGCCGAATCATGGTCGGGATGTTTAAACGGCTGGATCAGTCGGTGTAATTCCTTTGAACTAATATCATGTGGTACCAGCTAAGGTGAAAGGATTGACATCTCGAATATTGAAGCAAGAATTCAAGCATCTTGCCCATTTGCCTTGTTTGTGGACACGCCTCTTTTTTGCAGGTGTGGGCAATATGTCGAAAAACAAAAGAAAAGGGGATGAGCGTTTGAATAAGAAAGAAATAGAACAAGTCATTTCAGGTCTGCTAATGGAAATAATTGAACAATATCCTCCGTTTCAATGGGTACTAACAATAGAGGCATTTGATCATCCGTACAAAGTCGGTAAGATCAGTTATGATTATTCTGGTGAAGTGAAGCCCATGACAAGAGAAGAATTTGAAGAGATTGTCTCAAATTTAGGTGAAAAAGAATGGTATTCATCAAAATTAGAGGAATTATTGAGTTCTATTCACATCAATCGATGGACTGCTACCTACATTTCAAATTATGGTCGGCACTGGGTAAATTACATGGACCTATTGCTTGAAAAATTCAACGAATGGAAATATAATAACTTCCAATTTTACGATGAAGATGGAAATGAAATAAACGAAGGCTTAGAAATCGAACTCGATGAAATTCTAGATGACTTTATAGAAAATTCATCGCATGAGATATATGCTAAGAAAATCTCAAAGAAATGGTTTGACGGGACCAAAAGAAAAATCTCCACGTTCTAAGCGGTTATGAAAATATCATCACATATTATCCTTAATATGAAGTGGTTAAAATTGGAAACAACCTTGGCAATAGGATAGGGGATTTAAAGGGACAATGAATGTGGTCATTTTAAGAATAACAGAGAAAAAACCATCAGTCGAGCGGTTAATGAAAAGTGGATTCTTTTATCCGTTATTTTCTAATATAACCGACCAAGAAATGGACGCACATCCAGAATCGGTCGATATTCGCGATTGGCGTAAACTAGAAAAGGAGAAACAGGAGCTTCTTAGGAAGTTAAGGGAAGGGCGGAGGGGAGTATGTAATTTGTACTTTCCATTACTAAAAATGGCGTAATTAAGTTATGTGGAGAGTTTTTCCGTTCTTAATTGCCTCAAAATACTGAGGTGAACATGGAAACGAGCTTTAACTCTCCACATAATGAACAATTATGTAGTCAGATTATTTGTCTAGTCAGGATTATAAAATCACATGCATCGTCGGCTACGGTGTTCTTTAAGAATGAGAAAATTCAAAAATGAAATGGGCTTATTTGTTCGATAAGTAACGCAACAACAAATGAAAAAACAACGGATACCGCCATTTGTTTAGGTTCTTTGTAAAAAATCACGCATAAAACAACATACATAATGAATTCTTCAATATAATTTATGTTCATATAAAATGAGCCGATTCCTAAAGAAAGACTTAACAACAATCCCATGGGCAAGGCTGGTAAGATATAAGCCAGACGTGCACTATTTTTGGCTTTCCAAACAATCATTCCAGGAATGGGAGAGAATAGTGCCACACTCCCCCAAACTATGAAATATTTGGTTGGAAAGAAACCGAACAAGTATGCTGAATATAGATAGTAACTGATCAGCATCCCTGAAAAGAATACAAAGGTATTTATAGCGGCTCTTATTATTGTTTTACTGTATGCGGCTATAATTGTAGCGATCAATACCCAAATACCTAATCTTGTGAAAATATTTGAAAAATAGTGCAAAACATTGGCTTGCCAACTCCCATTGACTGCAACAGTGTCTAAATACTTGGATAATGTGCCCAAGAAAGCACCCAAGATTAAACATTTCATATAGCCTGGTATCATCTTTTTAATCATAATCATTCTTCCACCTCAAAAGCGTTACAACAATTCCTTTTATTATATCATGTCGTAAATATGACGAGGACGCTTGAAAGGCGGAGATATGTCCAATATAATAGTCCTTAATCACATAACCATTGAAAAAGTGCTTTTTCATGTGGATGATGTTTCGACTTTTAAAAAAAGGCGGAACGTTGCCCATTTGAAACAGCACTTTTTTTGTTGTCTGGCAAAGAAGGGGAGAGGAATTTGTATCTGGATCAATTTCGCGAAGAATTGTTGCGGGAAGGAAAGAGTTGGCTAACGGTGGAAGCCTATTTAACCGATATCCAACAATTTCAGACATGGCTTCAGGATACGTTGGGGTACGAGAGCGACTCGATCACGGAAACCGATGTGCGAGAGTACAGACAATACCTGAATTTTCAAAAGAAGCTCAAACCAACCAGCATCAATCGGAAACTGAAAAGCATCGTGTTGTATCAGCGTTTCCTGGTGAAAAAAGGCGTTTGCAAAGAAGAAATCAATCCGTCGAAGGTTTTGCTGAAACACACAACGGAACTGGATCGGGAGATCAAAGTTGTGGAAAAAACAGATCTGTATCGGTTGAAGAGAACGATTGAGGCGGAGAACAACAAGCGAGACATTTGTATCTATTATTTGTTATTCGGAACGGGAATCAGGTGTTCGGAGTTGGTGAATATTGAACTGGATGACATTGTTCTGACTGAACGTAACGGCAAGAACAATTTCAGCTATATACTCATTCGCAATGGCAAAGGGAATAAATCGCGAAAAGTGAACCTGAATGCCGCAACGGTGAATGCAGTTAAGGAATATCTTAATGTGCGTCCAAACACGGATTCGAATAAATTGCTCATTGGACAGAGGGGACCTCTTACGCGATTGGCGATCAACAAAATCCTGGATAAATACAGTAAAAAAGCCCAATTGTCTGAGAGAGTGAATCCTCATGCGGCTCGCCACACCTTTTGTTCCCAACTGATCAAAAGCGGCGTTGATCCAAAGACGGTTTGCCTCTTGACAGGGCATAGTTCCGTCGATCTTGTATATCGATTCTACGTCAATTCCAGTGCGGAAGATAAGCAAAGAGCGGTTGACGGGTTGCAAATCTGACCACATGAAACCATACAATCTTACCTTATATAAAAAGTGAAAGTGCCATGAGTCGTTGCAGGCACAGTGCCGTTTCAAAAAAAAACGGATGCTGTTGTCTAAATGCGAACTCATGGCATTTTTTCTTTTCAGGCAATGGAGGCGAAGCAAGTGGCAAGAAGTTCAGAGTGGACGGAAGCTAAGCTGAAACGATTTTTGGCGGAGGGTCGCGGGCAAGGTGAACGTGAAAACTACCGCCCTTGGTTGACGGTAATGGATATTCCCAGCCGTGGCAGGGCTAGCCGAGTGTTTTCAAGAAAGTGCAACCGTGTGGTGCATCTGCTCACCGACACGCAACTGCGGTACTTTTACCTGCTGGAATGGGATGAATCGATTCTGGACATCAAGGAACAGTTTCCGCTCCTGGATGTGGAGACCATCGTGGATCAAATGGACGAGTCGCTCTTAAAGCGGCTGAAGGATCCCAAAACGGAAGTGCCCCATGTAATCACTACGACATTTGTCATAAAAGCAAAGGATCATGAAGGAAGAGAAATCCAGTATGCCCGTGCCATTAAAGATGCCGCCGAACTGGAAAAAAAGGCAACTTTGGAGAGGCTGGAAATTCAACGTCGGTTTTGGGAAGCCTGCCAGGTGGATTTTGCCGTTGTGACCCAGCACGAAATTCCGTATCAGCGAAGCCGCAACATTGAATGGGTGTTGTCTGCCTTGAATGTCGAGGATTACGGATTTTCGATATCGCAAATCCAGACATATGCCTCGATCCTGCAGGAGCAATTGTTGTCCTCTGACCAAAGTCTCCGTGCCATCCTGGCTTCATTTGAAAGGGAGATGAAAGAAGAGGCGGGCACGGGGCTTTTGGTGCTCAGGTACTTGATCGCTTCCCGACTCATCCAGGTCAACATGGACGCAGACATTCAGCTGTCTGCATCTCCCAAAGACCTTGGGATAAAGGTCAATATGCTTCAGGGAGGGGAGAGGAGATTTGGAGCTGTGCGTTAATACCGTGATCAACTATGTCGGCGAACAGCGGCTTGAACGCATCCTTTGGATGGATGCGGAACAGACGGCTTGCTTTGTCATCGACATTCAGGGCAAGGAATTTCCCCAAAGCCGTTGGATGGAAGAAATCCGATACGGAATCGAGCAAGGCTTGATTGGGATTGAAGAATCCGATCCGTGGGCCTGCATTGTGGATCCCGACATGCTGTCGGAAAAGGAAAAAGAGAAGTGGGAAACGGATTGGCAGATCGTCCAGGCGATTGCTTCCAAAAATTTTGAACCGCAAATCTTCGTTTCAACCGAACGGTCGAAGCTCATTCGCCAGGCGGCGGAGAGGTTTGGGTTGTCGGAAAAGCAGATTGGGAGAATCCTCAAAAGATATTGGAGCCGAGGCAAAACCAAGCTGGCGGTGTTGCCCGATTTCGCCAGCCGTGGCGGCAGGGGAAAGGAACGGAGGCAGGCGGCAAGGAAACGGGGCAGGCCCAAAAAGTTTGATTCCATCTACGGGGAAATGAATGTGAGCGAAGAGGTCAAAAAGATTTTTCGAATTGCCTTGGACAAATATTATTACAAGGCCAATCGCCCCTCCCTCCGCTGGGCGTATGAACAAATGCTGAAAGAATATTTTGCTGTGGATCGCAAGCTGGACAACGGAGTGGAACTTCCTGTCATGGAAAGCGGTACGGCAATTCCTTCATTTCCGCAATTCCGATACTGGCATCGCAAATGGCGGGATCTGAAAAAAGAAATCTCCCTGCGGGAAAGTGTGAAAAAGTTCCATCAGCGGTACCGTCCTGTTTTGGGTTCCACCCAGCAAGATGTGTTTGGTCCTGGATCGGTGTATCAAATCGATGCAACGGTTGCTGATGTTTACTTGGTCAGTTCATTTGACCGCACGAAAATCATCGGACGCCCAGTTTTGTACCTGGTGATGGACGGGTACAGCCGAATGATCGCAGGTCTATACGTTGGGCTGGAGGGGCCAAGCTGGCAAGGAGCGATGATGGCGTTGAAAAATGCGTGCGAATCGAAGGTGGATTGGTGCCGTCAATTCGGAATCGAGATCCGCGAAGAAGATTGGCCATGCTTGTATCTGCCCGAATCGATTCTGGCGGACAGAGGAGAACTGCTTTCCGACAAGGCGTTGTCCATCATCGAGCATTTGCAGATTGCGGTAAGGAACACCTCACCTTACCGCCCCGACTGGAAAGCAGTGGTGGAAAAACATTTTGACCTCATTCAAACGCACGTAAAACCGTTTTTGCCTGGAGCAATTCAAGAGGACTTTCAGGAACGGGGAGCCAAAGATTATCGGCTGAATGCCACACTTACCATCCCAGAGTTCACGCAAATCCTCATCAAATGCGTGTTGTATTACAACAATCGACATTATTTGACAGGATACCAGCGGGATGCTGAACAGATTGCGGAAAATGTTCAGCCGATCCCCATTCAACTTTGGAACTTTGGCATCCAGCACCGTTCGGGAAGGCTCCGCAGGGTGTCGGAAGATATTTTGCGTTTCAATCTGTTGCCGACTGATGAAGCGACAGTGACGCCAGGCGGGATCCGCTTTCAAGGCATGTATTATAGCTGTCCGACCGCATTAAAGGAAAAATGGTTTATCCACGCCCGAACGCATGGCACATGGAAAGTGGCCGTTTCGTTTGACCCGAGGAACGTCAGCCACATTTATCTGCGGTTGGGCAGAACCAAGTATGACATTTGTCATTTGTTGGAATCCCAGGCTCGGTATCGGAATCAAAGCCTGGAGGATGTGAACTATCTGCTTGCATGGGAGAAGCAGAATCAGGCGGAATCGCAAGACCTGGAATTGAAAGAGCGGGTATCGCTCGCGGCGGAAATTGAAGCGATTGTCGAGGAAGCCAGGAGAAAAACCCGTGCAGAATCTCTTCCTCTGTCCAAAACCAAAAAACTAAGGGACATCCGAGAGAACAGGCGGCAAGAGAAAGAACGAAACAGAAAACAGGAAAGTTTTTCGTTGGTGAGATCTTCGGCAAGTGAACGTTCGGAACGGCGGGATGAGGAAGAACAGGAAGAACGAAGCTATTTGGGGCTATTATTGAAGCAAAAGCAGGAGGATGCGTTTTATGGAGACCGTTAGACTGCCAAACGGAACGGAAGCGGCTGTTGCGACATACCGAAAGCAGGTCATTCCAGATTTCGCGGGTAATCCGTTTATTGAAGCATTACCAGAAATTTTGACACCAGAACAGGTGATCGAAGCATTGTCCAGTTATCCGCCGATGGATCCGTTGGAAAGACAGTTGGAACCGCATCTTCGCATTCACCTGATCCCGCAACGGCTTTCCCAATACTTTCAGCCTCTGGAACAACATCTGGTGCTTTATGACGCGATTTCGTCGATGATTCGGGGCGGATATGTCGAACGCAATCCGTTTTCGCCGAGCGTCATCAGGCGATTATTCCCAAAAGAGGCCACGGGGCAAAGGGGCAATGTTTATCCGCCGCATTCGACTGCCAAAAGTATGGCGTTGATTGGTATTTCGGGGGCGGGGAAAACCAGCTCGTTGAACCGAATCCTTTCCCTCTTCCCGCAAGTGATCGTTCATTCCGAGTATCAGGGGCGAGACTTTCCCAGATACCAGGTCACGCATATTCGTTTGGAGGCCCCTTATGATGGCAGTCTGAAAGCGTTGTGTTTGCAATTGTTTTCCACCATTGATACGCTTCTGGGCACGCAATATTTGGACAGGTACGGCAAAGGGCGGTGGTCAACGAACGTGATGATCACGATTTTATCCCGACTGTTGCAAAACATAGGGACAGGTATTTTGGTGGTGGACGAAATTCAACATTTAAGTCTTGCTAGAAGCGGCGGTTACGCCCAAGTCCTCAATTTCTTTACGACCCTGATTAACACGGCTCAAATCCCCGTCCTTTTGGTGGGTACACCCAAAAGCTTGAAGGTGCTCACCTGGGAATTTCGCCAGGCACGCAGGAACTTGAGCGGGCATGGCGGTTTTCTGTGGGATCGATTGAAAAAAGATGAAAACTGGTCATTGTTCCTTTCAGGGTTATGGCAATACCAGTGGACAAGATGCGTCGAGGAGCTGACGCAGGAATTGTCTGATGTGATGTACGAGGAATCGCAAGGGATTCCTGATATCGCAGTGAAGATTTTCTCGATGGTTCAGGCGAGGGCGATCGCCACAGGAAAGGAAAGAATCACCACCACTCTGATTCGCAAAGTGGCAAACGAGCAATTGAGGATCATTCGTCCGATGCTTGACGCGTTAAGAAATGGCCGTAGGACGCAGTTGCTGGATTATGAGGACATTGCCGTTCCCGATGTGGAAGAATTTATTCAAAGGGAGCGAATTCAAATCGATGTGCAAACCTTTGTCCAGGAGGCACGAAAACGAACTGAATCGAGGCAAGAACAAATACTGCGGGTGAAAGACGAAGCCATCATTAGGCTTCAGTTATTGGGGATTTCCGAACGACAGGCTTCAGAACTGGTGAAAACCGTTTTAACTGAGCAACCGAATGCTTCCGATGTAAATGAAGTCGTCAAGGCGGCTTTTCAATTATCGATTCAAAAGAAACAGGACAGACAGGGCGGGAAGGTAAACACTTTGGAAGACGAACGTGACTTGCGGTTGATCGTGAAAAAGGGCAAGGATGAGGGGATGACCGCTTATGATGCCCTGAAACAGGCAGGCGTAATACGGCTCGACAAGTGGTGTGCGGGGTGATGGATAATGATAGTGTTTTTTCCTACTCCCTATCCCGATGAGCTTCTATATTCCGTTTGTGCCCGTTATCGTAAGCGGACAGGAGATCCAAGTCCCAAGAACCTGCTTCAGGATTTGTTCGGCAAGAACAACGTCCTGGCTTCCGTGGATTTGCCGTCCCATATCGGAGCGTTGGTTGCTCGGCTTCCTGTCGGTTCCAAAATAACGGCGGAACGATTGGTCATGGAACATACCATGTATCCTTTTTACTCCGCGTTCCTTCCTCCGCAACAAGCAGAGGCAGTATTTTTGGCGATGGTCAGCGGAAGCGGCAACAGCGTTTATACTCGTGCGGGGGTGATGGCCAGTTCAATTCGTTCCGCAACATATTTTCGGTATTGTCCCCGTTGTTTTCAGGAAGATTTGGCTCGGTATGGAGAATTGTATTGGCACCGAATGCATCAAATTCCTGGCTGGGATGTGTGCGTCAAACATGGAACGTGGCTTATCAACAGCAAGGTTGCCCTGCGGCAAACGAACAAACATGTGTTTGCGGAACCGACGGAAGAAGTCTGCCCTTTGGATCAGGTTGCGTACATAACGGATTCGGAACTGCTTTCGCATTACCGTTCCATTGGCAACGGCATTGAAGCCTTGCTCACGCAACGTTTTCCCCATCGTCCTTTCGATTGGTTCCAGAGCCATTATGAAGCCAAGCTTCGGCAAAAGCATTATGCTTCCCTCGTCAGCGGGAAAGTGGATCAAGCAAAACTTCAGCGGGATTTTGTTCAGTACTACGGCAATGATTTTCTGGAACGGTTGCAGTCCAGCTTGCGGGGAGAAAGCAATTGGCTTGCGGCGATGGTCAGAAAACATCGGCGATCCTTCCATCCCTTGCGACACTTGCTTTTGATGAATTTTTTGGGCATCTCGCTTGAGGAAATGTTTTTTCAGGATGAGCAGTACAAGCCGTTTGGGGATGGACCGTGGATTTGTCTAAATCCTGCGGCGGAGCATTTTCAACAAAAGGTGATTACCGATTTAACCGTAAGCACCTGTGAAAAAACAAAAGAAGTGATTGGTACTTTTTCATGCTCCTGCGGTTTCGTTTACACAAGGCGGGCGGATGAAAGTGACCCTAACAAAATCTCCAGGGTGAAAAAATATGGGGAGGTTTGGAAACGCGAATGCCTGCGGCTGGCTAACGAGGGTTTAAGTTTGCGAGAAATTGGCCGAAGGCTTCATGCGGATCCCATGACCGTTAAGAAGCATATCAGGGGAAAGGATGTGAAGGAAGGACGGCGGAATCCACAACGGGAACGGGATCGAACCGAGTGGCTGTCCCTTCAACAACTATATCCGAATTTATCCAAAACTGAGCTTCGAAAGCTGAAGCCAGCACTGTACGCCCGTTTGTATCGAAATGATCGGATATGGCTTAAAAAGCATTCTCCTGAAACCAACAATAAGAAGACCAGGAACGTTCGGATCGATTGGAATAAACGGGATCTTGAAGTGCTGGAAAAAGTCCAGCATGCCGTAAGTCAAATTCTTGAATCTAACGGAAAGCCCAAAAGACTGACGGTGAGCAGAATCGGGGCAATTGCTGGTATTAGACCCTTACTGGAGAAACATTTGGATCATCTGCCCGAAACCAAGAAGTACTTGGAGCAAGTGGTCGAGAGCGAAGAACAGCATCGATGGCGAAAAATTCAGTGGGCCATGGAGGAGTTGAAACGGCAAGGCGAACCATTGCAGGAGTGGAAAGTGCTCAGGAAAGCGGGCGTTCGCAAGGAACATGCTCCAATGGAGTTTCCCAGGGAACGCGATTCGATTTTCGTTGAGAAGCTGGAAGAGATTTGGTATGATAATTTCAACTCACAGGTTAATCATTGAATTAAGGGAAGACGGAAAATGGGCCATTGTTTATTTCGCACTAATAAACAAAAAATTCCGATCCGACGCTCAGTCGAAAGACTGGGCGTTTTTAATTGTGTTTTCTTTGAAACAGGATTAGGTCTGAAAGGGGTGATTGCAAATGAAAAAGATGATGGGGAATCTGCAGGATAAACATTGGCTTCAAGATGTCTGCATGGAAATGTTGGCGTGTTTGCTCATGCTTTGTGTTGGCGTCGTGATCGGCTCATTTTTCAAGTCGTTGCTGTTTTAAAGAATGAACATGTTGGATTGGGAGGGAAGGAAAAATGATCGTTTTTAAGATTCAGGTATCTGAGGAATTGAGAGAAAAAATTAAGCAAACGGTCCAGGATCAACTGCATGAACTGGAAGACGGTGAACCCTTTGCCATTCTTGGTGGAGGACGGCTTATTGTCGGCTACAGGCAGGAAGGCAGTAAGGTGGTGATTGAGCAAATCGTGGATAAAGTGATCGGTCCCTAAGACATGATGGGAGAACAGCAGAAACCGACAGAGTAAGAAAGGAAAGCCAAGGTGACAGGTCCAACGGACCGTTCATGAAAGTGGATTTTCAGCAAGTGATGAATGAGCTTTGGAAGAAAACAGTGCGATATTCGAAACAATATGTGACGAAGGGTCGGTATTTACAACCCTTCAGGATTCAGGAGGTTCAGGAATGGATAAAGAAACAGCCGACCATCATTTCGAAACATCGAAGTTTAAAGAGATCGTGATGCAGTCAAAGGACATCATTTACTACTGCCTTGTCAAACCAAAGCCGCAAGTGTTGTTTGTCAACGCGGCTTTGGAACATTATTTCGGCAGTGGCTCAGTACAACAATGCTATGAGCAACCTGAACTCATTTACCGCCGTTTGCACCCTGATTTCCGTGACATCATCCAGAAGAAATGGAGCGGGGATTTTGACTATGACAAGCCGATTATTCAATGTTGGCTGGATGAAAATGGACGAGAACGGTGGTTTGAAGAGCTGGCCACGCCTGTTTATGAAAATGGAGAGCTGATTGCGATGCATGGCATTCTCCGAAACATCGATGGGTGGATCCAGCTCCAAAAAGATCTGGAGTATCGGATCTCGCATGACGCTTTGACGGGGGCTTATAGCAGGGATTATTTTGAGAGATTATTGAAAAGATACGATAAAGAAGTAGACGTTCCTATGGCAATCATCCTATGCGACCTGGACGAACTGAAATCGGTGAATGATCACTTTGGGCACAGGGAAGGGGATCGACTGATCAAGGAAGCCGCCAAAATACTGGGGAATTTTCAGTCGGAAAAAGTGCTTGTTTCAAGAATTGGCGGCGACGAGTTTGCCATCCTGGTCATCGAAATGGATTTATCGGAAGTAAAAAAGCTGGTTGAAAAAATGGATGAAGCCATAAATGGCTACAATAACAGGGATTGGCCGATGAAGATGTCCTATGGATACGCTTATTCTCATTCGTCCAAAGGGAACATGGAGCAATTATTTGAGGAGGCGGATCGGAACATGTATATCAGTAAATTTGGAAAAAAGGAATGAGGTTGAATTAGCAGAAGGGAAGCCCTCTTCTATGTTTCTTTGA
>Ga0207865_101343_pt1 | contig 18996 bp, 20 predicted proteins | sample HigsolmetaAR204D_FD_184836 | JGI IMG/M metagenome (GOLD analysis project Ga0207865, IMG submission 184836) | Ionic liquid and high solid enriched microbial communities from the Joint BioEnergy Institute, USA - AR20-4-D (SPAdes) (version 2) ...
TGCGGCAGGCCGCGGCGTCTGCGCCGGACCGGGCGGACGCCGCCGCGGCGGAAGCGCTAATGCGCTCGCTGTCGGCTGCGGCCGAGCAGGAGCCGCCGGCGCTGCCGGCATTTCCCAAGCTGTACCCGATCGGCCAAATGCACGGCACCTATATCGTCGCCCAGAACGAAGAGGGCCTGTTCCTGATCGACCAGCACGCCGCGCATGAGCGGATCAATTACGAGCGCTATTACGAGCTGTTCGGCCGCCCGGCCGAGGCGAGCCAGGAGCTGCTCGTGCCGATGACGCTCGAGTTCACCGCAGCCGAAGCGGCCAAGCTGGAAGGCCGCCTGCCGCAGCTGGCGCAGGTTGGCGTCCATCTGGAGCCGTTCGGGGGCACATCCTTCCTGGTGCGGGCGCATCCGCACTGGTTCCCTCCAGGGGAAGAGCAGGAGCTGGTCGAAGAAATGGTCGAATGGCTGCTGGCCGAGCATAAGCAGGTCGATCTGGCCAAGCTGCGGGAAAAGGCGGCGATCATGTGCTCGTGCAAGGCGTCCATCAAGGCCAACCAGTCGCTGAGCACGCTCGAGATCGAAGCGCTGCTGGATCGGCTGGCCGCCTGCCGGAATCCGTACACATGCCCGCACGGACGGCCGATCGTTGTCAGCTTCTCGACCTACGAGCTGGAAAAAATGTTTAAAAGGGTGATGTAGGCTTGTTGATCACCACGTCCTTCGATCCGGACGACATACTGTCAAGGAAAGCCGCTGCGGCAGCGGCGCATTTCGGACCGGACGCGCGTTTTGCGCCCCGCGGCCGAATGACGCTGGCGCAGCTTCGGGAGCGTTACGGAGACGAGGATATTCTGCTGTTTGCCAAGGGGCGGGTCGAATTTCACCGGGGAGCGCAGCCGCCGCTGTTCTTTCATCCCAGCATGTCGCTGATTCGCGTCAAAAGGTTGCGCAGCGGCGAGGAAGATCCGCTCGTCCGGCTCGCCGGCATACGCCCCGGCGACCGCATTATCGATTGCACGGCCGGGCTCGGCTCGGATGCGATCGTCTTTGCCTATGCCGCTGGCGAGCAAGGGAGCATCACGGCGCTGGAGAGCGCCGCGGTGCCCTGCTACCTGCTGCAGCAGGGGCTGGCAGCCTATGAATCGGACGTGCCCGGGCTGGAAGCGGCCATGCGCCGCATCGAGGTGCTGTGCTGCGACCACCTGTCCTATTTGCAGGCGCTGGAGGCGGGCAGCGCGGATGTCATATACTTCGATCCGATGTTCCGCAAGCCGATCCGCGAATCGTCCTCCATTCGCGCCATCCGCGGGCTCGCCGACGACCGGGCGCTGAGCGAGCAGGCGATCGCCGCCGCCCGCCGCGCTGCCCGCCGCGCCGTCATCCTGAAGGAGCACCGGGACAGCGGGGAATTCGCGAGGCTGGGCTTCGCGGAAATTCACCGTTCCTCGAGCAAAATCGCATACGGAGTGATACGATGCTGAAAGAGAAGCTGCTCGTGCTCGTCGGGCCGACGGCGGTGGGCAAAACGAAGCTCAGTCTGACGCTGGCGGAGCGGTATGACGCCGAGATCATTTCCGGCGACTCGATGCAGGTGTACCGGGGGATGGACATCGGCACCGCCAAGGCGACGACGGAAGAGCGGGCCCGGGTCCCGCATCATATGATCGATATCCACGATCCCGATTACCCCTTCTCCGTGGCCGAATTTCAGCAGCGGACCGAAGGGCTCATCCGCGACATCAACGGGCGCGGCAAGCTGCCTTTTATCGTAGGCGGCACCGGCTTGTACATCGAATCGGTCTGCTACAGGTTTCAGTTCGGCCAAGGCGGCTCGGACGAAGCTTTTCGCGCCGAGATGCAGGCTTACGCCGAAGCGCGGGGAGCCGAAGCGCTTCATGCGCGGCTCCGCGAGGTCGATCCGGAGATGGCGGAGAAGCTGCATCCGAACGATTTGCGCCGCGTCATCCGGGCGCTGGAGGTGCACCATTTGACCGGAGAACGGCTCAGCGAGCAGCTCAAAGGTCAAAAAAAACAGACTCCTTACGAATTGTGTATCATCGGGTTGACAATGGATAGAGCTTTACTATATAACCGTATTGAGAAGCGAATCGACCAAATGATTGAAGAAGGCTTGGTCGACGAGGTTCGCTCCTTGCTGAACCGGGGATACGGCAAGGATCTCGTCTCGATGCAGGGGCTGGGCTATAAGGAAATCGCCCTGTTCCTCGAGGGACGCTGCACGCTCGACGAAGCGGTCGAGCTGCTCAAGCGGAACACCCGCCGGTTTGCCAAACGGCAGCTGTCATGGTTTAGACATATGCAGGACATACAGTGGGTGGATGTGACCGATATGGAAAAAATTTCTGACCATTTGTCCGAGATTCATGCTATAATAGCAGGAAAGCTCACATTGGATCGTTAACCATTATGAGGGGGACCACGATGAACAAGTCGATTAATATTCAGGATACGTTTTTGAACCAATTGCGCAAGGAAAGCATTCCGGTCACCGTCTATTTGACGAACGGATTCCAGCTTCGCGGAGTGATTCGCGCCTTCGATAATTTCACGATCATCATTGACAGCGATGGACGCCAGCAGATGGTGTACAAGCACGCCATCTCCACGTTCACGCCGCAGCGCCCGGTCTCTTTGATGCAGCAGCAGGAAAGCGGAGAATAAGCGACGGGTAGCAACCTTTCGATTTGCCTTTACGTCTAATCGAATATAATCGATCGGAGCAACCCGGATTCGTCAGGGTTGCTCTTTGTTTGAGAGGCAACATCGAGCAGCACCCGAGACTAGATAGGGAAGGGAGTCGGTGGCATGGCGGAGAGAACCAGCAAGACTCAGGGAGCGTCGCGCAAACCTGCAGCCGGCAAAGCGGTAAAAGGCGGACAGAAGAAGAACAGGAAGAAGCGAAAAAAATTAACGGCGATGGCCGTCTTCGGCTGGGCGTTCGTCGCTGCGGTCCTGGCCGCGATTTGCGCCATGGGCGTCTATATTTTTGTCATTATTAACGGGAATATGATTTTGCAGCAAAATATGAACAAGCTCGATCTGGACGAGGTCACGCATATTTATGACGCCGCGGGCAACGAAGTCGGCATGCTGTACGCAGACGCCGTCCGGGAAAACGTCGAGTCTGAAGAAATTCCGCAGCTGCTGAAGAACGCCTTCATCGCGACCGAGGACAAGCGGTTCAACGAGCATCAGGGCATCGACCTGCTCGGCATCGGGCGGGCGCTGGTCAAAGATATCATCGCTCGCAAAATGGTGGAGGGCGGCAGCACGATCACCCAGCAGCTGGCCAAAAACTTGTTCCTCAACGCGGATAAAACGTTCTTCCGCAAGGCGACGGAAATGTCTATCGCCGTTGCGCTGGAGGATCAGTTGTCGAAGGAGGAAATTTTGGAGCTGTACTTGAACCGGATCTACTTCGGCAACGGGGCTTACGGCATCAAGGCAGCCTCGAAGGTATATTTCAATCAGCCCGACCTGAACAGGCTGGAGCTTTGGCAGATGGCTACGCTGGCGGCGATGCCGAAGGCGCCGAACCGCTACAACCCGATCAATAACCCGGAATTGTCGCTAGAGCGGCGCGGCGTCGTGCTCCGGCTCATGGCCGATCAGGGATATATCACCGAGGAGCAGCGGGCTGCTGCCGCCGCCGTCGAGTATGTGGCACCGCCCAAGACGGAGAAGGCCGATAAAGGCCGGAACCAGACGTACATCGATTATGTGCTGAGGGAAGCGCAGGAGAGGTACGGGCTGGAAGAGGACGATCTGCTGCGCAAAGGCTACCAGATTTACACGACGATCGATTTGAACGCGCAAAAAATATTGGAAGAAACCTATAAGAACGATAACTTTTTCCAGAAGGACGGCCCCGAGCAAAAAATGCAGAGCAGCATGGTCATCCTGAACAACGAGGACGGCGGCATCGTGGCGATGATCGGCGGCCGGGATTACGTCGTCCGCGGGCTGAACCGCGCGGCCGATCCGCGCGCGGCGCGCCAGCCGGGCTCCGCCTTCAAGCCGCTGATCGCTTACGCACCGGCCATCGAGAAGAACAACCTGAATCCGTACAGCATGCTGCCTGACGAAAGGCGCACTTACAACGGCTACAGCCCGCGCAACTACGACGGCGTCTATCGCGGCCAGGTGACGATGATGGAGGCGGTGCGCAAGTCGATCAACGCACCGGCTGTGTATTTGCTGAACGAAATCGGTCTCGGCACAGCCAAGTCGTTCGTCGGCAAGCTCGGCATCGAGCTCGATCCGAACGACAACAACCTGGCGATCGCGCTCGGCGGCCTGACCAAAGGCGTAACGCCGCTGCAGATGGCCCAGGCTTACACGGCCTTTCCGAACAATGGCAAGATGCAGACCGCGCATGCGATCACCAAAATCGTCGACTCCTCCGGGGCCACGGTGCACACCTACAAGCCGCCAGAGCAGCCGGAGGCGATGAGCCCGAAGACCGCCTGGTACATGACTCAGCTCATGCGCTCGGTCGTAGAGCCGGGGGGCACCGGTGCCAAGGCCCGCTTCGAGCGGCCGGTGGCCGGCAAGACGGGCTCGACGCAGGAGACGATCAAGGGGCTGGAGAAATACAACCGCGATCTGTGGTTCGTCGGCTACACGCCGGAGTGGACCGCGGCGGTATGGATGGGCTTCGAGAAGCCGGACGCCAAGCATTACGTCAATATGTCAAGCGGCGCGCCGGCGGCTATCTTCAAGGAAGTGATGCAGAAATCGCTGGCAGGCCGGCCGGTTACTCAGTTCCAGCGTCCGAAAGGCGTGCCGGATGTGACGGCTCCGCCGAAGGGGATTTCCGATCTGAAGGCGGAATATACGGATCGCTCCGTCCGCCTGGCGTGGAGCTCTGTCGGCGACAATATCACGTATCAGCTGTATCGCAAGGACGGCGGAGCGGCGGAATTCCCGTCCGAGCCGCTGCTGTCGACGACGACGAATGAAGCCAGGGATATATCCGTCATGCCTGGCCAGACATACGATTATGCGGTCGTCCCGGTCAATCCGAACAACGGCTTGGCGGGGCAGCGCTCGAACACGGCGTCGGTAGAGATTCCGGCTGCGGAAGACGAACAGCAAAACCCGCTTGACCCGCTCGATCCGCTGCAGCCGGGCGACGGAGAAGACGGGGACGGCGAAGCGGATTCCGATCGGCCGGACGACGGGGAAGACCGGGGGACGGGCGGCGAGGATGGCTCCGAGGGAGACCGGAATGACCGTCCCGGCAGGCAGGCCGGCTCCGGCGACACGGACGGCGTCGGCACGGATCACGGCGATACGGACAGCGGTACAAGGACGAACGGCAGCGGCGGTTCGGGCCGTCCTGGCGGTTCCTCCGGCTCCGGCGATATAAGCGACGGCCATACAGGCAGCGGCACGGGGACGAACGGCGGCGGGGTTCAAGGTTCGGTTCGTCCCGGCGGCTCCTCTGGCGCCGGCGGCACGAGCGGCGGCAGAACCGGGACCAGCGAGACGAACGGAGGCAGATCAGGAGCCGGCGCCGGCACGGCTGCGCCTGGAGGCGCGGCTTCTGGCGGAGACGCCGCAGACGAATCGCCCGGCGGCGATCTTCCGGCCGATGACGGGGCCAATTAAACTGTTGGCTGCCGGCCGGCAGCGTCGAAACGGCTTTTTTCGGAGGGACATTTCATTTTTTGAATGTTCGGGTGGTATAATGTGGAAGGGGGATCGCACCCCGAATAACAGGGATCAGTATGAATAGATGGAGTTGAGACGAAGCAGTGAAACGTACGAGTGGATGGAAAGCGGCAAAATGGATCTTCACGATATCGTTATGCGCCGTCATGCTGACGGCATGCGGCCAGAAGCCGGTCGGGCAGGGAGGGCAAGGCGCGGCGGCGGGCGGCAACGGCGGCAGCTCCGGCTCCGCTGCGGAGGTCCAGAAATCGTGGTCCGAGCCTCCGGCGATGAGCATTGATCCGAGCAAGACGTACCATGCGACCGTCAAGACCTCCAAGGGAACGTTCAAGATCGAATTGTTCGCCAAGGATGCGCCCAGGACGGTGAACAACTTCGTGTTTTTAGCCAAAGAGAAATTTTACGACAACGTCAAGTTTCACCGGATCATGCAGTCGTTCATGATTCAGACGGGCGACCCGACAGGCACCGGCAGAGGCGGCCCAGGCTACAAATTCGAGGATGAGCTGAACAACGGCCACAAGTATGAGCCGGGCATCGTGGCGATGGCCAATTCCGGACCGAATACGAACGGCAGCCAATTTTTCATTTGTACAGGCGAGGAGAGCAAAAGGCTGAACAATTACCCGAATTACACGATCTTCGGCAAAATCGTCGAAGGCATGGAGACGGTGCAGAGCATCGCGGCGACACCGGTCGGGCCGGACGCCAGAGGCGAGGTGAGCGTGCCGTCGGAGACGGTTACGATCGATTCCGTTGAAATTACAGAGTCATAGGCCGCAAGGAGACAGCGTGGATACCACGCTGTTTTTTCGCAATCCATTCAACCGCAGGCACTTTTATGTCGTCCATAAGGGGAGGGGTACATATGTCGCTACAATCAATCGAACGATACCGCGGCTGCTTGTTGGGACTGGCGGCCGGGGATGCGCTGGGTACGACGCTGGAATTCAAGCCGCCGGGAACCTTCGGGGCGCTGACCGACATGGTGGGCGGCGGCCCGTTCGATCTCGAGGCGGGGCAATGGACCGACGATACGTCCATGGCACTGTGTCTTGCCGAAAGCTTGACGGAATGCGGCGGCTTCCATCCGCTCGACCAAATGCGCCGTTATGTGCGATGGTACAGGGAAGGATATTGGAGCAGCACCGGGGAGTGCTTCGATATCGGCGGAACCGTGCGCGACGCTTTGGAGCGGTTCGAACGGACCGGCGAGCCGTTCAGCGGCTCGATCCGCCGCTCCGCTTCGGGGAACGGCTCGCTGATGCGGCTTGCTCCCGTGCCGATGTTCTACGCCCGCCATCCTCGCGAAGCGATCGTCCGCTCCGGTGACAGCTCGCTGACGACGCACGGCTCGGTTATCGCCGTTGACGCTTGCCGCTATTACGGCGGTCTCCTGGTCGGAGCGCTCTCCGGCGCGGACAAAGAGGAACTGCTTAAGCCCCGTTATTCGCCCGAGCCCGGCTTCTGGGACCGCTATCCGCTCGTGCCGGAAATCGACGAGGTGGCGTCCGGCTCTTTCCGCCGCCGCCAGCCGCCGGAGATCGCCGGCACCGGCTACGTCGTTCGCTCGCTCGAAGCCGCGCTCTGGGCTTTCGAGCAAAGCGACAGCTTCGAGGAAGGCTGCTTTCTCGCCGCGAATCTGGGGGACGACGCCGATACGACGGCGGCCATATACGGGCAGCTCGCCGGCGCCTATTACGGCGAATCGGCCATCCCCGAGTCGTGGCGGGGCAAGCTCGCAAGGGGCGATGAGATTGCCGCGATGGCGGAACGGTTGCATGACTGCGCCTTAGAGGTGGTCGCGGAATGAGCGGAGCACGATGCCTGCTCCTGCACGGCTTTACGGGCGGGCCTTACGAAGTGATGCCGCTTGCGGAGCACCTCAGCCGCATCGGATACGAATGCCGCGTGCCGGAGCTGCCCGGCCACGACAAGGAGCTGCTTGGCCTCGGCCAGGTGACGTGGCACGATTGGCTGGATGCCGCCGCCGGGGAAGCTTACAGGCTATTGCGCGCGGGCGGCGGCTTCGATCTGGTCGGCTTCTCGATGGGCGGGCTCATCTCGGCCTATTTGGCGAACCGCTTTCCTGTCCGCCGGCTCGTGCTGCTCAATGCCGCGGCCATTTATGCCAGCCCCCGCCTGTTCGTCAAGGATGCGCTGCGGCGCATGCGGGCCGGGGATCGCAGGCAGTGGAACAAAATGACGCGGACGCCGCTGCCGGCGGCGGTGCAGTTCCTGAAGCTCGCCAGGCATGTGCGGCGCGAGGAGCTGCCCCGGGTGGCCGTGCCGACGCTGGTCGTGCAGAGCCAGCGCGACCACATTATCCATCCCCGCAGCGCAAATTATATTTATAGGCAGCTGAAGGGCGACAAACGGCTCGTTTGGTTTCCGCAATCGGGCCATATGATTTGCCACGAATCGGAAGCGGGCGAGATGTTTCATGCGGTAGAACAATTTTTGTGCGACGAAGCCTACATATACAAGATGGACGGTGAGAGGCTGACCTAATGAACATACAGGGCTTCAACCATGCGACGATTCGCGTGTCGGATTTGGAACGGCCAAAGTCGTTTGGCTGCGGCGTTCCGGGAATGCATCCCGTCCAGCGGGAACGGAAAGACGTTTATTTGTGCAGCGACCAATTTCCCGCCCCCGACGCCACGGAGCCGGAGCGCTTCACCGGCACTTTAGCCGGGCGGATGAAGGAGCGGGCATGACGGCGCGCGGCATCCGTTGGGCGCGTCCGGGATCGCGCCGCTTCTTCCGCCCCTTTCGTTTTCTGCTTCGCGGCTTGCTGTTCGCGCTCGTCGCGCTGATCGCGTGGACGCTATTCGTGCAGTCGCGGATGATTTGGCTGCCCGACCGGCCGCTCACGCCCCGCGATGCGGGCATCGTGCTCGGCGCCGCGCTGTGGCAGGACGAGCCGAGCCCCGCCTTGCGGGAGAGGCTGGACCGCGCCGCCGAGCTGTACGCATCGGGCACGATCCGCAAAATCGTCGTCTCCGGAGGCTACGATTATGCGGGAGCGAGGCTGACCGAAGCGGAAGGCATGCGCAATTATTTGATGGACCGGGGCATTCCCGAGAACGATATTTTGCTGGAAAACGATGCGACCAACACCTACGAGAACATGCTGTTCAGCCGCGGGATTATGGAGCAGAACGGTCTGAGCACGGCCGTCATCATCACGCACCGGTATCACGCGGTCAGGGCGCTGGACATTGCCGGTTTCCTCGGCTTCGAGGAGCCTGCCGCAAGTCCTGTCGATTCTCAAGTTTTAGCCATGTTCTGGCATCGGGGTAGGGAGACGCTGGCGCTGGCCAAGTGGCAGTGGGACAAGGTTCGGCTATCCATCGGCCAGCCCCCCGCGGCTTTGCCCGATTGGTAAAAAAGCGGTCGATAGTTTTCTTTCATTGGACTTGCTGTTATAATGGGTCATATTAGCTGATTATTTAAAGGAGTGGGCTCTCTTGCTACCGTTCGGGAATATCGGTGTTGGCGGCCTGATTCTCATCATTATTGTCGTCCTCTTATTGTTCGGCCCGTCCAAGCTGCCCGAGCTCGGCAGAGCTTTCGGCAGAACGCTCAGCGAGTTCAAGGATGCGACCCGCGGGCTCGTTTCCAGTGACAAGGATGAGAACAGACAGCAGGAAGAGAAAAAGTCATAAGCGGTGCCCGGCTTGCTGCCGTCCGATTTCGGACGGCAGCATTTTTTACATAGAATAAACCCTCTGTTAATACGGCGTTGATTTTCGGCCGCTAAGATTGTCCATGAGCAGGAAATGACTATGGACAAGGGGATGTTTTCGATGCAGACGATGAGCAGAAGGAAGTTTTTGGCTTATCTCGGAACGGGTACGGCCGCGTTGGCAGCGGCATCTGCCGGACTCGGGCCGCTTGCCGGAACGGCGCATGCCGGGAGAACGGCTGATCATATGTTCGGTTACAAGAGCAACAAGGTGTCGGGCTTTTTCGAGCCGATCGCCCCTTCCAGCGAAGATCAGCTGATTTTGCCGCGAGGTTATAAATACGACGTCGTCGCCGCTTACGAGGACGTCATCAACGAAGCGGGCGACACGTTCGGCTTCAACTGCGACTTCACGCTGTATTTTCCGATCAACGGTTCCAACACGCACGGCCTTCTGTGGGTGAACCACGAATACTCCAGCGATCTGTTCGTCACCGGCGCGCCGGCGGGCGCAGACGGCAAATATACGGCCGAGCAGATCCGCAAGCTGCTGTACGTGCAGGGCGGATCGATCATCGAGGTCGTCCGCGACGATAGCGGCGTATGGTCCATGAATCCGAAGTCCCCATACGCGCGCCGCATCACCGGCCTTACTCCGTTCCGGCTGGTCGGACCGGCTGCAGGCTCCACAGCCGTCAATGGCGCGACGACCGTGCAGGGCACTTTTGCCAACTGCTCCGGCGGGATGACGCTTTGGAACACGGTCTTGTCCTGTGAGGAGAACTTCGAATCGACCGCCGAGGACGCGGGGCTTAATCCGACCCATTATGGCTGGGTAGTGGAGGTCGATCCGTTCGATGCCGCCTTCGAGCCGCGCAAGCATACGGCGCTCGGGCGCTTCAACCATGAGAATACGGCCATGGGCCTCAGCAAGGACGGCCGCGTCGTCGTATATATGGGCGATGACAAGAAGGACGCCTGCATATACAAATTCATCTCCAGCAAGCAGTACTTGCCCGAGCTCGGCCGCGGCAATACCGTGCTGCTGCAGGAAGGCACGCTGTATGTAGCGGACATGAAGAAAGGCAAGTGGGTGGCGATGACGATCGAGGCCGTCACCAAGCGCTTGAACGACGCCAACTTTAAAATTCCTTCCAGCATCAAGCTGAAGCGGGAAGAGCTTCAGGCCAAGTTCCAGTCGCAGGCGGACATTCTCGTAAATACGCACGAAGCGGCCATGCTGCTCGGCGGCACGCCGACCGACCGTCCGGAGGACATCGAAATTTGCCCGTTCGACAACACCTTCTTCGTCGCGCATACGAATAATGACAGCCATGGCAACATTCATGGACATATTACCCGCTTCTTCGAGAAGGACAACGACCTCGGCGCGCTGGAATTCGATTTTGAAATCTTCGCCGCCGGCGGACGCCAGAGCGGCTTCAGCGCGCCGGACAACCTGTCGTTCGACAGCAGCGGCAATCTGTGGACCGTCACCGACATTTCGTCCGGTAGCTTGAACAAAGGCGTATTTGCGCATTTCGGCAACAACGGTCTGTTCGTCATTCCGACTCAAGGCCCGAACATGGGCGAGGCGCTGCAGTTCGCGTCCGGACCGGTCGAGGCGGAGATGACCGGACCTTGGTTCACTCCTGACGAAACGACGCTGTTCCTGGCCGTTCAGCATCCGGGCGAAAATACCGAGGACATCAGCAAGCCGACCAGCATGTGGCCGCACCGCCCGGGCGACACGATTCCGCGTCCGGCAGTCGTGGCGATCACCGGCTTCCGGTTCTCTTAAGAAGGGAGCAATGGCATCATGCCAATCGGAAATATTGGAATATCCGGACTCATATTGATTTTGGTCATTACGCTGCTGCTGTTCGGGCCTTCCAAGCTGCCCGAGCTCGGCCGGGCGGTCGGCCGCACGCTCAGCGAATTCAAGGGCGCGACCAGAGGCCTGATAGGCGGGGACGAGGACAAGCCCCGGGCGGAAGCGGAGCAAAAGAAATAACCGCATAGCTTGCGGTCTTCCCGAGAAGGCGGGAAGGCCGCTTTTTTTCTTATTATTTTGCGGAACGGGCGTCCGGCTTGTATACTATAGGGAGAAGAAGCGAGAGAGGAGTCGAATCGTTTTTGGCCACCATCATTTTAATGCTGTGCCTGGTTGTCTTGGGAGCGCTGTTCAGCGTGGCGTTCGTTCTTTTCTTTCAAGGAAAAAAGGCGCAGGGGACGCTGTGGATCGCGCTGTTCGCGCTGGCCATGGTACTATTCTACTGGTCCATCGCCCAAGGCTATCTCGTGTTGCCGGAGCAGGCTTGAAGCTGCCGGCTAGCCGCCCTTCAGCCTGAAGGGCGGCGTCATGGCGCGATGGCGCGGCGATCGGCGACCGCGCGCAAAGCCGTCCCGCTGCCAGCAGCCGGGCGGCTTCGCGTCTTCGGAGGAACCGGACCCGTTACCGCGTGCGGCCCCACCTGACCCGATCTTCGCTCGCACGTCAATATCGAACGCTGCGCGCGGGGCTCCTTGCCCGTTCATCCCGCACCTGCTTGAGATATGGATACCCAAGGCTCGTACATACATGCCGCAGCCGTCACATTCGATCCGGCTTTTGCACGTAAAATTTGCGCGGCGGCCGCTCGGAATTCGCATTTGACGTGAAGACGGCGATTCGTTACAATAAGGCTGTAAAGGCGATGGAGTTCGCCTGAATTGCCACATGGCTGATGACTCCTACCAGTAACTAATGTTGTCGCTGGTAGGAGTTTGTTTTTTGCGGAATGAGACGGATTGCGGAAGGTACGGCATAAATATATGAAGAGCGATAAAGATTCAAGGCGCCGTTCGTTCGCCGGCTTGCCGCATGCGGCGCTGCTCGGCGCTTTGCTGAAATGGATCTGGCTCGGCGGGCTGGTCGGGCTCGCCGCCGGAACGGCGTCCGCCCTGTTTTTGACTGCCCTTGGCTGGGCGACGGAGATGCAGCGGACGCATGCCTGGCTAATGTACTTGCTGCCGGCCGGCGGAGCGGCGGTAAGCTGGGTTTATGGCAAATACGGCAAGGAGAGCTTGCAGGGGAACAACCTCATCCTCGTGCAAATTCAGCGCGGCGACGGACGCATTCCGCTGCGCATGGCGCCGCTCGTGCTGGGCGGCACGATCGCGACCCATTTGTTCGGGGGTTCGGCCGGACGGGAAGGGACCGCGGTGCAGATGGGCGGCAGCTTGGCGGACTGGATTGCCCGCAGCGTGAAGGCCGACGCGGCGGACCGCCGCATCCTGCTGATGTGCGGCATCGCCGCAGGCTTCGGCTCCGTCTTCGGCACGCCGCTGGCCGGCACCGTGTTCGCCCTTGAGGTCGCCGTCATCGGGCTGGTCCGGTATGAGGCGTTAATGCCATGCTTCATCGCGGCCTATTCCGGCCATCTGACGACGACGCGGCTGTGGGGCGTGCCTCATCAGCACTGGTCCATCGGGGACGTTCCCGCCTTTTCCCCCGGATTGCTGCTTAAGATCGTCATCGCCTCGGCGCTGTTCGGGCTCGCCAGCCTCGCGTTCAGCGAGCTGACCCATGCGCTCAAGAGAGGGTTCGCCCGGTTAATCGGGAATGCGGCCATAAGGAGCGCCGCCGGCGGGCTGCTAATCATCGGCCTCGTCTTCGCGGCCGGCACGCGCAATTATTTGGGCCTCGGCCTCCCTTTGCTGGATGAAGCGTTCGCGGTAGACGGGAATGTTTCGCCGTTTGCATTTTTGTGGAAGCTTGTATTTACCTCCGTCACGCTTGGCGCCGGCTTTCAGGGAGGAGAAGTTACGCCGCTGTTCGTCATCGGAGCGCTGCTTGGCCACACCCTCGGCAGCGCGCTCGATGTGAGCGCTCCGTTCCTGGCGGCGCTCGGGATGGTGGCGGTGTTTTGCGGCGCGACCAATACGCCGCTCGCCTGCTTCATCCTGGGCGTGGAATTGTTCGGGGCGGTGGGGGCGGAATATTGGTTCATCGCCTGTCTCGTCAGCTATTTATTGTCCGGGCATACCGGCATTTACGGCGCGCAGCGCATCGGCATTCCCAAGAGCCGCAGGCTGCAGGTCCCGGAACTTTCTACGCTGCAATCCGTAAGAAAGGGTAGCGGCCATTCGCCGGAGGACGGCGAAATGACGGACAAAAGGCCGCCTGGCTGACGGCCGCATGAGCACAGGATGGAAGAATACAGACGCTTTGACGATGACCGATGCCATGCTTTTATGAGGAGGGGACCGGTTATGCGGATGATTGATATGATCAAGCAAGGCGCGGCCGTTGCCGCGGATAAAGCCCAGCAGGCTGTCGAGCTGACGAAGCTGGCTGCCCGGGTGCACAGCAAGAAGAAGCACCTGGAAGCCAATTTGACAAAAATCGGCGAAGCGGTGTACAGAGCCTACCAGTCGCGGAACCTGCCCTCTGCCGAACCGCTCATCAGCAGGCTGTCGAAGGAGAACGAAGCGATCGAAGCGGAGATTCAGGCGTTGGAGGAGAAGATGCGGCAGCTGCGCCAGCAGCAGGTATGCCGCTGCGGAGCCTCGGCCCCGCTTACGGCAGTATATTGTCCGCGGTGCGGGGTCCCTTTTGCCAGCCAGCGCATCATCGTAGAATCCGCGCCGAGACCTGCGGCAATCGATGAGCGGGATAAGGAAGGCGGCCTATGATCAAGGCGGTTGTTTTCGATTATGACGGCTTGATTCTGGATACGGAAACGCCGGAATTTCAGTCTTTCGTCCAGGTGTTTCAAGAACACGGCGCAGAGCTGACGATGGAGGGGTGGGGGCGATGCATCGGCGCCGCCCCGGGCTCCTTCAATCCCTATGCGCACCTGGAGCAGTGCCCTGGCTTCGCTATCGATAAAACGGCAGTGAGAGCGCGGAGAAGAGCGATCTACGAGCAGCTGATGCAGGGCGCCGACGCCAGGCCCGGCGTGGCTTGACTCGATGGCGGCGCGGCCGCTGGACAAGGTGCTCGCCGGGCTGAACCGGGCATAGGCGGCGCAGCGCAGCGAGGAGCCCGCTAAAATTTTTATAACGAATTGTTATTTTGAAATATTGCCCCGGAAAAGCTACAATGGATTGCAGACCGCAAGAAAACTGACACAATCCGTTGGGCTGCTGCGTATACTCTAACACCAAGCAAAGAGGTGATACGCATGAGCGGTCGTTCGCAGCCGTCGGAACCGATCCGGATCACTAAAAACGACAGGCAAATCAGCGTGGTGCTGCGCAGTCACGACTCCGCCGCGCAGACGGCCCCGGCCGAACCGAGCGTCGCCGGCAAGCCGCAGTCCCAGCAGGGGCAATTCGCGGAAATCATGAAGGAATTGGACCGCATGGTCGGATTGGACAACGTCAAGGAGCTGGCCTTCGAAATCTACGCGCTGCTGCGCATAGCCGGCATGCGCGCCGAGGCCGGCCTGATGGCGAATACACAGGTGTACCACATGGTGTTCAAGGGCAATCCCGGCACCGGCAAAACGACGGTCGCGCGCATTCTCGCCAAGCTGCTGCAAACGATGGGCGTGCTGAGCAAGGGGCACCTGGTCGAGGTGGAGCGGGCCGATCTGGTCGGCGAATACATAGGACATACAGCGCTGAAGACGAGGGAGATGGTCAAGAAGGCGCTCGGCGGCGTGCTGTTCATCGACGAGGCGTACAGCCTGGCCCGCGGCGGGGAGAAAGATTTCGGCAAGGAAGCGATCGACACGCTGGTCAAGGCGATGGAGGATCATAAAAACCAGTTCATCCTGATTCTGGCGGGCTATTCCGAGGAAATGGAGCTGTTCCTGCAGACGAATCCCGGGCTGCCGTCGCGGTTTCCGATCCAGCTCGATTTTCCCGATTACACAGTTGATGAGCTGATGCAGATCGCCGAGATGATGATCAGGGAACGCGAATATACGCTGACGCCGGCGACGGAGATGAAAATTCGCCAGCTGATTGTGAACGAGAAAAATAATCTGGAGGTTTCGTTCAGCAATGCCCGGTTCGTGCGCAATCTGATCGAGAAGGCGATGCGCAACCATGCCGTGCGCCTGCTCAATCAAGGGATCGCCCATCCGAGCCGCAACGAGCTGATGACGATCCGGCCGGAGGACGTGAAGCTTGACCGGAAGCCGGTCAAGGATGCCTATATTCCTTAAGCCAAAGGAGTACCATTGAAATCGATGAAAAATCACTTGCATGACATTCAACCTGATGCCCGCGACCGCGCCGTGCTGGTCAGTCTTGTCACGCCGCAGCTGAAGCGGCAGGACGATTACGATCCCGAGCAATCGCTGGCCGAGCTGGTCCGCCTGGCCGAAACGGCCGGCGTCGAGGTGCTTGACACGCTTACCCAGCACAAAGAGTATCAGGATTACCGCTGGTTTATCGGCAAAGGCAAGGCGGAGGAGCTGAAGCGGCTGATCGAGGCGCGCGAGGCGAACACGGCCATCTTCGACCAGGAGCTGTCCGGCGCCCAGGTGCGCAACCTGGAGCAGTTTCTCGACGTCAAGATCATCGACCGCACCCAGCTCATTCTCGATATTTTCGCCCAGCGCGCCAAGACGCGGGAAGGCATCATCCAGGTGGAGCTGGCGCAGCTGAGCTACCTGCTGCCGCGGCTGTCCGGCCACGGCAAAAACTTGTCGCGGCTTGGCGGCGGCATCGGGACGAGGGGGCCGGGGGAGAGTAAGCTCGAGACGGACCGGCGCCATATCCGCGGCCGCATCTCCGAGCTTAAGCGGCAGCTGCAGGAGGTGCTGAGACACCGCACGCTGCACCGCGAGCGCAGAAAGAAGAGCGGGGTATACCAGGTCGCGCTGGTCGGCTATACGAACGCCGGCAAATCGACCCTTTTGCGGCAATTGACGAGTGCGGATGTCTATGTCGAGAATCAGCTGTTCGCGACGCTGGACCCTACCTCCCGCAGCTTGCGACTGCCCGGCGGGCAGGATATCCTGCTGACGGATACGGTCGGCTTCATCCAGAACCTGCCTCACGATCTCGTCGCGGCTTTCCGGGCGACGCTGGAGGAGGTGTGCGAGGCCGATCTGATTTTGCACGTCGTGGATTGCTCGTCCCCGATGATGAATGTGCAGATGAAGGTGGTCGATTCGGTGCTGAAGGAGCTCGGCGCCCACGGGAAAGAGCGCATTACGCTGTTCAACAAGGCGGATGCGGTGCCCGCGGGCCGCGTGGAGATGCTGACAGCGGAAGGCCCAAGTCTGCGCATATCGGCGTATAACGATGAAGACCTGCTGCGGGTCAAGCAGGCGATCGAGGAAAGGATGACGGGCGGCAATCGTTCGTTCCGCATTCCTGCGGACAGAGGGGACATGATCTCGGTCGCTTACCGCATCGGGGAAGTCGTCGACAGCGCGGTCGAGGGCAGCGATATGCTGCTGACCGTGCGCATTAACAACAAAGAATATGAGAAGATCGGCCATATGCTGGCGGCTTACGCTATGTCGCATGCCGCCGAAGGAATGCACAGGGGAGAGAGTTCGGACCATGTTTGATGAACGGATCATGGGCTTGATGGAGGAAGCGGAGGCTTTGGCGGAGGACCGGCTGAAGCAGATCGACCGGATCGTCGATCGGAACCAATGGAAGGTTATTCGCGCGTTTCAACAGCACAAGGTCAGCGATTTTCATTTTGCCGGCTCGACCGGCTACGGCTATAACGACCGCGGGCGCGAGGTGCTCGATCTCGTCTACGCGGACGTGTTCGGCGCGGAGGCCGCCCTGGTGCGGCCGCATTTTGTTTCCGGCACGCATACGATCGGCACCGCTCTGTTCGGTGTGCTCCGTCCCGGCGACGAGCTGCTGATGCTGACCGGCCGCCCGTACGACACGCTGCACAAGGTGATCGGGGAGCCGGGCGACGGCAAGGGCTCGCTGCGGGACTGGGGCGTCGGATACCGTGAGGTGGCGCTGCTGGAGGACGGCTCTCCCGATTACGAGGCGATCGCCTCCGCCATCGCGCCCAGCACCAGGGTCGTCGGGATTCAGCGCTCCAGGGGCTACTCTTGGCGCCCGTCGCTGACGGTGGATCAGATCGGGCAGCTGACGCGGTTTGTCAAAGAGATCAAGCCGGATGTCATTGTCTTTGTCGACAACTGCTACGGGGAGTTCACCGAACTTAAGGAGCCGACGGAAGCGGGCGTCGATCTGATGGCCGGCTCGCTGATCAAAAACCCGGGCGGGGGCCTGGCTCCCACCGGCGGATACATCGCCGGCCGCCGCGAGCTGGTGGAGCTGGCCTCGTACCGCCTGACCGCCCCGGGATTAGGCGGGGAGGTCGGCGCCATGCTCGATACGCTGCGCCCGATGTTCCAAGGTTTCTTCCTGGCGCCTCATCTCGTTGGACAAGCCGTGAAAGGGGCGGTTTTCGCCGCCGCCGTCTTCGAGCGGCTCGGCTTCGTCACCCATCCGCAGTGGAACGATTCCCGCACGGATCTGATTCAGGCGATCCGCTTCACCGCGGCGGATCATCTCATCGCCTTCGTGCAGGGCATTCAGCAGGCTGCAGCAGTCGACTCGCATGTCGTGCCCGAGCCGTGGGACATGCCGGGCTACGAGCATCCGGTTATTATGGCCGCCGGCACGTTCGTTCAGGGCGGCAGTCTGGAGCTGTCGGCCGACGCGCCGATCCGCGAGCCCTATACGGCATATATGCAAGGGGGACTGACGTATTCCCACTGCAAGCTGGCGGTGATGACAGCGGTTCGGAATATGGCGGATCGCGGCCTTGTCGAGTGGCTCTTATAGCATAAACCTAACATAACTTGACAAGTTTATGTATGAAGGTTACAATACGAGTAAGGGTTCACAAGCAAGGAGTTGATGAATCATGGGTGATGATATCCGCAGAAACATGGCGCTTTTTCCGATCGGCATCGTGATGAAGCTGACGGATCTGACTGCGCGCCAGATTCGTTACTATGAACAGCATGAGCTGGTTATTCCGGCCAGAACCGGCGGCAATCAACGGATGTATTCGTTCAATGACGTTGAGCGCCTGCTGCAGATCAAGGACTTGATCGAGAAGGGCGTCAATATCGCGGGCATCAAGCAAGTGCTGCTCCCGGTATCCAAAGATTCCGAGGATGCCACCATCTTCAACGAGCAGAGCGAAGTGAAGCGCCGCGAGCTGACCGATTCGCAGCTGCACAAGATGCTCAAGCAGCAGCTGCTCGGCGTGCGCCGTCCCGGTCAAGTGTCCCTGATTCAAGGCGAGCTGTCCCGGTTTTTCAACAAGTAATTCTCTGCCGGAGGCTGCCCTTTGGTACCGCTTACGGACAAGTGGCAGTCTCCGTATTATTGTTACATAATGTTATCCTATGACTTTAAGGAGGAATATTTCGTGACGGACAAAAGCTTTACGAAAGATGACATTTTGCGTATCGCCCGGGAACAAAACGTGAGATTTATTCGTCTGCAGTTCACCGACCTGCTCGGTACGATCAAGAATGTGGAGATTCCGGTCAGCCAGCTGGAGAAGGCCCTCGACAACAAGATGATGTTCGACGGTTCCTCGATTGAAGGCTATGTGCGCATCGAAGAATCCGATATGTACTTATACCCCGACCTCGATACTTGGGTTATTTTCCCATG
>Ga0207865_101359_pt1 | contig 18774 bp, 18 predicted proteins | sample HigsolmetaAR204D_FD_184836 | JGI IMG/M metagenome (GOLD analysis project Ga0207865, IMG submission 184836) | Ionic liquid and high solid enriched microbial communities from the Joint BioEnergy Institute, USA - AR20-4-D (SPAdes) (version 2) ...
TCGTCCGGCGCCGCGGAGCAGCCGTACAGCAGCACGGCGCACAATGCGCCGGCCGCGATCCATGCGGTGAATGTTGTTCTCATGCGGTCCATTCCCCATTCCTGCCATGATATGTCGGCCTGTACTCTCCCAGCGATTATACCGTTCCCTGACGGCCTGTCCCTTTTTTCGCTCACCGCAGGGCCGCTGCCGAGGCGACCATTCGCTCTGCAGCTTCATGCCGCTTCGGCTCCGCCCTCTATCCCGGAGGCGAGAGCGTCCAAGCGAAAGCACGTTCGCGTATATTCTACCAGACCGGCCAAATGGCGGCAACCGGACGAAAGTCGGGCTTCGTTCGTAGTCAAGCCTTGCTCGCTGCCGAGATCGGCGTTAGCGTCTGTCGCCAGCGCTCGCGCCCCGCGCGGGCAAACGAAAAGAGCCCCTGCAAGCAGGGGGCTCTTTCGGCTTACGCTATTGCATTGATTAATGGAATTTCGGCAGCCAGTCGCCATGCGCTTCGATCAAGTCGTCGCACATCGCGACGATATCGTCGATCGAAAGTTCGGCGGACGTGTGCGGGTCGAGCATCGCCGCATGATAGATATGTTCTTTTTTGCGGGTGATGGCCGCTTCCAACGTCAGCAGCTGGGTGTTGATGTTCGTCCGGTTCAGCGCCGCAAGCTGGGGCGGAAGATCGCCCACATACGTCGGCGTGATGCCACTCCGGTCGACAAGGCACGGCACTTCGACGCACGCTTCCTTCGGCAGGTTCGTGATCAGCCCGGTGTTCATGACGTTGCCGCCGATCTTGAACGGCTCGTCCGTCTCCATCGCATTGAAGATGTAGGAGGCGTATTCGTGCGATCGCGTATGCTCGAGATTGCGGTTGTTAACCAGTTCCTCGCGCATCGTCTTCCAGCGTTCGATCTGGCGGACGCAGCGGCGCGGGTATTCGTCAAGCGGGATGTTGAAGCGTTCGATCAGCTCCGGATAGTTCCGCTTGATGAAGTACGGATGGTACTCCGCGTTATGCTCAGACGATTCGGTGACGTAGTAGCCGAAGCGGAGCATCAGCTCGAAGCGAACCATATCGTCGTGCTTCTCCGTCCGCTGCTTCTCGGCGGCGCGGCGCTTGATCTCCGGATACAGGTCGACGCCGTCCTTCGTTACCTCGAGCAGCCAGGCCATATGATTGATCCCGGCGATCTTGTGCTGCACGCCTTCGGTGTCTATTCCGAGGCTCTTGAACAGATGCGGCACGCATACCTGCACGCTGTGGCACAAGCCTACCGTCTTGACGCCGCCGTAAGTGATCATCGCGTTGGTCAATACGGCCATCGGATTCGTATAGTTCAGGAACCAGGCGTCCGGGCACACTTCCTGCATGTCTTTGGCAAAGTCGAGCATCACGGGAATCGTCCGCAAATTGCGGAAAATGCCGCCAATCCCGATCGTATCGGCGATCGTCTGGCGCAGGCCGTATTTTTTCGGAATCTCGAAGTCAGTCACTGTGCAGGGCTCATAGCCTCCAACCTGGATCGCATTGACGACGTATTTGGCGCCGCGCAGCGCTTCCTTGCGGTCGGTATACGCTTTCACTTTACATCCGCTGCCGAGCGATTCCTTCAAATTGTTCAGCATATTCTCGGAATCTTTCAGACGCTCGTGGTCGATATCGAACAAAGCGAGCTCGAAGTCTTGCAGCGACGGGGTCAGCATGCAGTCGCCCAGCACGTTTTTGGCGAAGACGGTGCTGCCTGCACCCAGGAACGTAATTTTGGACATGGTCGGTAATCCTCCCCTGCGGAATGAAATGAATATTGAAGCTTCATACCTAGACTATACTTCATCCCGCAGGGGATGCATATGGACGCATTCCACTTCTCTATGGAGGAATGTAGCGCACCTGACGCGGGACGCTATTTGCGCACGGCGATCCAGGTCAGCACCTGGAGCAGCGTGATCAGGACGAAAGCGACCAGCGCCAGGAACGGGATCGTGATGAAGCCGAGCCAGTCGATGTAATCGACGTCGCAGGGCACCGGTCCGCACGCGGCCGCGCCGCTCTGGAACCACGTCGTTTTTTGCATCAAATAATGGTATAACGAAATGCCTCCGCCCCAGACGGACAAGGGAAGAACGTATATGTACATCCGCGTGTCCTTGCGCACGGCCGCAATGCCCAGTATAATCACCAGTGGATACATCAGTATCCGCTGATACCAGCACAGCTTGCACGGAGTAAAATGCATCACCTCGGAGAAATACAGGCTGCCCAGCGTCGCCGTCAAAGCGACGACCCAGGACAAATGTAGTCCGTTCTCCCGCATGATCGATTTCCAGTTCATTTGGCGCCATACTCCTTTTGCGATAGGTAATAAGCCATTAAGCCCCGAAGGCCGCTGCGGCAGACGGGCGCTCCCTCTCATCATAATCGATCGATATGCAAAATAAAAGCCTGTCCGGCGGCGCCGCCGGCGCCAGACGTAAGCGAGGTGTTCCATGAATGCAGCCAACTCACAGCGTATCCTTCAACCGTTATCCCGGCCGGGGCGAACTGACGGTGCTTTTCTCCGGCCATGCGCAGACGGAGCCGCGGCATCTGGTCGGGCCGCAGGTGCTGGACTATTATCTCGTGCATTTCGTCGTTTCGGGGCGCGGCCGCTTCCGCACGCAGGGCAAAGATTACTTGCTGGAACGCGGCAGCAGCTTCTTCATCTTCCCCAGCGAGCTTGTCACCTACGAATCGGACGGCGATGAGCCGTGGGCGTACCGCTGGATCGGCTTCAAGGGAGACCGCGCAGCGGAGCTGCTGCTGGCCGCGGGAATTACCGAACGACGTCCGGTAACGGTTTCCGGGCATCCCCGGCGGATGAATGTGCTGTTTGGGCGAATCGAGGAGACGCTCCGAAGCGGCGAGCCCCACTGCGACCTGCAGGCCGGCGGTTACCTTCGCCTCATTCTGGCCGGATATGCCTCCGAGCTGCAGAACAATCCGGCGCCGCGCGAGAAGCCCTCGGCCATTCAGCAGCAGGTGGAGCAGGCGATCCGCTGGCTGACGCTGCAGTATTACCAGCCGATCTCAATCGAGCAGATGGCCCAGACGCTTGGCTACCACCGCACGCATCTGTCCAAAATGTTCAAGCAGCATACCGGCCTGTCGCCGGTGCAGTTTCTGCTCAAAATCCGGATGGAGCGGGCCAAGCGGCTGCTCATGGAGCCGCTCACGATCGAGCAGGTCGCCTCGTCCGTCGGCTTTGCCGACCCGCTCTATTTTTCCAAGCAGTTCAAGAAGTGGTACGGGAAATCCCCGTCGGAATACCGACAGGATCAGCATTTCAATCCGTACGATTGCGGCCAATGAGGCGTCCTCGCGCCCCCGGGTCTTGCCGCGCCTTGCGCGGTTTCTTCGGCGAGGCGATCAGCGTTCGCTGCATGATGGACGCCTATGACGATCACTTCCTTCGTCATCGGTCGTCACCTGCGGTGTTGAAAATTCAGCTTGTAGATAAAGCTGATTGTTCAAGATAGACTCCCATGCCGCTGGCGCAGCACCATCAGAAGATGAAAATGTGCCGCGAGTCCGGCGCTATTTTCAAGATAGACGCCTATGACGAGCGCTTCCTGTCGTCATCGGTCGTCACCTGCGGTATTGAAATTTTGTCGGCGTATACCGCCAAATTTTCAAGATAGTGAGCAAATGTTGTATTTTGTACAACAAAAACGGGGCAACCCCCCCTCTTTGCGGCTCAATGTTGTACTTTGTACAACATTTTGGGCGATGTTTCCGGTTTTTAAGCCAAGCCCCCAAAAATTGTTGCACAAAATGCAACATTCCCCTTCCTTTTGTGCGAAGGGGGCAGAAAAAGTTGCATTTTTTGCAGGATTTGTCGCCGCATGCGCTTGGGGTGTTCCCGGGGAGGGGCCGCGCTAACGCGGAGCTCGAACGCTGACGTGGAGCACTCTTCATGCCCGCTAGCCCAGGGTGCTGTTTTGCCTGGGCTAACGCTAGCCAGAGAGCTTATTTCCCTCGAAACGATCGTTTTGACATTCTAACGCAAGTGAGCAGCCTTACTTCGGCATTTTGAGCTACCCGATTCAGCGTTTCTGGCCAAATAGCGTTACTACGTTTCGTTACATTTTAAAAACGGTACGATTCAGCAAAATAGCGTTTGTCACAAGCGTTAGAGATTTGAAGCTTCGGCAGGGGCGCAGGAAGGGACATCGAGCCCCGGGCTATTTTCAAGATAGACGCCTATGACGAGCGATTCCTTCGTCATCGGTCGTCACCTTCGGTGCCAGAAAATTCGCCGAAGGGATTCGTCGAATTTTCAAAATACACCCCCATGCCGCTGACGTAGCACCATCAGATGGTGAAAATGGTCCGCGCACTAAGCGCTATTTTCAAGATAGCGCCGACCGCTTGCTAGCGGCATACCCACAGAAGCGGGAGGGCGTCTTCGAACCATATAGCGAACGAGCCGACCGCGTCCGGCAGCTTGCGGCAGGCACGAAAAAACCGGCTTGCCCGCCGGATAATGGTACTATCTATGCTTGCGACCGTGCTTCACCAGCGTCATTCGCCGGGAATGCCTAAGCCATGAATAATACGCCTTCAGATCCCGAAGCTGAATGTCCTCGGATACTTTCCCCAGGAACGTTACGACAATCATCTTGTGCAGCGGATTTCCGGCGATATCGGTTTCATCCTTGATCTCGCTGAATTCTGCGACCATGACCAGATCGTCGTCGATCAGGTAGACATCCTTCTCGTTGGCGTAATACGGCTGAACGCAACCGGCCTTGAGCTTCGCCCACAAAAAATCGCAGATCGGCTCGATGCCGCCGCTGTCCGCGTCCACCCGCTCCTCCCACCGGCTCAGCGCGTGGCTCGTAATGAAAATGTCGGCCACCTTGTAACCGTTAAAAGGAACATAGAAGGGTTCGTATGTACTCCATCGATTCATGATTTTGTCCTTCAGCATGGATTCCCCCTTCTTGCTGTCCAGATAACGCTTGCCGCAGCGCCGACGCGAACGCGAGCCTTCAATATAGCGGTGTTCGCCAGCCAATGCCAACAACCGCGGGCGACGGCCGATGCCGAAAGCATCGCTTGTCATAGGCTGTAACTACTATAAATGTAGTATGAATATTACGTCACGTCAAGGCTTGTCCCCGTTTCTTAAAGTTTTTTCACAATTTTTCGATTCGCTATTTTCAAGCGGTTGGCGCTCCTATAAAATAAACATGGAAAGAGGTGATTCAGCTGTCTCAACCGATACCCGAATTCGGCAAATTCCTCGAAAGCCTAAGAGGCTTCATGTCATTGCGCGAGGCTGCCAAGCGCAGCGGTCTGTCTCATGCATATATAAGAGATCTCGAGTTGGAAAGGAACCGTTCGACGAACGAGAGGATTACCCCTTCGCCCGATACGCTGAAGAAGCTGTCCATCGCCTACTCATATCCGTATACGGATTTGATGATCAAAGCAGGCCATTTGAAGAGCGAAGACGTGCAAAATACCGAAGCGTTCCGCGCGGAGAACGCGAAGATTCCCCTGGACGAAGTGCTGTACATCGAAATCGGACGGAAAGCGATCACTTATCGCACCCGGGAAGGCACGGCCAGCGTCGCGGTGGAATCGCTGCTCGATTTCAGCACGTTTTTGGACGAGCTGGAGGAGAACGGATTTTATAAAACCGATGCCGACGTATACGCGAATTTTCGTCAAATCCGGAAATATGACGAAGCCCGCGGGAAGCTGTATTTTGATGAAGACGGCAAAGGCCCCTTCGTTCCTCTCTCATCGCTCCGCCAAAAAAAATACCACACGCTGATCCTGCGTTCTGTGGCCGCCAATACGAATTCGGCTCTGGAATTCAGCTTTGAAAACTGCGGGACGTCGCATTCCCTGGACAAGCGCCTGGGAACCGAATCGTAAATGTTATTTTGGAAACGATTTCCTAGCTTCTGCAGTGGGAAATCGTTTTTTTATTTCCACTTGGAAAGTTTTACAACCAAATGATTCTTAATTACTATTTATCACCCCTGTCTTATGTCGTACAATATTTTTAAAAGATGAAATGATTCTTTTGACCCTTATTTTTCTATAATTGGAAATTACGCTTCATCTCTTCCGGCAAGCCATATCTCTTATATAACCCATTGGAGCTGACATCCATGCAGAAAATCCCCGTCACCCGCGACGGCAAGAGAGGTTCGGAAGTCATCGTCATCGATTCCAGCGATGTGCTAAAAATTGAACAAGTGCGCGGCCGCGACGTCGTGATTCATACCCTGGATGGTTCTTTTTACCTAGATTTTTCGTTTGAAAATTTGGAAGAATGGCTGTTCGAGGACGGGTTCCGGCTGCTCGACAATGCCAATATCGTCAATATGAATCATGTCAAGGAATATGACGCCAGACGGGGAACCGTCTATCTTGGGGCAAGCGATCGAAACGGCGCCATCACCGCCTCTGCCGCCCATATTCATCGAGATCATATCAAGAATGTCATCGAATTGATCAGCACGGCCGATTCCGCCTCCAAGCATCACGACCCGGAACGATACGAGCAGCTGTTCGCGAAGCTGATCAGCGAGACGAGGGACGATCAGTTTCTGCGCTCGTACGCCACGCTCCGCGCCGTCAACGAACGGAAGCGGGCCGAGGAGCAAATCGCGCATATGGCTTATCACGACGCCTTGACCGACCTGCCGAACAGGCTCCTGTTCGATCAGCAATCGAGACTCTACCTGGAAGAGGCTGAGAAAACCGGCGGCAGACTGGCCGTCCTCTTCTTCGACCTGGACCGCTTCAAGGTGATCAACGATACGCTGGGACACCATATCGGAGACCGGCTGCTGCGTTGCCTGGCCAACAAGCTGCGGGGATACGTCAAGGAGAAGGACGTTGTCGCCCGGTTTGGCGGAGACGAGTTCATCCTGCTGACGAGCCTGGCGCACAAGGACGAAGCGTCGCAGTTCGCCCAAGGCATTCTCGAGCTGTTGCGGGACCCCTTCGTGATCGAAACCCAGGAGCTGTTCGTCACCGCCAGCATCGGCATCAGCATTTATCCGGACGATGGCCGGGACAGCGATACGCTTTTGAAAAATGCCGATAATGCCATGTACCGTTCCAAGGAAAAGGGAGGGAATTCATACCATTACTATCATCCGGAGATGAACAGGCGCTCCTTGCGCCGCCTCAACATGGAGATCGACCTGCGCAAGGCGCTCGAAAGAAGAGAATTCCGCATTCATTATCAACCGATCATCGACCTCAGCAGCGGCTCCGTGTTCGGGACGGAATCGCTGGTGCGCTGGCATCATCCGGAATGGGGAATGATTCCTCCGGGCGAGTTCATTCCGCTTGCCGAGGAAACCGGGCTCATCGTGCCGATCGGCAATTGGGTGCTTCGGGAAGCATGCCGCCAAAACAAAGCTTGGCAGCTGATGGGCTTTCCTCCGCTGGTCGTGTCGGTCAACATCTCCGCCATCCAGTTTCATCAGAGCAACTTTGTGCAGCTCGTGACGGACGCGCTGCGGGAATCCGGGCTGCCTCCGGATTTGCTCTGTCTGGAAATTACGGAAAATGTGGCGATGGCCAACGTACCGCACATTGTTGAAACTATGCAGAAGCTGAAGCAACTTGGCGTCCGCATCTCGATCGACGATTTCGGCACCGGTTATTCCTCGCTCAGCTATTTGAAGCGATTCCGTGTGCATACGCTGAAGATCGACCAATCGTTCATTCGCGACGTCACGTCCGATGAAGACAACGCCGCGATTGTTACGGCGCTGATCGCCATGTCGCGCCGTCTGAAGATGAAGTCGCTCGCCGAGGGCGTCGAGACGAAGGAACAGCTGGAGTTTCTCATCGCCCAAGGCTGCGACGAAATTCAGGGCTTCGTCTTCAGCAGGCCGATGCCTGCCGCCGATTTCGAGCAGCTCATGAAAGAGAATCGGCAGTTGTCCCTGCATTGAATCGTAGAACGACTTGCTGCAGGGAACGTAGCGTGCCAAACGGCGTGTAAATGACAATCAATTTGCGCGCTGTTTTTTTGGTTCAAGCTCTGTTCGCCTTGCTAGTATCGAACTGTCGTTCCCTATTCAACGATCCGCCCCCCCTTCGCGCCAGGCCTTCCTGATCGCTATGAGCGCTAACGCTGATGACGAACGCTATTTCGCTGAATCAAAACGCTATTTCAAATATAACGAAACCGAGGAACGCTATTCTATCTGAAACCCCGATTTCGACCGCCAAAAATGCGCAATAAAGTTACCTATAAGCGTTACAATCCCAAATCAATCATTCCGAGCTAATTAAGCATTGTGACCATCGTTAGCGCGGCACAGGGTTTTGCTTCTCCAAATGTTCAATAACATGCTAAAATATGGTACAATAGGTAATGAAAAATGAAACCAGGTTTCATACAACGGAACAAAGGAGAGGTTTTCGTGCCGATGAACTTTCACGATAAAAACAACAGAATGACCTATGCGACAAGAATCGCCGATGAATCATGGATCTCGCTGATCAAAGAAAATATCGATATATCCGGCAAAGAAGCTGCCGATATTGGATGCGGCGGAGGCATATACACTAAGGCTTTGGCCAGTCTTGGCGCCTCCCATGTTACGGGAATCGATTTTTCCGAGGAAATGCTGAAGGGAGCTGCCGAGAATTGCAAGGCTCTGGACAATGTTTCCTTGTTGAAGGGCAGCGCCGAGCACACGGGATTGCCCGACGATCGTTTCGATATCATTCTTGAGAGGGCCTTGATCCACCATCTGAAGGATTTGAACCGCTGTTTCCGGGAATCCGCCCGCATCTTGAAAAGAAACGGCACACTTATCATTCAAGATAGAACACCAGAAGATTGCTTATTGCCGGGCGATGTGAATCATATTCGAGGCTACTTTTTCGAAAAGTATCCTGCGTTGGCAAGCAAGGAAATCGCTCGCCGGCACGCATCCGATAAGGTCCGCGAATCTCTGGAATCGAACGGATTTTTCGTCTCTAAAGAAGTGCAATTGCAGGAAACAAGACGCGTATACCATGACTTGGACTCGCTATGTAACGAAATCATGCAAAGAACAGGGCGTTCGATTCTCCATGAATTGACAGACGGCGAGCTTCGGGAGTTGGTATTGTTTATCAAAAATAAATTGGATCGCAGCGCAGCGCCGATCATCGAAAAAGATTCATGGACGTTATGGTTCGCAGTGAAAGTATAGTTTTTGTAAAGACTGCAACTTTTTTCACCCCTTCTCGTCATTATGGTAGGTGAAAAGGTCCAAACGATACTAGGCCGAAGGGGCAAAGAATGGACACTAATCTGACAAGCGTTCCGCGTTCTGGCAAGCATCGCTCCGCCCGCAAGACGCGCAAGACCCGCAGAACTCCGGCCAAGAAGCGGAGAGGCGGCTCCGTTGCCGTTACTTTATTGCTGTATATTGTTTTTTGGCTGTTCGTCTTCGGCTCGATCTTCGGCATCTGGTTTTTCCTAACCAAGTCGGGATCGGAGCTGCGCTTTTTGGCGGCCGATACGCTCATTACGACGCAGCACAGACACTGGGCCAAATATTTGATCGGCCAGCAGGAGCTCGACGAGCGGGTAGCCCGCTACATGGCCCAGTTCGACACCTACTCCCGGGTCGAGGACTTGAATCTTGTCCGCCTCGAGGAGAAGCCGCCTGCCGGGGAGGAGAAGAAGGAACTGGTGAAGATCGAGCCGATGTCCGGGAAGAACTTCAAGGGGCATTTGCTGATCGTGAGCGATCCGAAGTCGCTCAGAGTCGCCGTGCCGGGCAAAGCGGGCAAAGGCGAGAAGGTATCGGACATGGTCAAGCGGCTGCACGCCGTAGCCGGCGTCAATGGAGGAGGGTTCGACGATCCCGGATGGAAGGGCAACGGGTTCAAGCCGACCGGCGTCGTCATGTCCGGCGGCCAGATGTTCTACAACGATGCCGGCATGAATACGCCGGTCAATATCGTCGGCATTGACGAGGACGGGCGGCTCGTGGCAGGCAAGTACAAGCCTTCCGAGCTCAAAGGAATGGGCATTCGCGAAGCGGTCACCTTTGCCCCGAAATTTATCGTTAACGGCGTCGGCATGATCAAGAATGCGAAAGACGGCTGGGGCATCGCTCCCCGCACCTGCATCGGCCAAAAGGAAGACGGCACGATACTGTTCGCGATTATCGACGGCCGACAGCCGGGACACAGCATCGGGGCTACGCTCTACGACGTGCAGAACATATTTTTGGAGCAGGGCGTCGTCACTGCAGCCAATCTGGACGGCGGCTCCTCCACCGTGCTCGTGCACGGCGACAAGATCGTCAACCGCCCTTCCAGCGAATACGGCGAACGGTATTTGCCGACCGCCTGGCTCGTCTTCGACGAGCCGGAACGGGCAGACATTCGCAACATCTGGGCCGGCATGGACCCGAGCAAAATCGACGCATCCAAGTGGTAAGCTGCGCAGGCTGCGCGGGCGGCCCGCGCGAAGGCCGAGGACAAACGTGTCCCCGGCCTCGGATCCGCGGCCCTTCCCCAGGCACATGAGGCGACAAATCCTGCAAAAAATGCAACATTTTCCGGCCTCTTCGCACAAGAGGAAGGAGAATGTTGCATTTGTGCAACAATTTGGGGGGCGATGGGCTTCAAACCCGGGAATATCGCCCGAAATGTTGCACATTCTACAACTTTGCGCCGCAAATAGGGTGTATTCCCCCGTTTTTGTTGTACAAAATACAACATTCGCGGACACTCTTGAAAAATTCGACGAAATCCTTCGGCGAAATTTTCAACACCGCAGGTGACGACCGATGGCGAAAGGAATCGTTCGTCATAGGCGTCAATCTTGAAATCCAGCGTTATCCACACGCTGAATTTTCAATACCGCAGGCGACGAGCGTTGATAACGGATTCGTTCGTTACCAGCTTTTCATCCGGTTACTTGTCGTCTCGTTCAGCAGTCGTCGCCGCGACCGACGCTTCAGCCGTCAGCTCCTCCTCTCTCTGGATGCTGTGCCAGTTCGCTTCCCGTTTCGTGCCGGCGGCCGCTTGCTTCGCCTTGTTCGCCCAGCCGGATGCTTGCCGTCCGATTGTCTCTGCGGCTGCCTGCGTCTTTTCGCCGACAGCGGAAGCGATGCGCAGCGTCTTTTCCACGACGTTCGACGCCGCCTGCTGCGTCTTATTGCTCGCCAGCTTCGCGCCTTCGGCAATGTCCGTCCGCAACGCCTTCCCCGACTTGGGAGCAAGCAGCAGCGCGGTGATCGCTCCCAGCACACTGCCGGCCACTACGCCGATGATCATTTCTTTGCCTTTCGTTTGCTTTTGCATGTTCCTCACTCCTTCTTATGATTGCGATCGTTCCGATCGCTCAGTCGGCTCGCGGTCGTCCGCCATCCCCTTGGGCTTGCTCTGCCGCCAGGACTGCCAGCGCTGCCACAGCTGCATGCCGGCCGCCGTAAACTCCATCAGCTCGCTCACAGCTTCCCGGCGGTTATGTACAGCCCTGCGCGCTTCCTCCAACGTCTCTTCCACGGTGCGAGACACGGCTTTAACGGATCGCGATACGCGGTAAGCCGCATCCCCCGTCTCCTGCACTGCGGCAAGCAGCCTGTCGAACTCGCGGATTTTGGCCCGCATCTCCTCCATATGCGCCATCGATTGGCGAAGAAACCGCTGCGATTCCTGCATCGTCCCGTTCCACTGCTCCTGCGCCTGCTGAAGCACCGCTTCTGACCGGGCCAACGTCTGCTGCGCTGCATGAAGGAATCGGATCGCAAAGCCCGTAAGCGCAATGAAAGCGAGCGCCGCTGCGCCTAGCCCGATTTGCCACCACATGGACCGTCACCTCCGCCGCTGCCGGAACTGCTTCTGGACGAATGCCCAGGAGATAGTACAGTATAGTCATCATCCGCCTAATTTGACACAATGTTCGCAGTTTTTTTGGCAAAATGGACAATAGACGCCTATGACAAACAATTCCTTTCGTCATCGGTCGTCACCTGCGGTGTTGAAATTTTGTCAGCGTATACCGAGATAGAAAAAAGAATGTATAATAGAAGCGATAAGAACGCAGAACAATCGGGACGGGGGATGGCTTGAGCATGAACAAGGAACAAGGCTTGGCGCTGCTGGAATCGGTAAGGGTGATCGCCATTGTGCGCGGCGTGGAGGAGAAGCATATCGCAGGGGTGGCGCAGGCGCTGCTGGACGGCGGCGTGCCTGTCATGGAAGTGACGCTCAACACGGAGGGCGCCCTCGGAATGATCGGCCGGCTGCAGGAAGCGTTCGGCGACCGCATGTTCATCGGGGCGGGCACGGTGCTCGACGCAGAAGACGCGCGGCAAGCATTGGACGCGGGCGCGTCATATCTCGTCACGCCGAATATGGACGAGGAGGTCATCCGCCTCGCCGCCGGGCGGGATGTGCCGATCTTCCCCGGCGCGATGACGCCGACGGAAATCGTCAAGGCGTGGAAAGCCGGCGCGACCGCTGTGAAGGTGTTTCCGAGCGCCAGCCTCGGCATCGCTTACATGAAGGAGCTGCTCGCTCCGCTGAATCGGATTCCGCTGATGGCCGTGGGCGGCGTCACCGAAGACAACATCGGCGAATATTTGCGCATCGGCTGTTACGGCGTCGGCATCGGCGGCTCGCTCGTTAACCTGAAGGAGATTGCCGCCGGCAATTACGATTGGGTCCGCGACAAAGCGGCCCGGCTGATCGAGCGTTCGCGCCAGCAAAGCGTATAGCGCCATCTATGAGAAGACGCCTTGCGGCGTCCTTGAAACAAACATCCATACGCTTGACGATGCGGCGTGCTTGGGCGGGGAATGGGCAAGGAAGCCCGGTCGCCGCTCCACCCTGTGCGACGGCGCCATCGCTCTCTGCCGGAGGAAATGATTGCTCATCGAGCCATTTTGAAGGAATAAGACCGGCTACGCATTGTCCAAACAAACTATAAAAGGGGCATCCCGCCTGCCGATCGATCGGCCTGCGGGCGCCCCTTTTGTGCCGTCAGCCGCACCTCGCGTCGACGGACGAATCAAAGCTCGAACCGGAAATCGTCGTCCGTCAGCGGCTCCACATGAATCGTGCGGACGTAGCCGTTTCCTTTTTTCGAGAAAAAGTCGTGATGCTTCGTATGCGTGCTGATGCCGTTGAAGACGATCGGGTTGATCTCCTCCTCCGGAAATACGGGATCGAGCCCGAGGTTCATCAGCGCCTTGTTGGCGTTGTAGCGCACGAACGTCTTGACCTCGTCGACAAGCCCGACAGCGGCGTACAGCTCCTCCGTATACCGCTCCTCGTTCTCGTGCAGCAGCTTCAGCAGCTGATGGAAGGTCGCCAGCGCTTCCTCCCGCTCGCTCTCCGTCAACTCGGCAAATACCTCCTGGGCCAGCACTCCGACGTACAGCCCGTGGATGCTCTCGTCGCGCAGAATGAGATCGATAATCTCCCCGCTGCTCGTCATCTTGCCCTGCCCGGCCAAATAGAGCGGGTAGAAAAATCCGCTGTAGAACAAATAGCTCTCCAGCAGCACCGAGGCGGCCATCGCCAAATACAGCTCTTTCTTCGAATGGATGCTGCGGTAAAAGCGCGAGATCGTGTCCGCCTTCGTCTGCAGGCAGCGGTTCTGCTCCACCCAGCGGAATACGTCGTCGATCTCCTCGGTCGTCGCCAGCGTCGTAAAGATGCTGCTGTACGATTTGGCGTGAATTTGCTCCATCATGCCCATGAAGCCGAGCACCGCCTTTCGCTGCAGTCCGTCCACATGCTCCATAATTTTCGGCATGCCGACGCCGCCCTGCACCGTATCGAGCAGCGTCAGCCCGCCGAGCACCTTCATGTACAGCTCCTGCTCGGCTTCGCTCAGCGTCAGCCAGGACATTTTGTCGTCCGACAGCGGAATCTCCTCATCCGTCCAAAACTGCATCAGATTTTGGCTCCAGAACGTCCCGGTAAAATCGTCGTCCGGGCGGTTCCAATTCACCGCTTTCATTACCGTCATCGCTAGTTCGTCTCCTCTCGTAACCGCTGCTGCAAGCAGCAGGGGCGCGCCGCCGCCCCCGAAATGTCCCGTTCTTCCGCCCGTCAGACAGAGCAGCTGATGCATTCCTCCACGGACAGCCGGTTCGTCCGGGTGTAGTACAACGATTTCAGACCTTTCTTGGCGGCATAGATGTAGCAGCGGGCCAGCTGCCTTGTCGACACGTCGCTGTTGACGTGAAGCACCGCCGAGATCCCTTGATCCACATGCTCCTGAATTTCCGCAATCAGATCGATCACTTTGAGCTGATCCATCCGGTAAGCCGATTTATAGTAGAAATAGTTGTCCCGGTTCAAGAACGGCATCGGATAATACGTGGTCGAGTTGGCGTACGTCCGCGTCTCGATCGGCTCCACGATCGGCATGACGCTCGAGGTCGCGTTCTGCACATACGAAATGCTCTGCGTCGGAGCGATGGCCAGCCGGTAAGCGTGATACAGACCGTGGCGCTGCACCTCCTCCTTCAGCTTGCGCCAATCGTCAGGCGACGGCACGTCGATCCCTTCGAACAGCCGCTTCACCTTCTCTGTCGCCGGACGGTAATCCGTCTCCGTATACTTGTCGAAGTAGGTGCCTTTGGCGTATTCCGAACGGTCGAAGCCGGCGAACGTCACCCCGCGCGTGCGGGCGATGTCCATGCTTTTTTCCAAAGAATAATAGTTCATCATCATGAAAAAAGTGCGGGCAAAATCTTTCGCCTCTTCGCTTTCGTAGGCGATCCGGTTTTTGGCCAAATATCCGTGCAGGTTCATCGCCCCGAGCCCGACCGAATGCAGTTCTTCGTTCGCTTTCAGCACGCCCGGCGCGTTCGTGATGCGCGTCATGTCGCTGACCGCCGTGAGTGCGATCATGCCCTCGTGCACCGATTCGCGCACCTTCTTGCGCTCCATCACGTTGGCGATGTTCAGCGAAGCGAGATTGCAGCTGATGTCCCTGCGGATGATGTCGGGCTGACCGTAGTCGCCGATCTCCGATGTCTCCTGCAGCTGGAAAATTTCCGTGCACAGATTGGACATCTTGATCGTGCCGAGCTCCTTCAGCGCATGGACGCGGTTGGCGTTCGAGCGGTTCATGATGTACGGGTATCCTGATTCCAGCTGAATCGTAGCGATCTTCACAAGCATCTCCCGCGCGGTCATAATCTCCTTCTTGCGCACGCGGTCGTCGGCCAGCAGCTTCTCGTACATTTCGTCCAGATCCATATCGTCCAGATGAACGCCGTACGCTTTAAAGACCGAATACGGGGCGAAGACGTGAAGCGGCCGGTCCTCCTCGGCAAGCCTGTAGAATTTGTCCGGCACGATCAGCCCGATGGACAGCGTCTTGAGCCGCGTTTTCTCATCCGCATTGATCTTCTTGCTGTCGAGGAACTCCAGGACGTCCCAGCCGAAAATGTTGTAGTAGCCCGCTCCGGAGCCTTTGCGCTGGCCCATCTGGTCGGCGTAGGAGAACGAATCCTCCATCAGCTTCAGCACCGGCATAATGCCTTTGGCCGCGCCCTCGACGCCTTTGATCGGCTCGCCGCGCCCGCGCAGCTTGGACAGGTTGACGGCGACGCCGCCCCCGATCTTCGACAGCTGCATGCACGTAGCCAGGCAATAGTTGATCGAATTGAGCGAATCGTCCATCTCCAGCAGGAAACACGAGACCATCTCGCCCCGGCGGCTTTTGCCCGCATTGAGGAAGGTCGGCGTCGCCGGCTGAAGCCGCTGCTCCATCATCGAGGCGGCCAGCACCCGCGCCGTATTCACGTCGCCCCGGCCAAGATGAAGGGCGACGATCGCAACCCGATCCGGGTAATGCTCGAGATATTGCGAACGGTCGTTGCTCTTCACCGCGTAATCCGTATAAAACTTGGAGGCCGCCATATAGGACGGGAACTCGAAGCCGTAGCTGTGCGTCAGCCGGTAAATCTCCTCGACCTCCGCTTCCGTATACCGGTCGTATACATTCTCGTAATAGTCATGCTCGATCATATACCGTACCTTCGACGCGGTATCGGGGAAGGAAACGCTTCGCTGCGCGACCTCCTCCATGAACGCCTGCACGGCTTCGCGGTCCTTCTCCAAGCGGTAAAATCCGTCTTCCCCCCGCTGCATCAGCAGGTTGTTAAGCTCAATGTGCCGCATGCCGCGTTCACCTCCGTCATAAAACGTTGCACATCGCCCGGCGTTCCCGCCAGCTCGAACTTGCCCAGCACCGGCACGCCGTACTGCCTGGCGACCAGATCCGCGCTGAGCGCGAAGTTATGTCCCCAATTGCGGTTGCCGCTGGCCGCGACGCCCTGCAGCCTCCTATGGTTCCGCCGCAAAAAGGACGCCACCTTCTCCGGCACCTGCCCGAATCCGGTCGTATAGGTGACGAGCACGAACGGCTCGTCCAACGTCATCGACTCCTCGATCTGCACCGATCTCATGTTCAGCTTGCTTACGAATTTTCGCACATTTCCCGTGCGGGAATCGTAGGCGATCAGCATGGTCCTCTTCCCCTCTCTATCTTTGCCGATGTAAAATGCTCGTCCGCCATCAGCCTCTCCCAACATGTGCGCCTGGCGGAAATCGATATGTACGAAATACAACTTGTTCCTCCTCCGGAAGGATGAACGGGACGTTTAAAAAGGCGCACCCGGCGATAAAAGGCCGGATGCGCCCCTATGCGCGCAGCCGAAAAAAAGCCTGCGTCGGCAGGACGTACCGGACACCTCCTATCGTCCGTAGGAGAACGTGTCGAACCTCTCGCAGGCAGGTCTCCTGGCTCGGGGATCCGAGCGCTTCAATCCGCCTTCCCGGCGGCCAGCCAGTGGCATGCGTGGATCGAAGCTTTCCCCTTACAGTGGCGGGACCGCGCCGGCTTCGCACCGGACTTCCCTATTAAGCCTTCCCGCCGCCGCTGCCGGCCGGTCGGGTAAGTCACCTGCGGGTTACAATATGTAGTTGATATTTATCAATTTAAATCAATATATTGTGTTTGTCAATCGCAAGCTGCAAAAAGAGGCCGGTTCCCCAAGCCCACCACCGGCTTGCCGGAACCCGGCCCCTGCTTATGCGCGCCCTATCTCCGAACATTTGGCGGTCACCCGCCGGCAACATTCCAGCAAGCTTCAAGGCGGCGGCCGATAGCGAGCGATTCGTTCGTTACCGGCGTCTGTCGCCTATCGCTCCATAATTCGATATGTGCAGCGGTTGCCGCCCTTGGCGAGACATTCCGTCCGTTCCACCTCGGTGCCGAGCAGCTGGCGGAACATCGCCAGCTCGCAGCTGCAGGCGTGCTGATAGCGGCTCGCCACCTGCGAGATCGGGCAATTGTGCTCGTGCAGGACATAGCTGCCGTCCTCCTCGGCCTGCCATTCGACCATATACCCGTTGGCGTTCTGAATGTCGGCCAGCTCCTTCACCCGCTCGGATAGCGGCTTGCCGGCAATGCGCTCCTCGTAGCGCCCGATCAGCCGCTCCTTGCGCCGCTCGAACAGCATCTCCACCTTGTCCTCCCCGGCGACGGCGGCAAGCTCCTCCAGCAAATCCAGCGTCAAATGGTGGTACTTCTTCGGGAACAACTCGTCCGCGCTGTCGGTCAGCGAATACATATGGGTCGGACGGCCCATCGCCTGACGCACCAGCTGCGAGTCGATCAGACCGTCTCTCTCCAGCGTGTTCAAATGTCTGCGCACCGCCATCTCCGTAATGCCGAGCTTCCTAGACATCTCGCCCACGGTCAAAGGGCCCTGCGTCTTCAGCATCGTCAGTATGATCTTGCGCGTCGAAGCATCCTGCTGCCGGTTCATCCGGTCTCACCGCCTCTCCTGTTGTTCCGCAAACCGGCGGCCGCCCAGACGGCCCGTGTCGCTATTGTCATTGTATACGATCGGCAGGCATAAGTAAATTCCTATACTAAAATGTATGTAAATACCCGGTCGCGGCAAGCCATTCCTCCGCATGAACGAGCCGCTTCGCAGCGCATACCGATGATTCCCGGAGGAACTGCCGCATTACCCGTGAATCCCAAAACAAATAGAATAGCAGCCCGGTACAAGGTACACGGACTGCCCGCAAGTCAAACCATTTCCTTGCTAATAAAAGCCGGGACCGCTTCGGCGAACCGCTCCAGAGCGCCGGGAAGCTTCGCGACGAGCTCATGCAGCCCGTCTCGCGGCAGGTCGGTATATTCCTGAACGAGCGCCCTGCGGAGAGCGACCAGCTCCTTCAGCACGGCAGCCGTCTCGCGGTCGAACACGCCTTCCCCGTACAGCACGTCCACGATGTCCTCGTAGCTGCTCGCATCCCGCATCATGAAGGCATCGATCAACAAGCTTCCGACGTCGGTCACCGTCTCGATCGCCAGATGCAGCAGCCTCTCCTGCGCCCAGCTCAGCAGCAGCGTCCCGTTCCCGGCGCCGGACTTGCCGCTCCATGCGGACATCAGCTCCGCGCAGCCCTGCTTCAAGCTCGGAATGAAGTCGAGCCTGCGCTTGATTTGCTCATGATCTACATAATACATGCGTTTATCTCCGTTTCTTTTGGCGGGTTTTGGACCACAGCTTGAAGGCCGGGATGCAGAGCACCAGCATCACGATCAAGAGCAGCGCCTGCATCAAATATTCCCTGCTCATATGCGCTCACCTTGCCCCGCCCGCTCCGCCCCGCCGTAGCGGACGTACGCCCAATGATTGGTCGGCCCGTGCCCGCCGCCGATCCCGAGCTCGTGCTTGATCGCCAGCGAGATGAACCGCTTG
>Ga0207865_101360_pt1 | contig 18767 bp, 11 predicted proteins | sample HigsolmetaAR204D_FD_184836 | JGI IMG/M metagenome (GOLD analysis project Ga0207865, IMG submission 184836) | Ionic liquid and high solid enriched microbial communities from the Joint BioEnergy Institute, USA - AR20-4-D (SPAdes) (version 2) ...
CTGCTGCCGCTCTACTGGAATTTGTTTCATTCGGCCTCCGCTTGGGAAATATTGGCGCATCGCGTCGTATGGTCGTTCGCTTTCGTGGCGCTGCTGTGCATCATCGGCAGACGGTGGAAGGAAGCGCTGGCGGCGCTGGCCGACCGGAAGAAGCTGGCGGTGATCGGGGCAGGCTCGCTGCTTATCAGCACCAACTGGGTGCTTTTTATTTGGGCGGTCAACAACGGACATGTCATCGATACGAGTCTAGGCTATTACATTAACCCGCTGATCAATGTGGCGCTGGGCATCGCCTTTTTGAAGGAAAGGCCGGGCATCGGCCAATGGCTGGCCATCGGCATCGCCTTGATCGGCGTCGTCGTGATGGCCGCGCAGCTCGGCAGCGTGCCCTGGATTTCGCTGGCGCTGGCGGCGTCGTTCGGGCTGTACGGCCTGACGAAAAAAGCGTTCTCCCTCGACCCGATGATCGCGCTCATCGGCGAGACCGCCGTCGTCCTGCCGCTGGCGCTGCTCTACCTGCTGTTCATCCACAGCACAGGAACGGCGACGGCCGGCAGCCTGCCTGCGCCCCGCCTTCTCGCGCTGCTGTTCGCCGGGGTCGCGACGGCAACGCCGCTGTTCTGGTTCGCGCAGGCGGCCAAGCGGCTTTCGCTCAGTACGGTCGGCTTTATTCAATATATCGGCCCGACGCTCACGCTGCTGCTGGGCATCGTCTTTTTCAAAGAATCGTTTACCGGCGCGCATATGATCAGCTTTTCGCTCATTTGGCTAGCGTTGATTATTTATACCTGGACCTCCCTGCGAAAAGGAAAGAGGACGCTGCCGGCAGCAAATACCGCGATCGGGGAGCGGGCTTGAAGCGCGGGACGATGAAGGCGCGCGGCGATGATCGAAGCGGCAGGACGAGGGGCTTACGAGACACAGGTAACGTCAATGCTCGTCCAACACTGCCATCGTCTCGCCGTGCTTGCGGTACTCCTGGGGCGTCATGCCGGTCCGCTGCCGGAACAGCGAATGGAAATATTTCATATCCTGATAGCCGACGGCCCCGGCGATCTGCTGGACGGTCATGCCGGTCGTCTTAAGCAGCTCGCAGCACCGCTGCACCCGCAAGTTTTGCACATACGAGATGAACGAAACGCCGGTTGCCTGCTTGAACAGCTTTTGCAGGTGACTTTCGCTGAGGAAAGAATACTCCGCTACCTGCTTCAGCGTAATATTGCCTTGATAATTGCGCTTGATGTAGCGGATCGCTTCCTGCACCTTGCTGCGGCTGTTGACGGACGCCGTCGAGTTCAGCAGAGCGCGATGCAGCTGCGCGATCAACTGGATGAACAGCGCCTGGACGACGGCCTCGTATCCCGGCTGCCGCTGGCGGTATTCCGACAAGAGCGATAGGAAAAGTTCTGTGAAAGCGCTATCTTTATCGTAATGGTGAAACCAGGGCCTGCTCAGCTTCGACGGGCAGTACAGCGCGTCGTGCAGCTCCGTGCCGGGAGGAGGGAAGTCGCCGAACGGCTTCAGCGCCTCGAGCCGGAAGACGCAGTTGATGATGCCGAGCGAACGAACCTTGTCCGGCGAGGTCGGCCGATAGACGTGAGATGTTCCGATCGGCAGCAAATAAATATCGCCGCGCTTGACGCGAACGACGGTATCGTTAATAAACTGATAACCGGTCCCTTCAACAACGAAGCTGATCTCGATCGCGTCATGGGTATGCTGGGGAATATTGAACGCTTCGAACGCCCGGTTGACGAACACGTTCATGCCTGGCCGAAAACGCTGATGCGAGAGAAAAACAGGCTTATCCATAACCCCTCCAAGCACCTCCGATATGCTCCATCTCCAATTTGCAGCATGCTTGACTATCATTATATCGCTATCTCTCCCATAAAAAAAGGTATATCCCCTATAAATATAAAGTGTTTCCCCCATATCGCGAAAACAGGACCTGTTATAATGAAATTACTGTCGGGAAAACGATCAGCGCGCACAAGCCGTGTGCAGCGCCAGAAGAGATGACGAGGAGGACTTATTCCATTGAAAATAGACCGTAAATCGCTGGTCAGCCGGCATCATCCGGTGATCCGCGGAATCGAACCATTATCCCCGTTGTCCGTCGGCAACGGCGAGTTTGCTTTTACGGCGGACTTTACTGGTTTGCAAACGTTTCCGGAACGATACGAGGCGCCGCTCGGCACGCAGACGCAGTGGGCCTGGCATTCCTCCGGGGGCAAGAACGTCTGGACGCTCCAGGATGTTCGCATGCAGTATCGCGACGAGGCGAAGCAGAAGGGCGGCTATCCCGTTCACGCCGAGGACCGCGAAGAGCCTTACCATTGGCTGAGGCAAAATCCGCACCGCCTGCAGCTCGGGCAGATCGGCTTCGTGTTCACGTCGAAGGAAGGAGAGCGCTTGACCGCGGATGCGGCGACGGACATCGAGCAGACGCATGAGCTGTGGACCGGCGTGCTGTACAGCCAATTCCGCATTCAGGGACATCCGGTGAAGGTGCGGACCGTCTGCCATCCGGATGCGGACCAGCTCGGCGTCGCCGTGGAAAGCCCGCTGCTCGCCGAAGGCCGATTGGCTGTATCGATCCGCTTCCCGGCGCCGGGCATGACGTCGCGCAGCTGGGATAAGACCATTGCGCTGAATTGGGAGGGCGACGACACGCACCGCACCGAATGCAGGCATGCGGCGGAGCGGACCGCGCTGTTCGAGCGCGCGATGGACGACGACGGCTACCGCATGGCTGTGCGCTGGTCGCAGGGCGAGCTGGCGCAGGAAGGGACGCACGCCTTCGCGCTGCGGCCGGCGGGCGATTCCGACAAGCTGGAGCTGGTCGTCGCCTTCGCGCGGCGGGAAACGGAGCCTGCGCTGACGTCGCTTGAGGAGACGCTGCGCGCAAGCGCCGCCCATTGGGAGCGGTTTTGGCAGGGAGGCGGCGCCGTGGAGCTGGCCGGCAGCCGCGATCCGCGGGCGCACGAGCTGGAGCGCCGAATCGTGCTGTCGCAGTATTTGACGGCGATCCATTCCGCCGGCTCGATGCCGCCGCAGGAGACGGGACTGCTCTACAACAGCTGGTTCGGCAAGCCGCATCTGGAGATGCACTGGTGGCACGCGTTTCATTTTCCGCTGTGGGGCAGGCCGCAGCTGCTGGAGCGCAGTATGGACTGGTACAACGCGATTTTGCCGAAGGCGCGGGAGCTCGCCGAATCGCAAGGCTATACCGGCGCGCGCTGGCCGAAGATGATCGGCCCCGAAGGCGATCAGAGCCCTTCGCCGATCGCGACGCTGCTCATCTGGCAGCAGCCGCACCCCATCGTCATGGCGGAGCTGCTCTATTTGGCGAAGCCGACGGAGGAGACGCTGCGGAGATACGGCGACATCGTGCTCGAATCGGCGGAATTTATGGCCTCCTTCGCCGAATGGGACGAGGCGGGCGGGCGCTACGTGCTGGGGCCGCCGCTGATCCCGGCCCAGGAGCTGCATAAGGCGGCGGAGACGTGGAACCCGACCTACGAGCTGGAGTATTGGCGCCACGGTCTCGAGACGGCGATGGCCTGGGCGGAGCGGATGGGCAGGGAGATTCCGGCCCGCTGGAAGGACGTGTGCAGCAGGCTGTCGCCGCTGCCCGTCAAGGACGGCGTCTATCTCGCTCACGAGAATTGTCCGAATTCGTATTCCGATCGCAACAACCGCGATCATCCGTCCATGCTCGGCGCCCTCGGCATGCTTCCCGGCAAAATGGTCGATCCCGAGACGATGCGCCGCACGCTGCTGCGCGTTAAGGAATCGTGGCAGTGGGAGACGACGTGGGGCTGGGACTACCCGATGGCGGCGATGACTGCCGCGCGGCTCGGGGAAGGCGAACTGGCCGTCGATATGCTGATGATGGATGTCACGAAGAATACGTACCTTCCGAACGGACACAATTACCAGCGCCCGGGCCTTCTGGCTTATTTGCCGGGCAACGGCGGACTGCTGACCGCCGTCGCTATGATGGCCTGCGGCTGGCAGGGCGGGCCCAAGCGCCACGCGCCAGGCTTCCCCGCCGACGGCAGCTGGAAGGTGCGCTGGGAAGGCTTGAACGCCTGGATGTAGCCTGGTGCTGTACTTGGAGAGTACAGCGAATTGGAGAGTACAGCGACTTGGGGAGGTCAGGGAGATGAATAAGGCGTCGGCGGCATTATCGGGCACGATCCTTGCGATGTTTCTCGCCGGCTGTTCGAACAGCGATTCGGCATTGCCGAATCCCGGGGAACCGGACGGACAGCCGCAAGCGACAGGCGGAGAACCGGTGGAGCTCACCATCTATTCCGCGGGCGGGACGAACAACGACGAGTTCGAGAAAAATTACGCGGAATTTATTCGCCAGAAGTTCCCTCATATCGCGATCAAGTACATTAATCCGCGTGAAGGGGAAGGCAGCAAGCTCGAGAATCTGATTTTGGCGGGCGTCAATATCGATCTCTACTACGAATCCATCGGCACCTTTTTCTCTACCTTGCCCAGAAATCAGGCGCAGTACGACTTGACGGAGCTGATCAAACAGCACGGCGTCGATTTGAACCGTTTTGAACCGACGCTCATCGATGCGCTTCGGCAGAACGGCAACGGCGAAATCTGGGGCTTGCCGGTTACGACGAACGGCATGTCGCTTTACTACAATAAGGAGTTGTTCGACAAATTCGGCGTGCCTTACCTGAAGGACGGCATGACCTGGGAAGAAGTATACGCTGTCGCAGCGAAGCTGAACCGAAGCGATGGGGGCCAAAAAATCGTCGGCCTGGCCGTTTCCCCTAGCCACAGCATGCGAATGAACGCGTATTCCTTGCCTTTTGTCGATCCGGCGACGCTGAAATCGACTTACAGCGATGAGCGGTGGCGGCGAATACTCGAACCGATCCTGAAGCCGGCGGAGGATTCGCTGTATCGCTCCAAAATGGACGATTTGGGCGGCAAGCTTCCTTATTCCGCAGAGTGGCTGAAGACGCAGGAGCTTGCCATCCTCGGGGTATTTTCCGATTGGCAGGTCGTAAGTCCCAATCCGGTTCCGTTCGATTGGGATATGGCGGCCTATCCGACGATGGAGGATCAGCCGGGGGTCGGCAGCCAGCAGTACCCGGTTTATTGGGCCATACCGTCGTTCGCGCAGCACAAGGAGCAGGCCTTCGAGGTGCTCAAGTACCTCGTATCCGACGAATACCAGCTCGAGGTGTCCAAGCGCGGCGGACTCACGGTGCTGAACAATCCCGAGATTCGCAAGGCGTTCGGCCAGAACAGCATTCACAAGGATAAGAATTTGGCCGCCGCTTACTACAACAAGTTCGCGCCGATCTCTCCGAAGACAGCTTTCGAGAAAACGGCGGAAACGGCGCTGACGAGCAAGCTGCCCGACCTCGCCGCAGGCCGGATCGACCTCAATACCGCCCTTCGCCAGGCTGAGGAAGAAGCGAACAAAGCGATCGAGGCGGCAAGCCCATAACGACGGAGGATTGGAAGCAGATGACAGAAAAAATTGGCTATGGCGTATTCGGGCTCGGCGTAGGCCGCAGCCACGTGTCCGGCGCGCTGAAGGCGGACGGCTGCGCGTTTGTGGCCATTTGCGATATTCACGAGGCGACGCTGCATCGGGTAGGAGACGAATACGGAATCGCTCCCGAGAACCGCTATACGTCGTTCGACGAGATGCTGAGGCGGCCGGACATCGCCGCCGTCAGCATTTGCACGCCGAGCGGGATGCATCGCGACCACGCGATCAAGGCGATGAAAGCCGGCAAGCATGTCTTGACGGAGAAGCCGCTCGAAATCCGCCTGGAGCGGATCGACGAGATGCTGGCCGTCGCCGAGGAAGAGCGGCGGCTGCTCGGCTGCGTATTCCAGAGCCGCCTGGCGCCCGCTTACCGGTTCGTCAAGGAGACGATCGACAGCGGCCGCATGGGCAAGCTGATCACCTGCAATTTTCATTTGAAATGGTACAGAGAGGACAGCTACTACCGCAAAAACGGCGGCTGGAGAGGCACGTGGGCGATGGACGGCGGCGGCGCGATCATGAACCAGACGGTGCACACCGTCGATCTGATGCAGTGGCTGATGGGCCCCGTGAGCTCGATCTTCGCCAAGACCGGCACGTATACGCATGACATTGAGACGGAAGATACGGCCGTGGCCGCCGTCACCTTCGAGAACGGAGCGATCGGCACGCTGATCGGCACGACCTGCGCTTATCCGGGGCTTGAGGTATCGGTGCAGATTCACGGCGCCAAAGGCTCCATCTACATGAGCAATCAGCGGATCGTCCTGTTCAAGATGGCGGACGACGACAGCGATTTCAGCGAGGAGAAGCGGGTGCTGGAGCTGTACGGGCCGAACCGCCCGAAGGAGGCGGACGCGCAGGCCGGAATCAAGACGGGGCATGCCGGTCAAGTGCAGGATATGATCGACGCCGTCATACAAGGGCGGCCCCCGCTGATCGAGGGTCGGGAAGGCCGGGCCGCGGTCGAAATTATTCAGGCGTTGTATGAATCGGCAAAGTCCGGGCGCGAAATTTCGCTGCCTTATCAACCGGAGGTGGTTGGCGTATGAGCCAGACCCAACGCGAAGCCCGTCTGCCGCTTGGCTGCTGCCTGACGGCAGGCACGTTCATGCCGCAGGGCGGCACGGCGGCCGCAGCGGTTAGCGAATCCGATCCGGCGGCGCGGCTGGCCGCGGAAGTGGAAGCGATATGGCGGGAAGGCTACGACTTTGCGGAGCTGACCGTCGGCTCGCTGACGGCGTTATCCGAGGAAGCGTTCGCCCGCTGGTGCGCATGGCTGCGCGAAACGGGCCGTTCGATTCCCGTATTTAACAGCTTCATCCCGCCGGCGGTCCGGCTGACGGGGCCGGACGCCGATCCGGCAGCGATCCGCAGCTATGTGGAGCTGGCGATGAGCCGGGTAGCCGCTTCCGGCGGCGAAGTGATCGTCTTCGGCAGCGGCGCGGCCCGCACCGTGCCGGACGGTTATCCGCTTGAGCAGGCGATGGAGCAGATCAGGCAGTTTCTGCGCCTGTGCAACGAACTGGCCGAAGGGCATAACCTGCAGATTGCCATTGAGCCGCTGAACCGGGGAGAGAGCAATATAATCAATACGGTTGCGGAAGCGCTCGAGCTGGCCGATGCGGTGAATCTCCCCCGCATCCAGGTGCTGGCGGATGCATACCATATGACCCTGGAGCGCGAGCCCTTTGGCGTCATTTTGCGCGCCGTTGCGAGCGGCCGCCTCATTCACGTCCATTATGCGGAGCGGGACCGCGGATTTCCGAACGGCAGCGCGTCCGAGCCGGTCGACCTGGAATCGCTGCTGCGGGCGCTCGAGGAAAGCGGCTACCGCGGAAGAGTCTCGGCGGAATGCATGTCGGCCGCCGGGCCGAACAGCCGCAAGGAATCGCTGGCCTATGTCCGCTCGATCTGGTCGCGCATCGCGAATTAGACGTCTCTGACGAAGCGTTTTTCGTCATTGGCCGCGGGCGGCCCTTGACCCCATGTTGAATAAAAAGACGCCCAATAAATACGACAGAGGAGAACCTGAATATGTCCGAATTGTTCAAGCTTACTGTGCAGGCCGGCCGGCACGACCGCGAGAATTGTCCGGTGGCGTTCGGCTTGCCGGCCGATTCGCCGCAGCTAAAGGGAGCCGGCGACAGACCGCTGCGGATGATTGCCGAAGACGGCCGCTTGATCCCGGTGCAAAGCGAACTGAAGGATGGCCAGTTCATTCTGCATTGGATCGTCGATCGGCTGCCTGCGGGCGAGACGCTCGCCTTAACCGTCGCTTCCTCTGAGGGGGACGCGGCAGAAGGCCAGGGTGGAGTACGGGTGGTCCGAAAAGAGCACCGGTTCGATGTGGAGATCGACGGCGCCTACTTCACTTCGTACGTGACCGATCCGGAGCTGGCGAAGCCTTATCTCGGCCCGATGATGGGACCGTATGGCGAGAGCTTTACCCGTCTCGATTTCGAAACGACGGAGCATCCGCATCACCGTTCTGTCTGGTTCGCCATAGGCGACGTGAACGGCATCGATCTGTGGAACGAGCCGAAGGACAGGCACGGCAAGCAGCGGGTTCTCGGCTCCGTCGAAGCCGCCGATGGCCCGGTGCTGGCGCGGCTTGTGTCGAAGCAGCAGTGGTGCAGCTTTGCCGGCAAGCCGCAGCTGGAGGAGACGCGGACGATGACGTTCTACCGGACGCCGTCCGGCGGCCGCATCGTCGACATGGATTCGGTGATGACGGCGCTCGGGCGCGTCGAATTCGGCGCGACCAAGGAGGCCGGCCCGCTCGGCATTCGCGTCGCGGAGTCGATGAAGGCGGAAAGCGGCGGGACGATCGTCAACGCTTACGGCTCCATCGGCGAGGCGGAATGCTGGGGCCGGCGCGCGCCGTGGTGCGACTATTACGGCCAGGTCGGCGGGCATACGCTCGGCATCGCCGCCTTCGACCATCCGGACAACGTCGATTACCCGACGTACTGGCATGTGCGCGATTACGGGCTGCTGGCCGCCAACAACCTGTACTTCCTGGGCGGCAAGCTGCTGCAGAAGGGGCAATCGATCGCGTACCGGCACCGGATGTACTTTCATGAAGGCGACACGGCCGTCGCGAAAGTGGCCGACAAATATCAGGACTACATTCATCCGCCGAAGGTGGCGCTGATCAGTCCGTAACGGCAAGGAGAGAGCAGCATGAAAGACGACAATCGCAGCGGCGGGTCCGCGCGCGGGCGCAATCGGCTCGTGCTCCGGACGCCGGCCTCCTGGTGGGGCAATGCGTGGCGGGAAGCGCTGCCTTCGGGCAACGGGATCGTCGGGGCGGCAGTATACGGCGCCGTTAGCAGCGAGACCGTGCTGATCAATCACGGCGAGCTGTGGTATGGCGGCAAGCAGGGCGAGCTGCCCGACGTCAGCCACACGCTGCCCGAGGTGCGGCGAATGATGGATCAGGGCCAATACCGCGAGGCGAGCGCGCATCTGGCCGAGACGCTCGGCAGGCTCGGCTACGAATCGGTGCGCGAGACGCCGCTGCCGCTGGCCGATCTGAACATTCGCCGCCCGGTCGACAGCGGGTTTCGCCGGTACCGGCGCACGCTCGATATGGAGAGCGGCGAAGTGTCCGTCCGCTGGGAGGAAGGCAGCGACGCGTACGAGCGCGCGCTGTTCGTCTCCCGCAAGGACGATGTAATCGTCTGCGAGCTGCGCGGCAGCCGCAAGGGCTCCGTCGCTGCCGAGCTGGAGCTGAAGCCGCATCAGAAGGGCGAGGCTGCCTCGCCGGGCATTCCGAAATGCGTGGAGGAATCGGCGGCCGTGTCGACGGCCGTGTTGGCGGCAGACGGCTATATCCGCTACGCCGCCAAGAACGACGACGGGCTCGATTTCGGAGCCGTGCTTCGCGTCATTCCGCAGGGCGGTACGATGACGGCGGGCCGGGATAAGATCGCGGTCAGCGGAGCGGATTCCGCGCTGCTCTTGATCAAGGTATTCGTCAAAGGCGAGCGCGAGCGGGACTGGCTGCGGCTGGAGCGGGAGCTGGCCGCTATCGGGCAGGCTTACGCGGAGCTCATGCAGCGGCACGCAGCGGTTCACGGCCCGCTGTTCCGGTCGGCGGCGATTCGCCTTCAGGACGAGTCCGAGGCGGACCGATCCAACGAGGAGTGGCTGCTGGAAGCCTATGAAGGCGAGCTTCCGCCAGGCCTTGCCGAGACGCTGTGGGCTTACGGCCGGTATTTGTTCATCTCCGGCACCCGCGAGGACGGCCTGCCCATTCCGCTCTACGGGCTGTGGTGCGGCGATTACAAGGCCGTCTGGAGCCATCTGATGGCGAACGAAAATGTGCAGATGATGTACTGGCACACCGATGTCGGCGGCCTGTCCGCGTTGGCGCTGCCCATGTTCCGCTATTACGAGGAGCGAATGGAGCAGTTCCGGGACAACGCGCGGAAGCTGTTCGGCTGCCGCGGCATCTTCATTCCGGCCGGGACGACGCCGGGCAATGCGACGCCGTTTCAGGTCGTGCCGGTCATCCTGAACTGGACCGGCGCTGCCGGATGGCTGGCCCGTCATTTCTACGATTATTACCTGTTCACCGGCGACGAAAGCTTTCTCCGCGAACGGGCGCTGCCCTTTATGCGGGAAGCTGCGCTGTTCTATGAAGATTTCTTCGTCGTCGCTGGCGACGGCAAGCTGCTGTCGTATCCGTCGGTTTCGCCAGAAAATACGCCGGGCAACTTCATGCCGGAAAACCATACGTTCGGCGGCGTAGGGCACCCGATGCCTTCCGCGATCAACGCTACGCTCGACTTCGCCATCGCCAAGGAGCTGCTGACGCAGCTGATCGAGGGCAGCCGGATCGCCGGCGTTTACGCGGGCGAGATCGGCCGGTGGGAGGAGATGCTGGCGCGCATCCCGGAATATCAGATCAATGAGGACGGAGCCGTCAAGGAATGGATGCATCCGGATTTTCAGGACCGTTACCGGCACCGGCATATCTCCCACATTTACCCGGTGTTTCCGGCGCATGAGATTACCCGGGAGAAGGACGCCGCGCTGTTTGTGGCGTTCGCCGAAGCGGTGCGCCGCCGGCTCGTGATCGGCATCGGCGATCAGACCGCCTGGTCGTTCGCCCATCTGGCCAACATTTACGCGCGCATGGAGGAAGGGGAGCTTGCGCTGGAATGCTTGTCGCTGCTCGCTCGCTCGTGCCTGCTGAACAACTTCTATACGGTGCATAACGATTGGCGGCAGATGGGCATATCCTTGAATTATCGGCGAGCTCCCGTGCAAATGGACGCCAATCTCGGCTGGGTCTCGGCCGTGCAGGAAATGCTCCTGTACGTCTCGCCCGGCACCGTCAAGCTGCTTCCTTCGCTGCCGCAAGCCTGGAACGCGGGGGAGGCGCGCGGGCTTCGCTTATGCACGGGGAGCATCGCTTTCGCGTGGAACCGGGATCAGGGGCGGCTCGTGGCCGAGCTGAAGGCGGAGCGGAAAACCGAGCTTGTTCTGCGCCTGCCCGCATGGGCCGGCGAGTGGACTTGGGAGGCTGCAGGCGAGGCGGAGGCGCAGGCCGCCGGGCCGCATCGCGCAGTGATCCGGATGGCGCCCGGCAGCCGGCTGACGATTGCCGCCGGATCGGCATAAACGACAACCAGATCGGCATATACGACAAAAGAAAGGAGAGTGAACGATGGAAGCTTCAGCTTTGCGCCAGTCATTTTTGCATCCGGACGACGAGTTTACTCCTATTCCTTTCTGGTTTTGGAACGACGACTTGACCGCGGAAAAGCTGGTTGCGCAAATTCGCGATTTTGCCGACAAAGGAGTGATGGGCTTCGTCATTCACCCGCGGATCGGCATTCCGGAGACGATACCTTATTTGTCCGACAAATATATGGATTTGGTGGAGGCGGCCGTCAAGGAAGCGGCTTCGCTCGGCATGCAGGTCATCCTCTATGACGAGGCGATGTACCCGTCCGGCTCGGCGCAAGGCCGCGTCGTGCGGGACAATCCCGAGTACGCCAGCCGCGGGCTGCGCATGCTGGAATTCGACTGGAGCGAGGCGGTCCGGCTGTCCGACGTGCTGCGTCCGGGCGATGTGCTCGTATCGGCGCAGGCGGTGCCGATGGGAGAGGAGCGCATGCCGCAGACGGAGGAAGCGGCGCTGCTTGCCGCGGAGGACGGCCTCATCCGCTATGACGCCCCGGCGGACCGGCAAGGCGCGATACTGCTGTTCGTCGAGACGTATTCGGGAGGCACCATCCGCGGCATTCATTTCGGCGAGGACGACGGAGAGCCGAACGCTCCGGCTTCGGCAGACCTGATGAACCCGGAAGCGACCGCCAAGTTCATCCGGATTACGCACGACCGTTATTATGAGCGGGTAGGATCGTACTTCGGGACGACGATTCGCGCCATGTTCACCGACGAGCCGGATATTCTCGGCCGCCGCCATGCGAAAGGGCTGCGCGCCTGGACGAATCATTTTCTCGACGATTTTGTCCGCGCAGGCGGCCGCGAAACGGAGCTTTCCCTGCTATGGTTCGATACGCCCGAGTCGTTCTTCGTCCGGCGGACGTACCGCAGGGCGGTCAACGAGCGGCTCTCCAGCTCGTACTACAAGCCGCTCAGCGAGTGGTGCGAGGCGCACGGCATTGCGTTGACCGGCCATCCGGCCGCAAGCGATGATATCGGGCTGCTCGAGCATTTTCAGATCCCCGGGCAGGACGTCGTCTGGCGCTGGGTCGCTCCCGAGAACGGACTGGCGCTGGAAGGGAAGCACAGCACCGCCGCCAAATGCTCCTCCGATGCGGCGAGACACCGCGCAAGACGCCGCAATCTGAACGAATTTTTGGGCGTGTGCAGCCCCGGCGGAGGCTGGGCGCTGAGCGGCGGCGACATGAAATGGTACATCGACTGGCTGGCCGTCCGCGGCGTCAATCTGCTATGCCCGCATGCTTTCTATTACTCCATCGACGGGCCGCGCCGCTTGTTCGAGCGCCCGCCGGATGTCGGGCCGAACAATATATGGTGGCCGCATTACCGCCAGTTCGCCCAGTATATGAAACGGCTGAGCTGGCTGATGACCGACAGCGTCAACGTGACTCCGATCGCGGTGCTGTGCCGCGAAGACGAGCTGCCGTGGCGCCTGACGAAGCCGCTGTATACGGCGCAACGGGAGTTCAACTACCTGGAAGAGCGTCTGCTCATCTCCGATTGTCTGCTTGAGGAAGGGCAAATTCGCATCGCCTCCCAGACGTATTTGGTGCTGCTGATCGAGGACGAGACGCGACTGGAGCCGGAAACGCGGCGGGCCGTGGGCCGCTTCACGGCGCAGGGCGGGCTGGTCATTTGCCTGGATGCGGCGACGGGACCGACCGGGGAGGAATTTAAGGCGGCCGACCGGATAGTCGACCCGGAGCAGATCGTCTCCGTGCTGGACCGCTATGTTCGCAGGGATATCGAGCTGCAGCCGGCCGCGACGGATATTCGCGTCAGCCATGTCGTGAAGGAAGGCAGCCACTTCATCTTGCTGGTGAACGAAGGGGAGGTGGCGTACGAGGGCGAGGCAACGGTTCGGGTCACGGGCCGGGCGGAGCTGTGGGATGCGTGGGAAGGAACGATATCTCCGGCGCAGGTCGCGCTCGCGGAAGAAGGCATGAAGCTGCCGATTCGGCTGGAGCGGAGACAAAGCCTGATCGTCCGCATCGATCCGGGCGAAGCGCCTGAATTGCGGCAGGAAGAGCCGCGGAGCGCGGCCGAACCGGCCGCGGTCATCGCCCTGACGGACGGCTGGCGGATCGGGGAGACCGGCGGCGAGCCGCTGCCCGGAAGCCTCGGCTCCTGGACGCAGCTCGAGGGGAAAGAGCATTACTCGGGTACGTTCACCTACCTGCAGACGATTGAACTAACGAAAGAGCAACTGTCCCGCAAAGCGGTGCTCGATCTCGGCGACGCCTTCGAGCTGGCTGAGGTATGGGTGAACGGCCGGGCCGCCGGCGTCCGGATGTGGAAGCCTTATACGTTCGACATTTCTTCCTTGCTGAAGGAAGGCGACAACGAGCTGAGGATCGACGTGACGAACAGTTTGGCGAACCGTTACGACAAGGTGACATTGCCGTCGGGACTGCTCGGTCCGGTTACCGTCTCCTTGACGCCGTGACCGCCGCCGCTGGCTGACGTGCGGAGCCTTGCGCGGCCGTCGGCAGCCAGCGGCTGTTTATAGACATATTTTGCATGAAAGACAGGCTGCGGTGTTATCCCCGTTGAGATGCCCTATGACGAACGAATCGTTGCATCATCGGTCGTCACCTGCGGCATAGAAAATGCGCCGAAGGGTTTCGTCGCATTTAGGGATAATCTATTAATTTATTATGGTGGGGGAATGTAAAATGAAACGTCACTGGTTCAAGCCTGCAGTTGCCGTGCCTGTCGCATGCTCCGTATTTTTGGGGGCTTGCGGCGGAGGAGGCGGCGGAGAGAACAAGCCTGCTGCCGAAGCTGGCCAAGAAAATGAAACCGCTAACCTGGTTGTTTTTTCCACGAGCGGAGACTCCGTGGAAAGCTGGAACGAACGTTTTGGCAACGCTTTAAAAGAAAAGTTCCCCAATTATACGATCAAGTACATTCAGAGCCAAAAGGATTACGGCATCAAGGAACTGCTGACCTCCGGCGAGACGATCGACATCTATTGGGATTCTATCGGCGGTTTTGCCTCGACGCTGCTTGACAACGGCCTCGAATTCGACATGACGGAGCTGGTTAAGAAGCACAACATCGACTTTGCCAAGATCGAGCCGACGGTTGCGGATTCCGTCAAGCTGATTTCGCCGGATAAAATTTACGGGATTCCGGTCTTCAACAACAACATGGTGCTGTATTACAACAAGGATATTTTCGATAAATTCGGCGTGCCTTACCCGCAGGACGGCATGACCTGGACGGAAGCGAGCGCGCTTGCGGCGCAGCTGACCCGGTTCGATCAGAAGCAGTATGTCGGCCTGTCCTCCTCCGAGACGCATATGCTGTCGATGAACCAGCTGTCGATTCCGTTTGTGGACCAGGCGACGGAGAAGGCGACAATCTTCAGCGACGAGCGTTGGAAACAGCTTTTTGACACCGTTTTCGTCGGGCCGAGCAAGGCGGCGGGATACACCGATTATATGAAGGAGCATAAAGATAAGCTGCCTTATCGCATCGAATTTTTGCAGGATCGGGACCTGGCGATGTTCGCCTGGCTGTCCTCCATCGTCTTCGTATTCCCGGATGAATTCAAGGCGATGAACTGGGATATGGTATCGCTTCCGACGTTCGAATCGAACCCCAAGCTCGGATCGCAAGCTTATCCGACGTATTTTACGGTAACCTCGATGTCGAAGCAGCCGGAGCAGGCGATGAAGGTGATCGCTTACCTGCTGTCTGAGGAAATGCAGACGAAGCTGTCCAAGCAAGGCGTCATGCCCGTGTTGAACGACGATGCGGTGATTAAGGCTTACGGACAAGAAAGCGTATTCAAGGACAAAAATTTGGCGGCGTCGTTCTATAACGATTTTGCGCCGATTCCGTTCAAATCCCGTTACGATAGAACGCTGCTGACGCCGTATGCGAAAACGGTGCCGAAAGTCGTGCTGACTGGCGATTACAACACGATTTTCCGGGCGACCGAGGAGGAGACGAACAAGAAGATCGAGGACGCGAAGAAATAAGCGCCGACGGCAAGAAATAAAGCGCAGCATTGGAGAAGGGGCTGTCTTCCGGCTTTCATTTGGGAGGCAGTCCCTTGCTATTGCTTGGCAGCCATCGTGAGACGCCGTGCCTGCGCTGCCTGTTCAGGCTTGTGTGAGCCCAGGTGGGCTAAAAATGCCCGCTCCCGCAGGGAGGCGGCCTGCCCGACCGGAAGGATTTGGGCGTTCTGGCGGCGAAGTACATAAGGCGAGCGAACAGACGGCTGCGGGAGAATACGATTATTCCGGAGACGGCGGCAATCATATATATCTAACTGAGGTGAATCGATCATGCCTAAAATATTGATGACGTTTCCGCAAGGCAAGCATAAAGTGCTGACAATGAGCTACGACGACGGAAGAAGAGCGGACGTGCGGCTGGCCGGGCTGTTTAACCGGCACGGCATCAAAGGAACGTTCCATATTAATTCCGGCATGTTTGGCACGAATGACCGGCTGACGGTGGAGGAAGCCGTCAAGGTTTACGAAGGTCACGAGGTATCGGCGCACACCGTTACGCATCCGACGATCGCCCGCTGCCCGAAGGAGCTGCTGGTGAGCGAGATATTCGAGGACCGCAAGACGCTGGAGCGGATATTCGGCTATACCGTCAGAGGGATGTCTTACCCGAACGGATCGTACAGCGCGCAGATCAAGGAGATGCTGCCGCATCTCGGCATTGAATACGCGCGCGTCGTGCAGACGACCGGCCAATTCGGCATGCCTGACGACTGGCTGGAGTGGAAGCCGACGTGTCACCATAACCGCGATCTGATGAAGCATGCGGAGCAGTTCGTCGCGCTGAACAAGACCCAATATTTGTATATGATGTATGTCTGGGGACACAGCTACGAATTCGACAACGACGACAACTGGGAACTGATCGAGCAGTTCTGCGAATTTATCGGCGGCCGCGACGACATCTGGTATGCGACAAATATCGAAATCGTCGATTATGTGAAAGCGTTCCAGCGGCTGCGCTTCTCCGCCTCCTGCGAGTTCGTGCACAACCCGTCCGCCCAGTCCGTATGGCTGAGCGTGGATCAGCGGATCATCGAGGTGAAGGGCGGCGACCAGCTTCGGCTGGCGTAAGGCAAAGCGAGGCGGCCAGGTACGGCTTGTGTACAGTAAAAGCGAGGCGGCCAGGTACGGCTTGTGTACAGTAAAAGCGAGGCGAAAAGGTACGGCTTGTGTACAGTAAAAGCGGTCAGGTTCCGGTCGGCGCAACGTTAAGGACAACAGCCGGCTTCGGCTCGCGTGCGGCCAAAGGCAGCCGCCCGCGGCTCGGCCAATTGATGGGATGCGAAGGAGGAGCAGACGTGAAGGACCCTTTTTTCTTCCCCGGCTTTTTCACTTCGTTCCATGTGTGGAGCGTCCTGTATCGAAATGCGGACAAAGGCTGGGTGTATCCGAACCATAAGCACCCGCTGTTCGAAATTTTGTATTGCGAGAGCGGCGAGATGAGCGAGTGGGTGAACGGCGTGGAATACCGGCTGCAGGCCGGCGATCTGATCGTCGTCAATTCGGGGGTGCTGCACTATCCCGAGGCGCACGAGGACAGCCGCTACTTCAATTTCCATTTCGACATTGAGCCGCGCGAGGTGCATTCCTTGTTCCACAGGCTGCCGAGGCCGATCGTGAGCGCTGCGCAGCCGCCGGACATTCGCCAGGAGCTGCGCGCCTGGATGGACCGTCTGATCGGCCTGTTTCCGTCGGCGGAAGGGCCTGCCTTCACGCAGAAATTGATGCTGCAGTCGGCTATGCTGCAATTTTTGGCGTTCATGCTGGAGAAAATTGTCATCCCCGATATCGAGAAGGGGGAGGGCGCCACCACGTCGCAGCGGCACATCGCCAGCGAGACCGCTTATTTGCTAGAGACGTGCGGCGGCTCGGAATCCGTGCAAATTTCGGCGCTGGCCGACCGGCTGAATGTGCACCGCAACTACGTGACGAAGTGCTTCAAGCAGGTGTACGGCATCTCGCCCAAGCATTATTTGAACAAGGTCAAGATCGAGAAGGCGAAAAAGCTGCTGCAGGAATCGACGCTGTCGATCGAGGCGATCGCCGAGACGCTTCATTTTTCGTCGGCCGCTTATTTTTGCAAGTTTTTTCGCGCCCATGTCGGCAGCACCCCGCTGCAATACCGCACCGGCGTCAAAGCGTAAGCGCATCCGGTGTCGGCTGAACCAGGGCCGACCGACGAGGCGCTATTCGTTCGCTATAGGCTCCAGCGCGAAATAGAGCTGGGGGCCTTGCCTTAGGTGGGGCCGATCCGCGCTCCTCGCTCCAGGCTGGCTCCCGTGCCTCAGGCTGGGGCACAGGACCCGACCAGCTGTGCGCTTTTCGAGGCGACGCCACGAAGCTCCCATCAGCGGCTCGAACAGGCGCCAAAAGCATCCTGCCGAGTCCGAGACGGAATCCGACCCGCGAGGAGAGTCGCTTATGACGGGCGGTTCCTTCCGCCATCGGTCGCCACCTGCGGTGCCTGAAAATTCAGCGTGTGGATACCGCCGAATTTTTGAGAAGAGCCGTCTATCACGAGCGATTCCTATCGTTATCGGTCGTCACCTGCGGTGCCCGAAAATTCGCCGATGGACTTCGCCGAATTATCAAGATAGCCCCCCGTGCCGCTGGCGCATCACCATCAGATGATGAAAACGGGCCGCCCGCCCTGGGCTATTTTCAAGATAGACCCCCATGCTGCTGGCGCATCACCATCAGATGATGAAAACGGGCCGCCCGCCCTGGGGGTTATTTTCAAGATAGACTCCCATGCTGCTGGCGCATCACCATCAGATGATGAAAACGGGCCGCCCGCCCTGGGGGTTATTTTCAAGATAGGCGCAAATGTTGTATTTTGTACAACAAAAACGGGGGGATAACCCCTGTTTGCGACTCAATGTTGCACTTTGTACAACATTTTTGGCAATATTTCCGGTTTTGAAGCCAATCACGCCCAAATTGTTGCACAAAATGCAACATTCTCCTTCCTTTTGTGCGAAGGGGGCAGAAAAAGTTGCATTTTTTGCAGGATTTGTCGCCTCATGTGCCCGAGTGTGCCCAGGGAGGGGACACGCTAACGCGGATTTCGAATGCTGACATGGAACGTCTTTTCATGCTCGTTAGCCCAGGGTGCTGTTTCGCCGGGCTAACGCTAGCCAGAGAGCTTATTTCCCTCGAAACGATCGTTTTGACATTCTAACGCAAGTAAGCAGCCTTACTTCGGCATTTTGAGCGACCAGATTCAGCGTTTCTGGCCAAATAGCGTTACTACGTTTCGTTACATTTTAAAAAAGGTGCGATTCAGCAAAATAGCGTTTGTCACGAGCGTTAGAGATTTGAAGCTTCGGCAGGAGCGCAGGAAGGAGCAGCGAGTCCCGGGCTATTTTCAAGAGAGTGAGCAAATGTTGTATTTTGTACAACAAAAACGGGGCAATCCACCCTATTTGCGGCTCAATGTTGCACTTTGTACAACATTTTTGGCAATATTTCCGGTTTTGAAGCCAATCACGCCC
>Ga0207865_101370_pt1 | contig 18669 bp, 12 predicted proteins | sample HigsolmetaAR204D_FD_184836 | JGI IMG/M metagenome (GOLD analysis project Ga0207865, IMG submission 184836) | Ionic liquid and high solid enriched microbial communities from the Joint BioEnergy Institute, USA - AR20-4-D (SPAdes) (version 2) ...
TCAATACAAACCGAATCGGGAAATCTTTCATCACATCACCTACTTGATGAAGAATCGTCAACGTCGTTTTCCCTTATCGTATCAACGGTTTGCGACCATTGTAAAGATGTTTTGTCACGGATTCAGGTTAATATTAGATAATGAGTATCTATCAGTTTTAGGATATTTAAACGATACATTATGAAATGTAATTTCATAATCGCTATCATTTAAATTCATTTCTTTTGTTCCTGAGTTTACAATTGGCTTCAAAGATAAAAAGTTAAAAAATTTTTCCATATATAATAGTGTATCGTATAGCAAACTTGATTCTTCAATCATACTAGAGAGGCTTTGTCTTGCTAAAAGAATTGATGAAGAAAAAACAAGAATATCACCAGGAGTAAAAATGCCATTGATCGCTTGTTCAATTACCCACCAAAAACTAAAGCCAATACCAATTAATCCAAGCAAAACTAATAATATTGAATAGATTGCTTGTTTATATCGGACATTTTTAATATCCTGATGAATTTTATTATAGACTCGGTCATATTTATTGATAAAAAAAGAACTTAGTTTGAAAAGTCTTACTTCTTTAGCGTGTTCTTTTGATAACATAACAGAACTATAATATCTCAACTTTCTTGAATCAGGACTACGGTCTACCATTGTCTCGAAAGCTTCTCTTTGTAAACGATAGCTAACAAAGGCCTGCGGAAGAATTGAAATTAGTATAATCAAAGAAATTAATGGATGAAAACCAGTTAATAGAAAAAGCATTGAAATACCAGATATTCCATTTCTAATTACACTGGTTGCGAACACCATTAAATTAACAGGTCTCCATGCGGCCTCTTGTTCTATAACTTGAATATCATCATAAAACTTCGAATCCTCAAAGTAATATAAATCAGTTAATTTTGAGGATTTTTCCATCAATTGTCTATTAATATTGTATATTAATTTGTCGGTAAGTAACCCTTGAAACGTCATTTCTATTGGACTTATTATTGAACTTAAAAATGAAGCAATTAACCAAAATAAAAAGAAAATCATTAAATTCGTAAAGACACCTGTTGAAAGCTCATCAATCATACCTTTTGCTAACCATAAACTTAAAGCCGGTAATATACCCTGTAATGGTACGGTAATTAATAATATTGTTGTGTATAATTTTGATGACTTCCAAAATATAGGGAAAGATTTTATAAATAGTAATAAAAATTTTTTAACCGTTTTTATAATTTTCATATTATCATCCCCATTAACCTAAGATGAATAAGGACGAGACTTGTAATCTCGCCCTTTTAGAATTATCTCCAATTTTTAGGATTCATAAATTTAGAAGGAATACAGTCATATTTATCATCTGTAATTGGTTCAATAGATTCAACAATATATCGTTCTCTCATAGGTCTATCTTCTAAGTATCTTAATACCCCTCTTCAAGTGTTACAATTGGAAATCTTCTGCCTCTTTCATCATATTCCCAGGCTTCGACTTCATCAGATAGAGCGGAAAATGCATCAAGATCAGGCTCCAAGTTTTCAAAAAACATTGTTGTAGGACATTGTACATAACAACTTGTCCTATACTTTCCACCACACGTAACAATTGGATGTCCCCCTGGTCTCCCTTATTAAACCTCACCATAGAAAACTGGGCAATTCCCAGCGCGGTCAACTCTAGTGAAAACTCGGAGTTTTCCCCCAAACGGAACATTAAACCAGTATTATCGCTGATTTCTACTTTGGAATCATTTGATACTATCAGTTCATTAACTCCTATAATTGTTCCTTCGACGAGAGGGGTTTTTCCGTCACTTAAATACAATTCTGCAAAATAACCATCATCTTTAGTTTTTGCACTTGTTACCCTGTAAGCCTTTTTTGGAAAATAAGCTAATTCTCCTTTTTTTAGATGGGCTTCATGTTCTCTAACTTTTAGATAATGACTTTTTCTAACAGCATAATCAAAAATCCTTCTTTTTTGAATATATTGCTTTATAGATAACTTTTATAGGTACTGATCAGCACCGATTATATACTTTGAAGATAAGAAGGAAAATTCCTTCTATTTTATAAATTTAAATTATTCGTTTTTATTATTAAACGCGATAAAAATTTCTTATTGTTGACTGCTTAATTCTACTTTATCGAGTATAATCAGCCGGAAGTGTACCGTACACTTTTATTGCAGGGGGGAGAATATGCAAATTAAAGGGTGAATTAAGTTTAAAAACATTGGAAGCAATTAATAAGGGAACTAAGATAAAAGATATTCCAAAAAAGTTTCCAGTTTCATTAGATCAAGCTAAACGTTTAAGTCGATACAATGCTCAATAAAAAAGTCACCTTTTTGTCCAAGATATAACCGTAAAACCCAACAGTTTTTGCTCAAACATCTAGGGGTTTTTAAAGAGAAATTAGTCCTTGCCCAAAGACTTGATTCAAATTGACAAAAATCCCTTAAAAAGAAAGGTGCTTTAAATGTTTCAATCCCTCATAGGTAAGATACAAACTTCGTAACTATATGGTTTAAACCACATCTTAAACCAGTTTCAATCCCTCATAGGTAAGATACAAACGGTTTTTTGTTGCCAAAAATAACGAAAGGAATGAAAAGTTTCAATCCCTCATAGGTAAGATACAAACCCGACTTTGAGGGGATCGAACCGGAAAAAATATATAGGTTTCAATCCCTCATAGGTAAGATACAAACCATCCGCTGAAAGCCGCGGGTCATTGCTTCTTCCCAGTTTCAATCCCTCATAGGTAAGATACAAACAACCAACCGCCCTTTGTGCCAACTCACGCAACAAAGTTTCAATCCCTCATAGGTAAGATACAAACAAATGTATAGATTTTTTGGACTGACGTTACCATTCGTTTCAATCCCTCATAGGTAAGATACAAACAGACCAGGAACTTTGAATAGCATTAAACACTCCAGTTAGTTTCAATCCCTCATAGGTAAGATACAAACTGTTTCCATAAATATTCCGCTGAACCTCGACGACGCTCAGTTTCAATCCCTCATAGGTAAGATACAAACCGGGAATTGCTTGGGTATAAACCGGGCCAAAGGGGTTTCAATCCCTCATAGGTAAGATACAAACATCGTTCGATATCTTTCGTCTCCGAGTGGAATTGAGTTTCAATCCCTCATAGGTAAGATACAAACTTCGTGGGTCAAATATCCTCTTTTCAAAAAACGTTGTTTCAATCCCTCATAGGTAAGATACAAACCGAGAAATGAAACAACGGCACTTCGGACCTTTTGAGTGTTTCAATCCCTCATAGGTAAGATACAAACGGAAGCATGGAAAGATTTTCGGCCAATATTTTGATGGTTTCAATCCCTCATAGGTAAGATACAAACCCCAAAAAATATTGAGAAATCAATGTTTGGAAAAAATTCCTAAATTCTTTAATTAGCATTATAAGGCATAGGGATTTTTTTGACAATACCCGGGGATTACTTGATTGGCAAGGATTTCATAGAGATTGTGAAAAGAAAAACAACTGTCGTCGATCCCCCGGGGTTTGTGCGCTATTGGGGGTCGACGACAATTTCGGGACCCGTAATTTCAATCGATCGACTATTGCCGAAAAAACAGGGAAGGATTTTCCTTCCATTTATCCCGTTATCAATTCTGTAGCCGGGCTGTTCCTTATGCTGCAGTGCGATTTACCTACTCAACCATTTATGCAGTAATCTACGCCCAGTCCGAAACAAAAATGCCGGTGAGCGTTTTATGACACGGTACTTTCCGAAACCGGCGCGGAACATTTTTGCAACCCCAGGGGAAAACTTTGTAAAACGAAACCGGTCCGCCGGATTCCCCCCTTTGGTCAAAACCGCCCCGCCCGGCCGACAAACCGCCTCCCGCTACAAAATCCGACCGGCGGGATGTCGGCTTCGCATCAAATGTGGCGAACCGTAGAACTTCCTGTCCAAAATCCCGTCCCCATCCGAACCTACTTCAGCGCCGCTTCCTTATACGCCGGCAAATCATAGGCGCGCAAGCGGCGGGTGTCCTCCATCTGCCCCGCGATTTCCAGGACGGAACGGTGGTGGGTGAAATAAATCAACTGCGTCTTTTCGGACAAGCCGTGGAGAACTTCCAGGGCGGCCTTCGTCCGGTCGTCGTCGAAATTGACGAAAATGTCGTCAAAGATCAGGGGGAGCGGGCCGTTTTCCTCGAGATGGCGGTCGATGAACGCCAGGCGCAGCGACAAATAAAGCTGGTCGCGGGTGCCGTCGCTCAATTCGGCGACCCGGCGCCGGGTGCCGTCTCCGTCAACGGCTTCGATATAGGGCTCGGTTCCTTCGTATTCCACGGACAGGCCCTCGTAACGGCCCAGGGTCAGCCGGCTGAAAAACCGGCTTGCCCGCTCGATGACCGGGGATTCGTTTTGTTCCCGGAACCGTTCGATTTCCCGTTCGAGAAGCCTTTTCGCCAGTTCCACCCGCAAGTACTCGTTCCAATACCGGTCGACTTCGGCCCAATGGGCTTCCGCTTCCTGGGCGTTTTTGACCGCGTCCGCCTGGCTTCCGTCCAATTGATCGAAGGCCTTGGCCAAATCCCAATATCGCTCTCTTTCCTCCTGCAAAACTCTTTCCAGACGGCCGCATTCATCCCCCAGTTTTCCGATTTCGTCCGCCAATCCTTCGGGGTTTTCCGTTTCCTTCACTTCCCGTTCCAGCTGTTCGAGGGGAAGATGGTCGCCCGCTTCCCGGATCAGCTGCTCCTGTTCGGAGCGGCTTTGATCCAGCGATTTGTAGGCTCTCGATTTCTCCACGAGCTCGATTAACGCTTCTTCCGAGCCGCATCCGTATTCTTTTTTGAACCCGTCGATTTGGGAGCGGCGGGCTTTTTCTTCTTCTTCTGCCTGATGCAATGCCAATTCCAAACGCTTCCGTTCCGTCTCCATGCTTTGCCGCCGGACAAAGCCCTCTTTCGCTTCCGACAACCGTTGATAAGCCTGGCGGATAAAGGTTTCCGGCGACGCGAACGGTTCCCCGAGTTTTTCCGCCAACGCCGCGGCCTCCTCCTCGAAGGTTTGGCAGTACGCCCGTTTTTTCGCCAAGGAGGCTTCAATTTTTTCCAATTCCAAAAGGCTTCCGAACAATTCCCGCAGCTTTCCGATATACTTGGCGGCGATCTCCGTCCCTTCCGGGAGATGGGGAAATTTTTCCCGTATATCTTCCCATTCCCCGGCCAGCTGTTTCAGCCGGGCTTCGGCTTCGTCGAGTTTTTCCTGACACGCCTTCAGCTTCTCGTCGGCATCCCGCAATTTTTCCTTGGCATTTTCGATTTTCCTTCTTTTTTCTTCCTCATCCCGGATGATTTTTTCGCATTCGGCCAGGAAGGGTTTCAGCTCGCGGGGTTCCGCCGTCCGGCGAAAGGGCGATGCCGCGGAAACCAGGCGGGCGAGATCCTCTTGAACCTCCGCCACACTTTTCGCGTATTCCTGCTCCGCCCGTTTCCAATCCTTCCAGCCTGCCTGCATCGGAGTGAGGAAATGAACGAGCCACCCTTTCATTTCCGCGGGAGATTTCGGGTCGATGCCGGCCGCCGCCCACTCCTTTTGCCAGGCTTCCCGGAGGGATGCGAAGGCCGCTTGCTTTTCTTTGATTTGCCCTTCCAGCCGCTCGATCGCCCTCCCGTTTATTTCCTTTTGCAGGAGGAGCTGGGCGCGCTGGGCGGTGCGGGCGGATTCTTTGCGCAAAAGATCGGCGATCCGGTCGGCCTCTTCTACCGATTTTTCAAAGGCCTCAGGCAAGGACCGCTCCCCGGCATAAGCGCGGACCTCTTCCGGCGCGGCGCCCCCTTCCAGCCACTCCCGTCGGATCAGCCGCCAGCCCGTATCCCGGAAAGCTCTTGCCTCGGTCAATTCCGCTTCCGTCGGCACGGGACCGTCCAATTCCAACCGTTTCAGGGCAAAATCGATCTCTTCCTGGTCTTGCCGCAATTTTTCCAGCTCGCCTTGCAGTTTTTCCAGTTCCTTTTCCAAATCCTCCCAACGATTTTGGAACCGGTCGATGGTTTCCATTAAAGGAACCGGCAATTTCTCGAGTTCCTCCCACGGCCCGCGCCACAGGGATTGGGCATGCAGCAGGGCATCCAGTTCCGCTCTTTTCCGCTCGATTTCCTCTTTTTTCTTGGACAAGGCGGCCTCCTGATCCCCTTTTTCCCGGATTTCCCGGACAAGCCGCTCCAGGGCGGAAACATCCTTCGGTTCCCCGAGCGCTTTCAGTTCCGCGACGGCCTTTTCCCGGTCGGTCCGGATCTCCGCGAAGCGCTCCAAGATCCGGTCCCGCTGCGCGCGGGCCTTATCCGCCGCTTCGGCAAGAGCGAGGATTTTTTCCTCCTCGGCAAACGGGATGCGCAAGGCCGAGGCCGATTCCAGAGCCATGCCCGGCGCCAGGGAGTCAAGGAGAGAAACCAATTCCCTTTCCTTGGCTTCCCGCTGTGAAACCTCGTTCGGAATCTCTTCCCGGAGCCGGGTTATATATTGTTTGAGCCCTTCGTACAAGGATTCAATCTCGCTTTCCATTTGCAGGACGAGGGGATCCTGCCGGAGCAGTTTGATTTCTTCCTCTTTTTGGCGGAGCTCACCCTTCAGGGTTTCGATCTTTTCGGCGATTTTTTTCCGCTCCTCGATCGTTTGCAAAATTTGTTCGTCCAGGTCTTCGGAAAGAACGGGGCAGCCCGCAAGCTTGTCCAATCGTTCCCGCAGCTCCCACAGCTTGCGGAAGGATTTATGGAGGCGGTTCACCCTTTCCAGTTTTTCCTTTTCCCGTTTCAGGGCGTTGATTTTCCGTTCCAGCTCCCCGATCTTTTTCGCCGCCGCCTCCTTCTCATTTTTCAGGCGGTGCCAGTCTTCCCCTCGGATCGCCGACGTGCGGACGGCCCTTTCCGCGTCGGTAAATGCCCGATACGCAAGGTTGACCGCCTTTTTGGAATTCGACGGAAAGCGCGGATCCAGCAAGGCGGAAGACCGGTCGGACAGCTCCTTGACAAGGTTTTGCAAAAAGGCGAGCCCGCTCCCCGTTTCAAAGAGGGAGATGCCGGCCTGTCCGCCGGATTGCAGCAAGCTTTCCCCGCCGTTTCGGAGCCTTTCATGATCGAAGCCGAACAGCAGGGAAAATTTCTCCTTATCGTAGCCGTTCAACAGCTGAAAGAGCCGTTCCTCCGTGACATCGGATTCTTCTTCGTCGAGGACGAGCTGGCTGTATTTTTTCTTCCGGACGAGGCGCAAAGGACGGCTTTCCCCGTCTTCGATCACGCCGGAAAGCTTGGAACGGGAGATATAGCGGCCTTTCCAGGAACCTTCGATCTTCCCGCCGAAGAGCCAGTCGAGGAGCGCCTGCAGCAGGGTGCTTTTCCCCGCTTCATTGGGGCCGTAGATCAAATAAAGGCCGTTTTTCTCTTCCCCGAAGTCCAACCGGAAATCTTCCCCGCCGGCCAAATGTTCCACGCCGAACGAACGGATCTTCATGGCCTTCCCCCCTTCGTCAACAAGGCGAAAATGTACTCGCGGGCGTCTTGCAAGAGCGGCTCGAGATCTTCCTCCGTTTCCACCCGCGTGGCATCTTCCCTCCGGATATAGGCGCCAAGTTTCGCCTGAACGGCTTTCACGTCCCGCAAAAATTCGCGGATCAGCCCTTCATCCGGCTCCCCATCGATGTTTCGCCGGAATGCAGACAGGGCGTCCTTTCCGCTGGCCGCCCGCCCCCTTTCTTCCGGCGGCTCCGTGTGAAATTTTACTTTTTCGATCCAAATGTCCGCATTCATCATTTGCCCGGCATTGACGATTTCATGGAAAAAGCGGTCCCGGTCCTGCAGGATCGTCCGGTGCAGGGGGGTTCTTCCGAAAAGTTCCACCCTGACGGCCAGAGGATAGCCCGGGTTTTCCGCGGCGAGGGCGGACAAGGCTTCTTCCACCCGCCCGGCAAAATCGCCGATCGTTTCGGCATCGGTCAAATCCACGGAACAAACCTGCCAGCGCAGCACGTCCAGGGGCCGGTGCTCGACCGACACCGCGGATCCGTCCACCTTCACGAGGGTGCAGCCCTTCTCCCCCGTTTCCCGCACGTGCCGGCCCTGGATGTTTCCCGGAAAAACGATATGGGGATTCTCTCGGACCACCTGCCTTTTATGGATATGGCCGAGGGCCCAGTAGTCGTAACCCTTCTGCACCAGCTCTTCCGCCCGGACCGGGGCGTACCGTTCGTGTCCTTCCGCGCCTTCCAGGGACGTATGCAAGAGGCCGATGTTGAAATAGCCGGGGACGGGATCGGGATAGCCGGCGGCGAGGTTCATCCACACCTCCCGTTCTTTGTATCCCTGCCCGTGGATGGCCACCCGCAAGTCCTCGATTGTCACCGTGGCCGGGCGGTCGACGGGAAATTCGGTGACGTTGTCCGGGAGGACGAGCCGGCGGGTGATGTTGCTCGCCGCATCGTGGTTGCCTCGGATCAGATAGACGGGGATCCCCCTTTCCCTGAGGCGGGCCATGCAGGAGTTGAAAAAGAGACCGGTGGAATAGTCCTGCCAATCCCCGTCGTAAACGTCCCCGGCGATCAGGACGAAGTCCACCCCTTCTTTCAGGGCCAAATCGACGAGATTTTCCAGGGCCCTCCGGGTAGCCAGGCGGATTTCATCAACCGGCGCATCCTCTTTTTTTGACAATCCGCGCAACGGGCTGTCCAAATGCAGATCGGCGCAATGGATGAAGGAAAACATGGAACCCCCCCTTTAAGAACCGGTTTGATTTGTTTCCAATATAGCAAACGAATAGATGTTCGGCAATCCTTTGCAAAAAAATTCGACGGAAGCGTGCCGTCCTTCGGCATTTCGTTTTCCGGCGGCAAAAAGGTTCGAAGCCGGGTCGGCGGACCAACCGGAAGACAAAGGAGGGCGGCGTTGTCCTTCCCGGTTTCGCCAGGTTGGGATTGGAAGGAACGGCCCCTTTCAGTTCGTTTCAAGGAAAAACCGTCCAGGATTTTCCGGCAAGGCCTGGTTTGAAAAGGCATCGGCGCCCCGATCCTCGACGCGGAAAAACGCCGGGTTCCCGACCGGACGATTGGAGTTGCCGGCATCCATCCCCTTTCTCCGGGAAAACGTTTGAGGAGGATTCGGCCGTCATCCCCTGCTGCCGCTCGTCGCCCATGCCGCTTTCTCTTGAAAAGTTCAAGGGTCCTCCCCGGGCTCCAAGGAAGTCTTTCTTGGGGAAAAATGATCCCCGGAATGCAATTTTTATCTTTCATTCAGGAAAAATCCCGCGGGAATGATCAACGACGGCTCCGCCATCTTCAAGGGGGCAAAAAAGCGGCCTGCTGATCCCACGAACATCCAAGAAGCCATCCGGTTTTCAATCCCCTCGGTTCCGCCGGAAAAAAATGGAGCCGCAACCTTGGAAAACATTGCGGCTCCTTCTTCGGAACGGACCGGGCCTCCCGGTTCCTCTTTTGCATTGGGTCCCGGAGGCGGCAAAAGAGAACCTTTACCCGGACCTGCTCCGCGCAGGGATCTTCACCCTCCTGTACGGTTCCATCACCGGCAAAAAGTACCCTTTCCCGGACCGTCTCCCCGGTTCCCGCATTAAGGGCTTGCCGGGAAACCCGTGCCCGCTCCCATTGGCAAAATATCGGGCAGCTAAAAACTCGCGGGATTACGGACCCGGTCCGTTCGGAATTATTTTTCTTGACAGTCCTGCGTTCACCGGGAGACAGTACCCGGGCCATTCGGGATTGTCCTCTTGGCGGCCTTCGGGAGCTCCCGATTCCGGCGAGACGGAATCCGGATTTTACGGTTTGGTGTAGGTATATACCAATTCATCCTTTTCCGGATTGTAATCGACATGCAAATCATGGCCGTCGAAAAACCAGGCGTCGCTTTCTTCCACGTAAAATTCAATGCCGTCCGCCTTCACGGAAACGGCGGCATCAATCGGTTCATTATCCTTCGCAAAGCCGAGGGCGTAATTTTTTTGCACCGGGCTCGACCCGTAGATTTGCACATAAAATTTGATCTTGTCTCCTTCTTTCAGCCCCATTTCCTCTTTAAACCAGGCGAGTGCCGCCGGACTGACGGTAATATTCATGCTTTTCACCCCACAGATGATCATTTGGACATGGATAATCTTATTTTATCACTACTTCCCTTTTCTTTTCCGGCGAAACGCATTGACATTTTTTAAAAATTTGAGGCAAAAGCGTTCGGGGGCCCCTAGACGGATCCTGCCCGGGGTCTTCCGCCGTCCGGCGTCGGCAGAGGGGCAGGCCGTGAATCCTTTCGGCCGATCCGGCGCCTGTCCTTTTTCGCCCATGGCCTGCTTGTTCGACGATTCGAACCTGCCAGTAAAGCAAGGGCGCAGGGCATTTGCCTAAGGCAAGCTCAGGTCTCCACCGCCGGAAACCTCCTGCCGCTTTCGGATCCGAAAAACCTTCGGAACGGCATCGGCGGCCGGCGGGCCCTTTCCGTCGTCTTCACCCTTGCCCCTGGAAGAGGCTTTTTCCCGTACGCGAAGGCGGCAGCCGGCACTTCCTTTTCCTCAAACTTCCAGGGATCCGAAGGATTGGATCAAGTGAATCCCGCGGCATCCGGCACTTCCTTTTCCTCAAACGCATCCCTGTCCTGACATTTGCCACTCACGACCCTATTGCATCCGGCACTCCTTCGCCCCAGCCCCTTTTCATGGATGGACCTTTTCTCCAAACGCCTACCGGGAGGGCCTCCTTTTCAAGGGAACTCCGAACGGGACCTTTTGGCAAGACGCATTCGTCCTGGATTTAACACCACCTTTTCATGGGAGTTCCGAAACGTGACAGGCTTAATCGAATCGGATCAGCACTTTCACCGCATCGGGGCTCGATTGCATGGCAAGGGCGGTTTTGATGTCTTCCACCGGATATGCGTGGGTGATGATCGGTTCCAGCTTTATTCGGCGATGGGCGATTAAATCCGCGGCTCTTAAAAAGGTCGACGGGTTGATAAACGAACCTTTAATGGTGAGCTCTTTTTCGTAAATGTCGAACGGCCTGACCGGCAATACTTCATCGGGGGAAGGAACGCTGAAAAAGAGGACCGTTCCTCCGCGTTTTGCGGCCTTTAAAGCCGTTTCCATCGCCTTTCTGTTTCCCGCGCATTCGATGACCACATCAAACTGATCCGCTTCGACCGTTTCATGGACGGGATCCGCCGCCCGGTCGGCGCCCAGCTGCAGCGCCAATTCCCTCCTTTTCTTTACGGGTTCGCTCACCATGACGGAACTGGCCCCGCTCAAAAGCGCCAGCTGGGTCATGATCAATCCGATGGCCCCGCCGCCGATCACGGCCACCTTTTGACCCGGGGAAATGCCCGCCCGGTCGATCCCGTGCAGGCAACAGGACAAGGGCTCGGTCAAGGCGGCCACTTCATAGGGAACGGTTTCCGGCATTTTCACCGCATTCGCGGCGGAGACGATGCAATATTCGGCGAATCCCCCGTTCCGGCTGACTCCCAATGCGTTCAATCGCCGGCAAAGCTGCTTCTTGCCGGATTGGCAATAGGAACATTCGCCGCAGTAAATATTCGGATCGACGGCCACCCGGTCGCCCGGGGAAAAATGTTCCACCCCTTCCCCGACTTCGACCACTTCCCCGGAAAATTCATGGCCGAGGATCACCGGCGGCGTCACCGCCGTGGAACCTTTTTCGCCGCGATAGATATGGATATCCGTTCCGCATATGCCGCACGCTTTTACTTTGATTAACAGTTCATTTTTTCCCAAGTCCCTGAGGCCGGTTTCTTCCACCCGGATATCTTCCGGTCCGTAATAAACCGCTGCTTTCATCTTCCATCACCCCATGAAAATTTTTCTTATGCGGATCCTTTTCCCGTTTGATGATGCTCAAAGGAAGCGTTCGGCCGGCCGGCGCCGTTCGCGACCCGCGCCATGCCCGTCCCGGCCGTTTTTTGAAAAATTTTCCCGAATATGCGGCGCTCTGCTTCCGGGAAGTTGATGCCGCGCGCCGACTCTCCCGGATCTCCCCGGCCGCAAAACGAAAGAAATGAAACCGCTGTCTTTTTGCCGCCTGGTTTTCCTTTATCCGCATGCAAAATCCGGTCTCCGCCCCGTTCCGCCGACGGGTATTCTCCGCCCCGCTGGATGACGCGCCTTTTGCCGTCCGTTTCGGCCGGCAATCCCCTTTCCTTCGCCGCCTGCCGGGTCCGGCAGGGAAGCCGCTCAAACAGATAGGCTTATTCCTTTTCATTCCCGGGCCTCCGGCATGGCGATCGGCAGGAGTTGAATCAAGTCCCGATTCTTGTACAATATCAAGTAAAGGCGGGCGGAGATGGCCCGTCGGCCTTCCGCTTTTATTTTACAGAAAAGAAGAAAACCATGGAAGATTTCTCAATCGGCCGTGGCCCATTCTTTCCAGAAGAATTGGAGGATCGAAGTGAAACACCAATACCCGCTGATCTACCGGAAACTTTACGGCCACTACGGTCCGCAAAACTGGTGGCCGGCGGATACCCCCTTCGAGATGATGATCGGGGCCATTCTCGTGCAAAACACCAGCTGGCGCAACGTGGAAAAGGCGATCCGGCGGTTGAAACCTTTCCTGGAACCGCGGAAGCTGGATGATTTGCCGGAGGAAAAAATCGCCGAACTCATCCGCCCGAGCGGGTATTACAACATAAAAGCCCGCCGGATCAGGTCCTTTTTATCCTGGTTTAAAACCTATGCGTACGATTTGGACCGGATAAAGGAACGGGAGAAAGCGGCCCTGCGCGAAGAGTTGTTGAACGTCAAGGGGATCGGGCCGGAAACGGCGGATGCGATCCTCGTCTACGCCTTCGAAAAACCGGTATTCATCGTGGACGCCTATGCCCGGCGGATTTTTCACCGGATCGGCTATGACATGCCGCAATCCTACGACCGATTCCAGAGGCAAGTGGAGGCGCAATTTCCCCCGGACGCCAAAATCTTCAACGAGTTTCACGCCCTTTTGGTGGAACACGGAAAAACGCGCTGCCGTACCGTCCCCCTCTGCGACGGCTGTCCGCTCGCGGACATTTGTTTGAAAAGGGCATAATCGGATGATCCGGGAGGAAAAGGGGAAATGCGGCGCAGCCGCGTGAGCCTGACATTGGGATGAAGTCCAAGAAATTGCGTAAAATGCAGCGGATGTGAAACGGTTCTTTTTGTCAAGCCCCGAGTCCGACAGGCGGAATACCATTTTTTACAGGCTCTATACGATTTGTTGGGGTTTGAAAACAATTCAAAAAATAAGACATGTGGGTTTCGATTTCTTTTATGCTTGGATTTGGGAAACCAACATGGGTTCAGGAACTTCGAGCGGGCAAGGGCCAGGATACTGCTTAGATACAAGTATAAAAGAATTGGGTCCAGGTGGGGTAAGGCCGCAGGGCCCGCCCCAACATTTGACAATGAACCTTTTACACGAAGATTTGGACTTAACCGGCATTGGACTCGGGCGTATACAACGGCCGTAATCTGACCGGATAAAGAGCAGGAAGCAATCAAAAAAATGAGTGATCACTTACTTTTTTATTGACCTCCCCCTTGAAAACCTGTAATATTAAAGTGAGTACTCACTAATTTTTTGGGGGGATCTTGATGAATGCCGCGGTTTCCGTGGAAAACATCAGCAAAACCTACGGCAAAAAGAAGGTTTTGGACCAGATCAATCTGTCCATCGCAGAAGGGTGCATTTTCGGGTTCATCGGCCCCTCCGGGGCGGGAAAAACCACTTTGGTCAAAACGATCGCCGGAATGGAAAAACCCGACGGCGGCTCCGTTTCCGTGTTAAACGAAAAGATGCCCAGTCTCCGAATCTTGCAGCATATCGGCTACATGGCCCAATCCGATGCCCTGTATTTGAATTTGACCGGGAAGGAAAACCTGGATTTTTTCGCCTCCCTTTACCGGTTGAAAAAAGCGGAAAAAAAGGAACGGATCGGCTACACCGCGAAGCTTGTCAACCTTACGGATGACCTGGACAAAAAGGTTTCCGCCTACTCCGGCGGAATGAAACGGAGACTGTCCCTGGCCATCGCGCTCATCCAGGATCCGAAAATCCTCATCCTGGATGAACCGACCGTCGGCATTGACCCGGAATTGCGCCTGCAGATCTGGGAAGAATTGTTCCGGTTAAAGAGAGCGGGGAAAACGATCATCGTGACGACCCACGTGATGGATGAGGCGGAAAAATGCGATTTGATCGCCATGATCCGGAACGGAAAGATCATCGCGAGCGGGTCGCCGGATGAATTAAAGGACCGTTTCGGAGCGAAAAACCTCGATGAAGTATTTTTGCATGCGGGAGGGGAAAAGGAATGAGAGTCTCGGCGTTAATCAAACGGATCGTTCTGGAAATGCTCCGGGACAAGCGGACATTGGCCTTGATGTTTATCGCACCCTTATTGATTTTGACCCTTATGCATTTTTTGTTCAACGGGGAAAAGGCCGACCTGAAGCTGGGGGTGGCCGGTGTCGATGAAGCGCTGACTGATCGTTTGGACAAGGCGGGAATCGTCGTCAAGGAGTATGCCTCGGCCGACCGGGCGGAGGAAACCGTCGTCGATGACGACCTCGACGGGATGCTCATCGCGCAAGAAGGCGAATACCGGCTCGTCCTGCAAAACAGCGACCCGCTGTCTGCCGGATCGCTGAAAATGAAGGTGAACCAGACGATCGCCGCATTTCTCCAATCCCAACAGATGAAAGGGCAAGCCTTCGGAAACATCCCGAAACTGCAGATCGACACGGATTATGTGTACGGAAGCAGCAAAAGCGAATTTTTTGACGTGCTCAGCCCGATTTTGGTCGGATTTTTCGTCTTCTTCTTCGTCTTTATCATCTCCGGTATCGGTCTGCTGAAGGAGCGGATGTCCGGCACTTTGTACAAACTGATGTCGACGCCGGTCCGCCGATGGGAAATCGTCACGGCCTACCTGTGCGGCTACGGGATCTTCGCCCTGATCCAAACGGTGATCGTCATCCTGTTTGCTTTGAACGTTCTTGATATCGTGCTCGCCGGCTCCTTCTGGCATGTCTTGCTCATCAACCTGATTTTGGCCCTTGTCGCCCTTTCCTTGGGGACGCTGCTTTCGTCCTTTGCCGAATCGGAATTCCAAATGATCCAATTCATTCCGGTCGTCATCGTTCCCCAAGTATTTTTCTCGGGGGTCATCCCCTTTGACGGCATGGCCGAATGGGTGCAAACCTTGGCGAAATTCATGCCGCTCTATTACGGCGGTGACGCGTTAAAAGAAGTGATGTATAAAGGGAACGGATTGGACGCGATCGGCAACGACCTTATCGTCCTGATCCTGTTCGCCGCCTTCTTCATCCTCTTGAACCTGTTGGCCTTGAAAAAATACCGCACGCTATAAACGGCAGGCATCCGCCGCGGGGAAAGGAACGGTTCCGATCGGTGCTGCTTTCGCCTAGATGGTGGCAGTTCCCCGCCTGCCCCTGACTAAGGAACGGCTGTTCCGTTCGGCGGGGCATGCGCCAAAAACACGAAAGTTCCCCGTCTGCCGTTGTCGAAGGAGGTGAAGCTATGTCCAAGGACAATCTGTTGGAGGCCCTGATCGCCCGAATAAAGAGCGATAAAAAACCGACGGACAAAAAGCAGAAAATCGCCGAGGCCGCCGTCCAATTATTTGCCGAAAAGGGCTACGCCAACACGTCGACCAGTGAAATCGCCAAGCGGGCCGGCGTGGCGGAAGGCACCATCTTCCGCCATTACGGCACAAAGGAAAATTTGTTGCTTTCCATCCTGTTGCCTTTTCTCAAAGATTCGTTGCCAAGCATGGCGGAAAGCCTTTTTCAGGAAGTTTCCAGCCAAGGAATGGATTCCTTCGAAGATTTTTTCCGGGCCCTGGTGAAAAACCGGTATCGGTTTTTTAAGGAAAACCGGGAAATTTTTCAAGTTTTAGTAAAGGAGATATTGTACAACGAAGAATTCCGCAATGAGATCGTTCCCTACTTAACCGAAAATATCTTTGGGCGCATCCGGCAAACGATCGTTCATTTTCAAGAGCGGGGCGAAATCAGAGATCTGCCGGCCCAGTCCCTCGCCAGAACGATTTTTACTTTCGTGTTCAGTTTCTTCGTCTCCCGCTTCGTCTTAATGCCGGAAAACGCCTTTTTGGATGATGAGACGGAACTGGAAAATTTTGTACAAATCGTTTTGCACGGCATTAAGAAAGGGAACTGAACGGAAAGGAATGGGTTTCCGTTCTTCATGGAACCGGAGTGCCCGCATCCGGCATGGTGGGATCTGGATTAGGGCCGGGTTGCGCCTCATCCTATGGAAGAACCGGGTAAATTCTTCCGCGGGCGGCGGGCCTCCCGGCCGGGGTGTACGGCGGCAAAACCGTTCGGTGGTTTTCCAATGCCACGTGCGGGAAAATCCCGGCAGCCCGTGCTATGCTTCCGCCTTTGCATCTCCATTTGCGGCCATTCCTATTTGGGGCGATAAGGAACACGCACCCATTTACGGCGCCAAGGGCACCGCCCTTGACATGCAATTTTTCTGCGTCACAGCTGAAAAGCAGGGTATCCCCCTGCTTTTCATTTTTGATTATTTCTTCGACCATCAACATATTTTGTCAAAATTAGACAAATTCTCCGTTTATTTTTTCTTGTTAAAATATTAGGAATATGATATTTTATGTTTGTTAAACGCCATCCTTTTTATGAAAAAATGCCAAAGGAGGGAACAGCTTTTTGAAAGCGCTTAAATCGATCGTTATCTGGGGAATCATTTCCGCGCTTGGCGCCGTGAGTTTCGGGATTGTGGCTCTGAAAAGGGGCGAAACGATCAATTCGATCTGGCTCGTCACCGCCGCCCTTTGCATTTACGCGGTGGCCTACCGGTTCTACAGCAAGTATATCGCCAGGCGGGTTTTTGAGCTGGACGACAACCGCAAGACCCCCGCGGAAGTCAATAATGACGGGAAAGACTTTGTGCCGACGAACCGGGTCGTTCTCTTCGGCCACCATTTTGCCGCCATCGCCGGCGCGGGGCCCTTGGTCGGACCGGTGCTTGCCGCGCAGATGGGCTATTTGCCGGGAACGCTCTGGATCATCGTCGGAGTGGTTCTAGCCGGTGCGGTCCAAGATTTTATCATTTTATTCGCATCCATCCGCCGCAACGGAAAGTCGCTCGGGGAAATGATCAAGGAAGAAATGGGGAAATGGACCGGAATCGTCTCGATGATCGGCATCTTGGGAATTATGATCATTCTGCTCGCGGTTCTCGCCCTGGTCGTCGTCAAGGCGCTGGTCGGCAGCCCCTGGGGATTGTTTACGGTGGCATCCACGATACCGATCGCCATCATCATGGGCATCTACATGCGGTTTATCCGCCCGGGGCGCATCGGGGAAGCTTCATTGATCGGCATCATTTTATTATTTTTAGCCCTTCTTTTCGGCCGGTACGTCGGCGAACATCCCCAGCTTTCGGAAATCTTCAGCTTGAGCGGGGAAACGATCGCCATCCTGATGATCATCTACGGCTTCGTGGCTTCCGTCCTGCCGGTTTGGCTCCTGCTCGCACCGCGGGATTATTTGAGCACCTTTTTAAAAATCGGTACGATCGCCGCGCTGGCCGTCGGGATCTTCATCGCCATGCCGGAATTGCACATGCCGGCCGTCACCAAATTCATCGACGGCACGGGCCCGGTCTTTTCGGGCAACCTGTTCCCGTTCCTGTTCATCACCATCGCCTGCGGCGCCGTATCCGGATTCCATTCCCTCATTTCTTCCGGGACGACGCCAAAAATGATCGAACGGGAATCCCACGCGCGGCCCATCGGTTATGGGGCGATGCTCACCGAATCCTTCGTGGCGATTATGGCGATGGTGGCGGCTTGCGTCCTGACGCCCGGGATTTATTTTTCCATCAACAGCCCGCCGGCAGCCATCGGCGCCGATCCGGAAACGGCGGCCGCGACCATCTCTTCCTGGGGCTTTAGCATTACCCCCGAGATGATCACCGACGTGGCCGACAAAATCGAAGAAGAAACGATCCTGTCCCGGACGGGCGGAGCGCCTTCCTTTGCGATCGGGATGGCCCAAATCTTTTCCGATGTCATCGGCGGTCCCGGCTTTATGGCCTTCTGGTACCACTTTGCCATCCTGTTCGAAGCCCTGTTCATCCTGACGACGGTCGACGCCGGAACCAGGGTGGGCCGCTTCATGATCCAAGAAATCATCGGGACGTTCTACAAGCCCTTTGCCAATACGGAAGCGTGGATCCCCAATGTGATCGCAACCGCCCTCTGCGTATCCTTCTGGGGCTATTTCCTCTACCAGGGCGTCATCGATCCGTTGGGCGGCATCAACACGCTGTGGCCGCTGTTCGGCATCTCGAACCAGATGCTGGCGGGAATCGCCCTATTGTTCGGCACGACCATCCTGTTTAAGATGGGCAAGAAAAAGTACACGTGGGTGACCTTGCTGCCGACGGCGTGGCTCCTCCTCGTCACGCTGACGGCCGGCTTGCAAAAAATCTTCCATTCCAATCCGGCCATCGGCTTCATGTCCCACGCCGCCAAGTTTAAAGAGGCTTACAATAACGGGGAAGTATTGGCGCCGGCGAAATCCATGGCGGAAATGCGGCAAGTGATCTTCAACGATTATGTGGACGCCGCCC
>Ga0207865_101381_pt1 | contig 18547 bp, 14 predicted proteins | sample HigsolmetaAR204D_FD_184836 | JGI IMG/M metagenome (GOLD analysis project Ga0207865, IMG submission 184836) | Ionic liquid and high solid enriched microbial communities from the Joint BioEnergy Institute, USA - AR20-4-D (SPAdes) (version 2) ...
TGATGCCGGCGGGGATTGCTGTTTGGGTATCGGAGGCTTATAATAGTGTCTATTGATTTAGATCGAGACTAGGGCAGGAGGAAACCTTCGAATTATGGACAAGCCGAACGAAATAATTGTTGTGTTGGACTTCGGCGGACAGTACAACCAGCTGATCGCCCGTCGGATTCGCGACTTGGGCGTGTACAGCGAGCTGCTTCCGTACAATACCCCGGTGGAGAAGATCAAGGCGCTGCAGCCGAAAGGCATCGTTTTCTCAGGCGGTCCGGCCAGCGTGTACGGCGAAGAATCGCCGCTTGTCGATCCGGGCGTGTACGATCTTGGCGTGCCGATTCTCGGCATTTGCTACGGTATGCAGATGATGGCTCATCAGCTGAACGGCAAGGTGGAGCGTGCGGAGAAGCGGGAATACGGCAAGGCGGAGGTCGACTTTGCCGACAGCTGCAGCCTGGTGCACGGACTGGAGAAGCGCCAGACGGTATGGATGAGCCACAGCGATCTCGTCGTGGAGCCGCCGGCCGGGTTTGTCATCGATGCCGGAACCGAGCATGCGCCGATCGCGGCCATGAGTCATCCGGACAAACGAATGTTCGCCGTCCAGTTCCATCCGGAAGTGCGTCACTCCGTATACGGCAACGAAATGATCAAAAACTTCCTGTACCGCATTTGCGGCTGCGAAGGCTCCTGGAGCATGGAGACGTTCATTGAGGATACCGTGCGCGAGATTCGCGAGCAGGTCGGAGACAAGAAGGTGCTGTGCGCGCTCAGCGGCGGCGTCGATTCCTCTGTCGTCGCAGTGCTGATCCACAAAGCGATCGGCGACCAGCTGACGTGCATGTTCATCGACCACGGGCTGCTGCGCAAAGGGGAAGCCGAGAGCGTCATGGAGACGTTCGCCGGCAAGTTCGAGATGAAGGTCGTCAAGATCGACGCGCGGGAACGGTTCCTCGGCAAGCTGAAAGGCGTGGACGATCCCGAACAGAAGCGGAAAATCATCGGCAACGAGTTTATTCGCGTATTTGAGGAAGAGTCCGCGAAATTCGATGACTTTGCCTTCCTGGCGCAAGGCACGCTCTATACCGACATCGTCGAGAGCGGCACAGCGACGGCGCAGACGATCAAGTCGCACCATAACGTCGGCGGTCTGCCGGAGGACATGAAGTTCGAACTGGTCGAGCCGCTTAAGGCGCTGTTCAAGGACGAGGTGCGCAAGGTCGGCGAAGAGTGCGGCCTGCCAGCCGAAATCGTCTGGCGTCAGCCGTTCCCCGGCCCGGGCCTTGCCATTCGCGTGCTGGGCGAGGTGACCGAGGAGAAGCTGCATATCGTCCGCGAATCGGACGCGATCCTTCGCGACGAAATCGCCAAAGCCGGCCTGGATCGGGAAATTTGGCAGTATTTCACGGCGCTGCCGAACATGAAGAGCGTCGGCGTTATGGGCGACGCGCGCACATACTCCTACACGGTCGGCATTCGCGCAGTAACCTCGATCGACGGAATGACTGCCGACTGGGCACGCATTCCGTGGGATGTATTGGAGCGGATCTCGGTGCGCATCGTCAACGAGGTGGACAACGTCAACCGCGTCGTCTACGATATCACCTCGAAGCCGCCGGCAACGATCGAGTGGGAATAGCATACTAAAACCCTCTAAGTCCTTGATTTTTAAGGACTTAGAGGGTTTTTGCGCTCTAAAGAAAGCTGAACTGAGCGAATAGCTGGTTTGTTTTGAAAACATTGGTATATAACTATCGGTTCCGTGTTTGATGATTTGAATAATTGAATTGTGGAATTACAACAATACAGGATTGGCAGTTGTTTTCCATTTGTATCGTTTTATTTCGTCAAGCACTGATTTTGGTTTTGAGCCGATTTTATAGGATTAATATTAGCTCTCGTTTAAAATCTTCAAAATTTTGAAGCGCTTCACTCAATATCTCTTTTAGCTCTATATAATTCCCAAAAACTGGAGAGTACACTTTCATCAGACCCATCCAGCAACTCTTTTTCACTGTTTTTGGGGTATCGCTTCATGTGCAAACCAATGTATAATCATGGAAGAAGCACGGACTACGATGACCTGGCCACTATCGACACAAACCGTAGCGCTTGGCAACGCTTCAATGCACGGTGTTGCGATGTGGAATCCGGAAATACTTGTGAAACAACTTACCCTCGGTATTCGAAATTACATTGATCAGGTCTATGGAGGATGACAGGTGAAAGGGCAATTGGCAGGAGAGGGACTGCGCCGGAATTTCCGGCTGGGCGGGAAAGAAACGGAGTCTCTACGGTCATACAAGGTGCGCAGCTTGTTATCAGAAAGCGAGCTGGCTGTCGTATATATAGCCAGGGATCTAGACACGAATATGAAGTGTGTAGTCAAGGAGTTTTTTCCGAAATCGTTGGTACGGCGGGGGGATGACGGAAAGACTGTGTACCGCCTTTCGGGCACTTCCTTTGAGGCCTATGAGGCGTTGCGCGAAGCGTTTATCAATGAGGGGGAGCTCTTGAAGCAGTGCGAGCATCCCGGAATTGTCAAATGCCTGGACCGGTTCGAACAGAACGGGACAGCCTATATCGTTATGGAATTTTGCCCCGGGGTCACGCTGGACCGTTATATCAGCAGCCTTCCGGAAGCGGCCAAGCCCGGCTTTCTTTACAAGACGATGCTTCCGCTGATGAATGCGCTCGAGCAAATCCACCGGAAAGGAATCATTCACCGGGATCTGAAACCAGGCAATATTTTGATTGACGATCAGGGGCGAGCGAAACTGCTGGATTTCGGTTCTGCCGTCCGTTACGGAGGGCAAGGAGAGTATCCGATTCTGACCACGGCTGGTTATTCCGCCCTCGAACTTTATTCCGGGAAGTCCCGTCAGGGCCCCGCCTGCGATATTTACAGCATGTCCGCTGTCTTGTATTACTGCTGTACGGGCACAGCCCCGCTGGATGTACGGCAGCGCTTATTCGATGACCGGCTGGCGCCGATGAGGTCTGCGGGGCAAGGGCCGGCATGGCCTTTCCTTGCCAGGGCGGTCCGGCGGGGGCTGGCCGTGGCCCAGAAACAGCGTCCTTCAAACCTCAAAGGCCTGAAGAACGCCATACGTCTCGAATATATGACTAGCTGGTCTGCCCTTCGGCGCCGCCGCTTCGGATGAAGATATTGGTGCTCGGCTTGATCGGCTTGTAACGCAGTTCAATTTCTGTAACGCCGTCCTCGAATGTTATGTACAGCTTGTCATTATATTCGAGGATTTCTTGTTTGTTCTTCAGAATCGGTGTCCGGTTACGCACCAGTGAGCACCGGGTCATATGCTTGACCTTCAGCTTGCCCCCCTTGGCAGGCGTGAACACGATCTGGGCCGCTTCAGGTAACGGCTCATTGACATCCAGAGAGCGGAACAGATCGAGCAGCGTGATTTTCCGCGATTGAAATGAGGTCAGCGCCCAATATTTGACCGGCACTTCGCTGCCGCTGGCTGTTGCGAGGAAGTAGCCTTCCAGTTTACCGGTGAAAGCCGGCTTCGGCCGCAGCCATAAATACAGGCCTGCCCCGAGGAGAATGGCGGCAAGAGCGCCTGCCGCTGACCAGATGAGAACGGTGTATTTGGAACTCACACTGACCTTCAGCACTGCCTTGGCTTCCGCTCCTTCCGGATCGGTTGCGGTAACGGTGATTTCGGACTCTCCGGTGTTCAGCGGGGTGATCGTAAGTATGCCGTCCGAAAGCCCGGCCTTAACCTTCTCGCTGTTCGCCTCGCTGATTTGATACGTTAACGGGTCCCCGTTCTCGTCGGTAAACAATTCCTCCAGCTTCAGCGACGACTCTCCATCCTCTTTGACCACATGAATATCCTGGCTGCCCGATACGATCGGCGCCGAGTTTTGGATCCATTGTTCTTGTTTGCCCCCTTCCCGGTAAAAGCTTGGACCGTTCATCCGGATATTCCACTCATATGCGGCAGAGTCGGGGAAAATATGTTCCGCGTAATACCGCCCGTCCCGATAATCCATCTTCACATTGACCGTTTCGTTGGATGACTTGTTGGTGATCGCCAGCTCGGCGGTCATGGAAGCGTACACCTCATAATCCGTGACCGGCTCTCCGGCCGGGGTAATGAGGGAGGCTTCGAAATGCACGGGCTTGCCCTTGACCGGCTTGTCGTCGGTTATTTTGGCCTCTGCCTCCAAGGCATAGCTGCCAAGCAGATTGATTTTAATCAGATCCCCGCTCGTTCCCCTGAATTTGATCTGCGCTTTGCCTTTTTCAGGCTGCTTCACTTTGATCAAGGTGTATGTCCCGGACTTGAACATCCGAATGTTTTCCGAGCTGTAATGCAATTGGGCTTCCTTCAGCGGATGCTCCGACAAAAGAATAAGATTGGCTTCCTTCATGCTGGAGTTCGGAATGTCCACCTGCACCTCCTGCAGCTGCCCGGTTGCGGTCACCGCTGCGATCGGCATCAGCACGGATCTCATTTCCACGGCAAAAATGCGATTGAAGATCTCCGGAAGATCAGCGGCACTGCTTGTTATGTACGAAGTTCCGCCTGTCTCCGAGGCGATTCTCTCCAATTCATCGGGGTTTACCGTTCCGTCGTGGTTCAGCCCGATCGTATAGATGGGATATCCGTCTTGCCTGGCTTTCTTGATGGCCGCCTCGATATCCTTGGCGGAATCTTTCTCGGTTCTTCCGGAGGAAGCATTCGGTCCAAAGTCGGTCCCCCCGTCGGATAGAAGAACCATGAACGGCTTGCTGCCGTTGTCCCGATCTCCGGCGGACGCAATATTCAGCAGGTTTCCGCCTGCCTTGAGCCCCAGCCCCAGATCGGTATAGCCGGTGCGGCGCAATGCCTCGATTTCCTGCTTCAGCTTCGTTTTGTTGGACGCCACCGACATCGGGGTGAGCTCTCGCGAGGCTACAATCTGGTGATTGTACGCGATGTAACCGATTCTCGTCCGGCCGGCATCGCTTAGATCCATGAACATGCGGAACAGCTCGCTCGAGATTTTGTCCGGGTCCGCATGGTTCATCGAATAGCTGGTGTCGAGAACAAAGACGGCGTCGAAAGCATCCCCTTCATGTTGATTTTCCGCACTAAAAGCATCGGTTGCTGGTCGAAATGAGGAAAATATCAACGCAAAAATAAAAATCAGGAAATAAGTCCTAGAAACTTTTTTTCTTGTCGTTTTATGTAACCGTAAATGCTGTTTCATTCTCTGATACCTGCCTTTTGTATTAGGATTTATGATCCGTGTCCGGGGGATCTCGATTTATGTATATCTAAGATTATATCGGATACTGGAGAGAATTTTGTATACTAATCCAAAAATTAGGACTATAATTGGATGAAATCCCCTATTTTTTATCCATAAATAGGGCATTAGTCTCATAAACCATCAAATGTTCTAAGTATTGACAAATTATGAGACTTCTGTTTAAGATTAGCTCTAAGGCGAAGGGACCAGCGACCTTGGTCGCACAAACTTGAATAAGCCGACATTTTGCCCGGATGTGTTGCAGGAAACGGGAGGAGGAAATTAAGGCGAATGGACATTATCAATCAAACGAATCGAACGATGCTGTTCGAGGAAATCAATCCCGAGAAACTGGACCTTGTTACGATCGTGGGGGACGTCAAAGGCATCGACAGCTTGAGCGATGACAAAATCAAAGAGATCAACGAGCAGCTTCTGGTACGGAGTTTTGACGAATTTCTGAAGAAATTCTCCCCGACCGTGTATTCATTTTTCAACGCAGCCAACCAGAAGGTGGTCTACACGCTGAAAAAGCCGGAAGGCATCGCCGAGGACGCCATTTCGGAAATCCGGATCGATCAGAACAATGACTTTCTGAAAATGCTGTTTACGCTGATCGACACGAAACGAAGCCAGGGCATGACAAATGTCGATTTCAAATTTGAGAACCTGCTCGACATGATTTCGCCGAAAAAGGTGATGGATGATATCCGCCAGGTTCGGAAAGAAATCCACTATCTGTACGGGGAATATGAAAAGCTGGATGACGAGGATCCGAAAAAGCTGGACATCGGCGACAAACTGAACGTGATGTTCGAGGAGGCCAGTGCCCATTACAACAACGTGATGGCGATGCTTCCGCTCGCGATCGAGGACATCAAGACACGTCTTTTGCTAGGAAAATCCAACGAGGATAGCGATGCGGAAGCGGTACAAATCGGGATGCTGACCATCGGCGATAACGGGGAACTGAAAATCATCGAAGCTCCGAAAAGCGAAAGCACGGATTTGGTGCTGCTGGACGAGGGCGGTTCGAATGACCTTGCGCTGGTGTTCGAGGAGGACTACAACTCCATCACCGAAGCGCCTTCCGGTTACGTCAAGGATCTGGTCGTCCGGACGTTCAGCCCGTTGCCGACGGTACATACGGAAGTGAACTATGAGACCGAAGTGCAAAACTACAACACGTACCTGGAATTTTACAAGACGGCAAAGGATGATTTCGTCAAAACCGTCAAGCCGTTGGTCGAAAAAATTCTTGGCGTAAAAATGTACTTTGATCAGTATGCGGTCAAGAACAAGGGGATGGCGCCGTCCTTGCTGATTACCAACGCCAAGCTGGACATGATGGTGAAGAGCTCGAACATTCCGCGGCTTGAAACGTACCTGAATACGGTCAATGCCAAGAACGATTTCTCGGATACGATCTGGTTCGGCATCGTGCCTTCTGTGGAGCTGGAAACCGCCGGCAAGGTGAAGGTAACCCGCGAGCGTTTCAAAGGCAACGAGAAGGTCGCGAAGCAGGACGGCAATACCATGGAATCGCTTGCTATGCTGCTTCAAGTCGTGAAGGATTTCAAAGTCCAAATCTTCTTCAGCTTCGAAACCGGAGAAGAGACGACGTTCAACAATATGGCGACTGCGGGCATCGAGAAATATATCGACAAATGCGCGCCGCTCATCCGCAAGGAATACAGCGAATATGCCATTCCGTGCATACCGAACTTCACGGTGATTCCGAAGGAGAAATCCGGAGTCGTCCTCGACAGCCGGATGGTTCGCACCGAAAACGGGGCGGAGCTTTCCAAGGAGAAGGAAGATATTCTCAAGCTGTGGATCGAAGGCGTTTATGTCGGTGCATCCTACGTCGCTGCAGGGCTGGTGTCCGCATATCAGTGTCCGGAATACTTGAAGGAATCCTTCAAGAATACGAGCAAGGAATTCCCGGGCGTGCGCTTCGATATCGAGGCGGGGGACAACAGCTTGCGCGCGGTCACAACGATGGCGAAGGAAATCACGGGCTTTACGAACACGATCAAGGATGCGATCAACCGCAGAAACTTCGGCTTTATTTTCTCCTCGGAGAATGCGCAGCTGCAAGGAAAGGAAATTCGCCGCATTACGGTTTACAAAGCAAGAAGCCTGGCCGCTTCGGAGGATGGTTTCGATTCCATATACAAGACCCTGGTGAGCACATACATAGAGCGGATTTTGAGATTCCAGACGGCCGACTTCAAGCATGAAAATATTATCAAGTTTTTCAGCAACAATCCGACAAGCCAGAAGAGCATGTGGCTGGCCAAGCGCGGGTTCATCAACTCGATCATCTATGACGGCGATGATATGAACTACGTCATCGACGAGAAGAACAACCTTTGCCACATCGACCTGATTTACAACGGCAATGTGAAGAATCTCGAAGTGATGATCACCAAGGGGACCAGTCCCGTTAAAGTCTAGGGAACACTAACGGTTCCCACCTGGAAACAAACGAATAGTTGTGTTATGTGGAGGGCGTGCCTTCCACGGCCCGCCCTTTTACATATACCCGGGCAGGGCTTGTCCTTGCCTGAAATCTATTCATCTATCAAGGAGGATTTAGAATGGGATTCAGATTGAAGGTTGAAGGCGCCGAAGTAATCGAGCTTGGAATGGACAACATCCAGAAGGTGATCTACGACACGGATACGCCGGACGATTCCAACGCAAGATCGACGGATGTTGGTTCCACGCTGAAAATCATCGGTAAAGTTATTACTGCCGTTGACGGAGACAAAGCGGACGACACGCTGAAGCTGGCGCAATGGTCTCTGGTGCCTGCCGAGAAGGCAGACTGTTACCGCAAACTGACTCTTGAAGTCATTGCAGCAGATCAAGTTGTACGGGAAATTTACTTCCCTAACGCATTTGTTGTCGATTACAAAGAAACGTTTGGCGATACCGAGGGCGTAGGCCAATTCGAGCTTTACGTCAAGCAAAAGAAAGACAAAACCGAACTGGCGACGCTGAACGGCGGATACGCTGCAGATTAATCGGGATTCATACGATGCGCGTAAATCTCAAGAGGTTCTGCCTCTTGAGATTTACTATACCCAGTGACGAAAGCAGGTCATAGCCTTGGCGAATTACTACGAATGTCTCGGGGTCGCCCGGGACGCCGCTGCGTCCGAAATCCGGCAGGCTTACCGCAAACTGGCCAAAAGATATCATCCTGACGTGAACGGCGGAGATCCGCAGGCCGCGGCAAGATTTAAGGATGTTGTGGAAGCTTACGAGACATTGAGCGATGAAGGAAAACGGGCCGCCTATGACGAGAAATTGGCCCGGGAGAGCTTTGCTTCCCCGGAACAAGCGGGGAACGAGAAAGCGGGAGCAAACGGCCGGCAAGCCGCCGGGAATGCTGCCGCACAAGCGAATCCGTTCGATCCGGGGCGGGTGAAGGAGCATTTTGAACAGTTCTTCGGCATGCCGCCCAAAGGAAAGGGCGATGCGGGAAAAGCCGGAGGCAGCAACGCTAAATCGCGGAATCCGCTGGATACGACGGACATTTTCAATCACTACTTTGGAAAACGAAGCAAATAACGGTATGCATCATAACCTGGCATACAACTCTTGACGGGGGTAGTGGATGTGAAAACGGAGAGATCCGGATGGATCACAGTGATTGATCTGTTGATATATGCAATATTGGCCGGAATGGTGCTATACGCCATGCTCCGCCCTTTGCATTACACTTTGCAAATATCCGCCGTCGCGGTATCGGCAGTGATCGCCTCGTTCCTGATCTGGACCGGACGCCGTTCCGGGCGGGAGCCCGAAAACGGTGCGGAGGCAATCTCGAAAGTGATATTGATCGATGAATATGGCGAACGCATCAAGGAATGGTTCATCAAAGGGGAAGTTTCGGTTCTCATCGGCAAAAATTCGCACCGCGGCGAGGTTGATATAGATTTATCCGACTGCGAATATGCCTCGCTGGTCAGTCAGGAGCATGCTGTGTTGAACCGGGTCGGAAGCGACTGGTTCATCGAGGACGCGGACTCCGAGAGCGGCACGGGCATTCGCAAAGCGGGACGCAGCGATACAAAACGGCTCGCGGCGGAGGAGCCCGAGCGTATCGGTTCCGGTGACATGATTTTTATTGCCAATACGCGTCTTTTGGTCAAGTGACCGGCAGAGCGAGAAGAGTATACATACATTTTACGGGGGATTGAGCAGAACATGAGCTTGACGAGATGCCTTAACGGACACATGTTCAGCACCAGAAAACACGGAAGCACTTGCCCATATTGCAATACGATCGTGGAGCAGCCCGCGCGGAATGACGCCCGCAGGCAAGTGGCAGCTGCAGCGGAGATGGATGAGAAGACGATGCCCTATTTGGGCGAAACGACGGGGATTCAGCCGGTCACCGGCTGGCTGGTTTGTGTGGAAGGCCCTCAAATGGGTCAGGATTACCGGATTTTGGCGGAGAAAAATTTTATCGGCCGGGCGGAGGAAATGCAAATTCGGATTATCGGGGACAATACGGTGTCCAGAAGGAATCATGCGGTGATTGTCTATGATCCCAAGAAGCGGAATTTTTACTTGCTGCCGGGCGATGCTTCAGGGCTTGCTTACCACAACAACGAAGCGGTTTATACGCCTGTTGAATTGAACGCCTATGATCTGATCCAGCTTGGAAAAAGCAAATTCGTGTTTGTCCCGCTCTGCGGAACTCATTTTGAGTGGGATAACGGTTAGGACGGATGAGGAGTATGGGCAACGAGGCTTTTTTCGATTCTTACGGGATCCTGGCAGCTGCGTGGATAATGGTTGCATTGCTGCTCGTCGTGAGAAACAGACTCAAAGCCGGGTTAGCGGCGGAAAACGGCGGCAGCGGCGGCGGTAAACGCACGTCCGGTGCGGACGCGGGCAGATTCGGGCCAACCGTTGCGGGCGGGGTCAGGATCGGTAATGCGCAAACGATCGGAAGACGTCAGGAACAGGACGATTATTTCGCCACCTCGACCACGCAGACAGGTACGATGGCTGTCATTGCGGACGGAATCAGCGGCGTGTCCAACGGACGCATGGCCAGTACGCTCGCCGTTACTATGTTCTCCAAGGAATATTTGAAGGTGAATGAACCCGGTGAGATTCCCGGCTTTTTTCACAAAGCGGCATTGATGAGCAATCGGGCGATTCTGGAGCAGCTGGGCGGGGCGACGGGCGGTACGACACTGGTCGTTGCTGTTGTGTCCGGGGACCTGCTGCACTGGGGCGCGGTCGGAGACAGCATGCTCATCCTGTTCCGGGACGGGGAACTTATGCCCGTGAACACCAAGCATACGCTGGAAGGCGTGCTGGAGGCCAGGTATCTTGCAGGAGAAATTACGGAGGAGGAAGCGCGGAACAATCCGCAGCGGAATCATCTGGTCAATTATCTCGGATACGGCGGCTTTAAAAGCATGGAGGTTGGCGATCCGGTGGAGCTTCGTCCGGGGGACACGGTCATTTTGTGCAGCGACGGGGTTTACGACACGTTAACCGAGGTGGAGCTGGAGCAGATCCTGTTCCGGAAGCTAACGCCCCAGGAGACGGCGGAGGAGATCATTTCTGCGGTCGACGCCAAGGGCTACAAGCATCAGGATAACGCGACGATCATCATCTTGGAGAAGGGGGACGCATGAGGAAGGAAAACAGCGATTTCAAGACGGCCTTTGTCTCCGAGGCGGGGTCACATCTGGATAACAGGGACTACTTTGCGTTCGTCGAGCTGGACGATCTGGCGTGCTATGTCATCGCGGACGGGCTGGATACCGACAAGGAAGTGCGCAGTGCGGAAATGGCGGTCAGCGTCATTCTTGAAAACTTCATGGAGTCGCCTTCCCTGTCGCGCAGAAAGCTGAAGGATCACCTGGAGACCGCCCATGAATGGCTCAAATTCGAAAGCCGCCGTGTCCGGCTTAAGGCAAGCGTGCTGGTTGTCATTACCGATTACACGCGAATGATTTGGGGGAGCTGCGGGAATGCGCGGCTCTACCATTTCCGGGGAGGCCGGCTCAATTTCCGATCCAGGGATCAGAGCTTGTCCCAGCTGCTCCTGGACCAGGGAAGAATCTCGGAAGATCGGGCAGGAACCCATGAAGAACGCGGAAACCTGTTGAATTATATGGGCAGACCGGATACGTTCGAGCCGTTCATTTCGAAGAAAACGCCGCTTGCCGACGGCGATGTGCTGCTGCTTTGCACGCCAGGCATCTGGGAGGAGGTCGAGCTTCCGGAATTGCTCGATGCCCTGGCGGATTCCAGCGACCCCGAAACGTTGACGGATACGCTGGAGGAGCTGGTGCTCAGCAGACAGCGGAGCTCCGTAGACAACTACACGGCCGCTGCGGTGTATGCCAACAAAATCTTTGCGGAAAAGCCGAAAAACCGAAAGAAATGGATCCTGCGGATTGCGATGATGCTCCTTGCCCTGGCGCTGGCCGGAGGAGGCATCTGGTACGCGAAGTACCGGCAGGCCGTCAAAATCGCGGAGGCGGTTGTCCAGATGACCGAGTTTGAGCAGGATGGCGACGGATACGCGGCGGCGGGGGATTACGCCAAGGCGCTCAAGGCTTACAGCGAGGCGAAAAATGCGGCAAGCAAGGTGAAGGACAAGCTGCATTTTCAGCTGATCCGGGGCAAGCAGCGCGTGGCCCAGGCCGTAACCGACGGCGACGGGTATGTGAAAGACGGCGAATATGATATGGCCGTGGAGAGCTACAACAAGGCGCTGGAGGATGCGGACGATTACAAGGTGTTCAAGCCGGAGCACATCAAGGAACGAATCGACCGTAGCAGAACGATCTCGAAGCTGGCCGAGGTGATCGCCGAAGGCGAGAAGCAGCTTCTGGCCCAGGATTACAACGGGGCGCTTAAGACGTTTAACGAAGCCAAATCCTTGGCCATCGCCGCCGGTTACGACGCCGGCATGAAGCAGGCGGACGAGAAGATCAAGCAGGCCCAGGAGAAGATCGACAATCTGACCCGGGAGACGAAGACGCTCCGGGCGGACAACCTGGAGAAGAAGGGCGACCGCAGCTTTGAAGCGGAGGACTATGCCGGAGCGATGGAAGCATACGCGCAGGCCCAGGAAATATATCAGGAAATCGAGAAGCTGGAGCGGGTGCTGGCGATGGAACGCAAGATCGCCAAGGCGGACGAGAAGCTGAACCCGATCCTTCCGGCAGCGCAGACGCCGGATGCGGGAGCTGCAGCACCATCAGCGGCGGCGCCTTCAGCATCGGCAGCTTCGGCGCCATCGGCAGCCGCATCGGCGGCTCAGGCAGCCCGGGCGGAAGCGGCAACGGGAACGACTGCCGGCGGAAACGGCGGCGGGAGCCAGGCGGGCGGCAAGGAGAACGGCGGCAACGCAGAGGGACGGCAGGCAGAGGGTGCAGACGATAAAGGCGCGGAAGCGGAGACGGAGCCGAAGTCGGAAACGACGGAAGGAGGAACCGAATCATGAAGGAGTTCATCATGGATCGGCTGGCCAAAATGGAGGATTTGCAGCAGCGGAGCGTGCTGCGGAATCTGATGAGCGGTATATTCCTGAACCTGGTGGAGCATCAGGAGGAGATGAACCGCCGGCTGGAACGGCGCGTGTTCGATGAGGTCACGGATCATGGGGAGAAGCATGACCTGTTCGTCTCCATGTGCCGGAGAGAGGACTGGGATCCGCTGCATGATTATTTGTTTCCGATGCTGCCGGAGGATACGCAGCCGAGAAGGATCGATCTGAAGGAGGTCATCGCCGGATTGAGAGAAGGCGGGGAAGTAACGATTTCCCCGTTGTATCTGGAATGCGGCTATTCGCTCATTCGGCGGCTGCTGCTGAGCGGCAGAACCTTCGGCGGCATGCTGCGCACCGATAAAGGGCTGTATCCGGTTCGGGCGAAGCTGGAGCGCAATATGGCATATATACAGGAAATCGAGAAGCTGTACCATATCTTTTTGCGGAACGGACTGCCCTGGAAAACGGTAAATCATCCCTACGCCTACAAATTCGTCAATGTCGTATTGATCGGGGTAGACGGCAGCATGGGTCCGGATGAGGAAGTGCTGGAGCTGACCGTGCATCTGGAGGAGTACGAAGCCTATAAACGGGCGGATCTCGTTCCGCTGTGGAACATTCAACGGCTGGAGATGAACACGGTCGGATTTCCGATGCCGGCAGGGGACCATATCCATTTCGAGCATGTGCTGCCCCTGAACAAGAGCGGTTTGCAGCACGGCTATCTGGTGGATACGGACGATCAGAGCATCCGGTACATCAAACGTTCTCCGGGCGAGCTGACGATTGTGTCATCGCATGAAAATTCAAATGCCTGGCAGATCCTGAAGCTGGTTGAACCGGTGCAGTCGGGAATGAGCAAGCAAAGCTATCCTTTGATGTCCAATCGGCAGCGGTCGGATTTTATCGGGAATTTCGGGCGCAGACAGGCGCAAATCGTCCGTTCCAAGGGAGAGATTACGCGGCTGATTCATTCCTACGACATTTCCGAATGGCTGGAGCTGGAGAAGATCGCTATCCTTCCGCCCGGGGATGATGAGGGTGTGGTGACGTATGAGCTGAACCGGTTCATCAGCGATGAAGTGCGGGTGGATAACGGGAAATGGCGGATGCGCCTGACGTTCGGTAAACAGAAGCTGGCCCGGGAACTGCAGTACTTGGCGGAGGATCTGGTCAGTTTCCTGGTGTCCGAGGTTCAGCTGCTGTTTCCGGAATACCGCTGCGAAGGAGAATGGGCTTGAATTACATTTGGGATTTGCTCATTAAAGCGCAGGAAGCCGGGATCGGCAAGGAACAGATCGTGTTTGTCCCCGCCCAAGTTTATTCGCCGTACATGGAACTCAGTCTGGCTGAGCTGAATGCGAAGCCGGGGGAGCACGGTATCGAGGTGGAGGTGAACCCCCATTATCGCTTTCCGGACTTGTTCGACGGCTTGCTCGATATCAATTTGACCGAAAATGAAGAGCTCAGGCGGACCCTGACCGATATTTTGCTGCATTTTCTGGCCGAGCTTGATCTGACACAGGGCATGAACCGGCGGGAATTTTATATCCGGTTTGTTCTGCGGGATATGGAGGCCGGCTCGTTCGGCGACAGAGTTAAAGAAGGGCTGGGCCTGTTTTCGCGGGAAGAGCGGGATTTGATCGCGGAAGCGGTTTTGCGGATGTATGAAACCGGGGAGCCCTTGCACCTGCTCAGAAGCACTGTGGGGAAGGTCTTCCCTCGGTCCACCATTTATGTGAACAGCGAAGAACGGGATGAAATGCTGTTTTATATCGGGCAAAAAAAGAATGAGCAGCGGCTCCGGAAGCTGGAGCTGCTGATGGAGCTGTTCCTTCCGGTCCGATACCGTACCGAGGTGTACTGGGAATACCATGTCGGCATTCTGGATGCCGATGAAACGATGGTTCTGGACCGGATTGCAATGTATTGAACGGAGGAAAAAGCGCATGAGGGGATTTAAGCTGTATACCGATTCTTCCAGTCAGGAGCGTGTGCGCGGGAAGGTGCGTTACTCGCGGGAAGAGCTCGCAAGCATGACGACCTTCCAGCTGCGGAATATTTGCTACAGGGAGCGGCTGGTCGAAGGGCTGAATACGCGGCTGGATCGCGAGGAGACGATCCGCGTCATTCTGAAGTATTTGGGCGCGGACGAGCAGCTCCTGATTACCTCGGCTTTCGAAGGCGGGTTCGACCGGGTACAGACGGCGGTACGCAAATATATGCAGGGCCCGTTACAGGGGGACGGCGGCATTCGCGTTCCGGCCCGCATCGTCCTGTATTCCGGCCTTGCGGTAGACCGTTCGGACGGTTACAAGGTGGAGGCGCCCGCCGGTTTTGCGGACACGAATGTGCTCCTCGTCAACGAGCGGATGGAGCTGTGCGGCATCTTGCAGCTTCGGAAGGATGAGGAAGGGGACAGCGGCTATTATCTTGCGGCACACCGCAGCAGCGAATGGAAGATGACGGGCAATCGGCAGTACAGCCTTCTGTTCTTGCCCAAGCGCGAATCGGCTTATATATTCCAGACCTATTACGAACAGCGGGGACTTCCTCCGGTCCACCTCCGGTATTATAAAATTCCGCTGGCCGATCTGGAGATTCGTAAGCTGCAGAAGACCGACGCCGTGCTGGCGATCGACTTTGGCACCTCCAACACGACGGCAGGCGCTTTTCTGTACCCGGGTTATGCCGAATCCCTGTCCAGTCTGGATACGTTGAACGGACATATCCGGCTGAACGAGGTTAATTTCGTCAAATTCCCCGATCCCACCTACCGCAAAACGGAATGGACCGAAGCGCTCCCCACCGCGGTCAGCGTCCTGGATTGCTCAGACTCTTCGGAGGTGCGGTTCCAATTCGGTCACGAGGCGTTGTTAAATCTTCGGCGCAGCGGATACAGCAGCCGGGTGACGATATTCCAGGGGATGAAACGCTGGGTGAACGATTTCCGGAAGCCGGTCGAATTGATGGACGCGGAAGGGAATACGGCCGTCGTTTCTCGGAGCGATATTTTGCGTGCATACCTGGAGTATGTAATCGCGATGGCCGAGCATCAGTTCAAGTGCCAATTCAAGCACTTGCATTTTACCACCCCGGTCAAGATGAAGGCGCCTTACCTCGATATGTTCGAGGAGCTGCTTCCGGATTACCGGATCGAGCGGGCCGATGCCCTCGATGAAGGAATGGCGGTGCTGTACAACACGATTGCGGACGGGCTTGAGCGGAACGTCTTTATCGAAGGCGAAGAATATCAGGCACTGGTCATTGACTGTGGCGGCGGAACGACCGATTTGTCCTCCTGCCGGTTTCGGATCGAGGACAGCCCGATTTCCTATAAAATCGAGATCGAAGCGGCCTACGAAAACGGGGATACCTATTTTGGCGGGAACAATATTACATACCGGATTATGCAGTATATGAAAATCATGTTTGCCGACTACTACACGGGCGGCAGACGCAAGCGGACCGACATCGACGATCTGATCGGCATTCCCGGCAACGAGCTGTTTCGGGTGGTGGACGAGCAGGGCAAGGATGCGGTCTACGCGGAGCTGGAGCGGCGTTACAAGGAAGCCGAGGCGGTGATCCCGACCGCGTTCGCGCTCTATGAAAACCGCTCCCGGGATGAGTATTTGCGGGTACGCGGCAATTTTTATTTCCTGTGGGAGATCGCCGGGCAGATGAAGGAGCAGTTTTTCCGGAAAACCGGGGTGCTGATGAACCGGTTTGATACGGAGCTGGGCGGCCCGAAGGACAATCTCCTGCACATTACGACGATGGAGCGCTGGTTCCTGTCCGTGTCCCGCGGCGGAGAGCTGAAGGACGAGTACGAAATTCCGGACGTCGTCTTCAACATCAAGGAGATTACGCAGCTGATCAAGGGCGATATTTACGATGTGGTGCGGAAGTTCCTGGACGACTATTACCGAGAAGGCGTGCTCGGGAACTACTCGATTATCAAGCTGACCGGGCAATCGTGCCGGATCGACGTGTTCCGCGAGGCGCTCAAGGAATTCGTGCCGGGGCGGAGCATCGAATTCCGGCAGAAGCCGGCGGAGGGCCGGGTTCCCGAGCTCAAGCTCGCCTGCCTGCGCGGAGCGATCCGATATCTGAACGCCCGCAAGGCAGGGCAGATCGAAACGAGCATGACGACGCAGGCCGCCGTCATTCCGTATTCCGTCTGCGCGTTGACGCACAACGGCCGGGAAGTGGAGCTGATCAGCCCGCTGGAGCGCAGCAACGGAGCGCCGGGCATGATCTCGCGCCCGTCCGGCGCAGCGCAGTTGGAGCTGTTTCTGCGCGGCGGCGACGGAACCTTGCGGCAGCGGTATATCTATCATAACCGGCCGGAGGAGTACAGGGAGGTGTTGTTCGAGGACATCCATGCCCAGTACGGCGGCCGCATCAGGCAGGACGACACCGACTCCATCGTCAACGGGGAGACGAAATTTTTCGTCTTCGCGGACGAAAGCCATTGGGGCTTTCACGTGCTCCCGATCGCACGCAAGGACGAGCGCCTGTACGTGGGACGCAGGGAACTGCTCCCGTTCGAGAACGAACGGTCGGAGCTCGATTATTTTGACGGGATGAAGTAGGGAGCAGGGGCGAAGGTGCGGGGCATGCTCGCGGCGTGCTCGCGGCATGGCGCCGATTGCTTGGCGCGGCCGAACTGATCGAGAAATTGACGGAAAAGCTGGGAATCGACCGCTGTGCGGCAGCCATTCAGCAGCTCGATAAGCGGAGAGCCCAATTGAAAAGGTTGAGCCGGTAAGCCGTAGCTTTTTTCTTATATAGACACCCATGCCGCCTTGCACGGCACCACCAGAAGATGAAAACGGGCCGCCCGCCCTGGGGGCTATTTTCAAGATCGGGCGGATGTGGCAAGAATCGTATGAAGCGATCAGAAGAGCGCGCGAATCATAGAACGGGAAAGGAGGAGGCCGTTGTTTACCCATATCATACCGAAGTTTGAGAAGGGCCGGGTTTTGAAGACACGGATGCTGGAAAATCTGCGGGATTTCCCGCGTGAATTCACGGACGTGATGTTCCGGGAATATGTCGATGGCATCGTGACGGGGGCGGAGATTGAAGTTGCGGCCGACCGCTTGATCATCTCCCCCGGGATCGTCAAACATCAGGGCAGACTGTACCTGCTCCATGAGCCGGTCACTATGCCTTACGAAACGACAGGCCGGGAGAAGTCGGTGAAGATTCGCTTCCATGAAGGGAAGCAAGAGCATGACTGGATCAGCCACGGGAGCGAAATCGTGATGGACGAACTGGTGGAGCCAGGGCCGGCCGAGCTGGAGCTCTGTCGCTTCAAATTGAAGGAGGGCGCGAGGCTGCGCCAGGACTACCAGAGCTTCCGGGACCTGGCGACCGAGTTTAACACCGTAAACCTGCTTCACGTCAAGTACGCGCTGCCCGGAAAAAGCACCTTGTCGCCGGTCATCCTGCGTTATTTTGCCGATGAACTGTTGCGCCGGGGGAGCCAGGAGCCTTACGACCTCATGTTCGGCATGATGTGTTTAAACGAAGGCGTCCTCAACCGGGACGTCATTCTGCATTACATCACAAGCCGCCTCGGCATCGGCTTCCGCGACTACACCAATGTAGAGCTCCATAAACATCTGGCCCGGATTCTCGATACGATTCGCGGCGGCGGCCGGATGGGAGGGGGCGCGAGCGGGAGTTTGAGGGTGATTGTGGATTAGGGGTTTCATCAAATCACGGTAAGGGAGAGAG
>Ga0207865_101388_pt1 | contig 18442 bp, 17 predicted proteins | sample HigsolmetaAR204D_FD_184836 | JGI IMG/M metagenome (GOLD analysis project Ga0207865, IMG submission 184836) | Ionic liquid and high solid enriched microbial communities from the Joint BioEnergy Institute, USA - AR20-4-D (SPAdes) (version 2) ...
CACATGAGTGGACAATAATTTTTATTCCGATTTTGACGTGAAAATGGCTTGGATGGCTTGAGGGGCAAGGGATTTCGGGATTTGTAAGGGATTGGAAATTGAGGACAGGAATTTTTATGTTTTTACAAACGTTTTCGCAATCAGGATAAGGATAAGAACGGATCGACATTCAGGATGCTTCACCGTGCGGGCGATCGGCTGCGGTCTGTTCGCGCAAGCTGCGGGGAGGGGTTCGGATGCAGACGTTTTATATTACGAATGCCGTGTTTGTCATGAATGCGGATGATCACATTCTTCTGAAAAAAGACCCGAAAAGAGGCTGGGAACTGCCGGGCGGTCACCTGGATGACGGCGAATCGTTAGCGGAGTGCGCGGTTCGCGAAGTCAAGGAGGAGACCGGCATCGATGCGGAAATCGTGAAAATGTGCGGCATTACCCATGAAGTCCGCGACCGCCGGTGCACGGTTTTCTGGATGGCCCGCGCCGTCGGAGGACAATTAAGAACGTGCGCGGAAAGCATGGAGGTCGGTTTCTTTAACCCGCAAGAAGCGTTGTCGATGATTGAACGGGAAGATTTCAGACAGGAAGTCGCAAAATTTCTCCAGGTTGACGGCCATCCGTTTTACATAGAAAGCTGACAGGATCAAAGCTGAAAAGGATCGTTGTGAAACAAACGATCCTTTGCCATTTTTACCTGCTCGGTCATGTGGCCGATGTTTCCTTCGCCCGCGTACCGGGTCATGTCGAAAAAATATTGATTCAAATCGGATCAGTACAGTTCGTTTTCATCGCCCGCTGTCTCGACGTCGCGTTTCAGCCTTCCGACACAGACTTCCACATAGCAGTTATGCATATAGTACGTGAAGTCCATCAGATGATGCGGCGTCACATCCTCGCGTGAAATGCCGGTTTCTTCGTACAGTTCCCGGTAAGCCGCATCCAGGCCGTTTTCCCCGCTGCCGGTTTTCCCGCCGACCGGATTGCTCAGCCCTTTGCACGGTTCTTTCCGGCGTTTGCACATCAGCAACCGGTCCATCTCCTTGTTACAGATCATGATCATGTTACAGCCCTGCATGTTTTCGTCCCCTTTTTCGGCACAAGCAAAATCAAATATTCCATTCCATCGGCTTCAATCGATACAATAAAGTTAAAGCAATGAAAATCGAGATAAAGAAACAATTCGAATCCTATGTCTGTCATGATGATATAGCAACGGCGGCGAAAGAAAGAGAACGGGGGCTGTGGTCCGGCGGATCGGCCCGCCTTTGTGTTTCGCGATCCAAATCAAGTTCAACATCGTTCAACGGTTCGACGGGAGGTGATTCGGGCGTGCGGCTGCTATGGGTAGAGGACGAGAATCCATTGCTCGAAGAGGGGATGTTGTTTTTGCGAGATGAAGGATTTACGGTCGTGCCTGCGGGCACTTATGCGGAGGCCTGGGAGCAGCTCGAACGCTCATCGTTCGATCTCGTTTTGCTGGACTGGCTTTTGCCGGATCGGCCGGGCATCGAGCTGTGCAAGCAAATTCAGCAAAGATGGAAGATCCCCGTCATCATGCTGACGGCGAAATCGGATGAGTTCGACAAGGTGCTGGCGCTTGAAATCGGCGCGGACGATTATGTGTCAAAACCGTTCGGCATGCGCGAACTTGCGGCCAGAATCCGCGCGGTGACAAGGAGAATGAGCAAAGGTTCGGGAATGCCGGCCGGGTGGTCCGATGACGGCGTGATCAAACGCGGCGACTTGACGATCGATCCGGAACGTCACACCGTATACAGGGGAACGGAAGAGATCGCGTTGACGAAGACGGAATTCGCGCTATTGTATGCGATGGCGAGCCGGCCTTCCAAAGTGTTCAGCCGCTTGCAACTGATGGATGAAGCGCTGGGCGATGCGTTTATCGGATACGAGCGCACGATCGATTCCCACATTCGGAATCTGCGAAAAAAACTGGGGGACGAATCCCGTTACGTTGTCACCGTGCACGGCATCGGCTACAAGTTTGAACCGGGGGAAGGGTAAAGCCCTGACTGATGCCGAGGGAGGTTCGGACAAACTGCGGTATGGTTCGGAGCAGGGCGTTCGGAGAACGGACAGGCGACGGGATTGCAAGGAACTGTTGGCGGAGAACGGACAGGCGACGGGAATGCAAGGAACTGTTTCGCGGAGAACGGACAGGCGACGGGATTGCGTGGAACTGTTGGCGGAGAACGGACAGGCGACGGGATTGCAAGGAACTGTTTCGAGGAGAACGGACAGGCAACGGGATTGCAAGGAACTGTTGGCGGAGAACGGACAGGCAACGGGATTGCAAGGAACTGTTTCGAGGAGAACGGACAGGCAACGGATTGCAAGGAACTGTTCGCGGAGAATGGACAGGCGACGGGATTGCAAGGAACTGTTGGCGGAGAACGGACAGGCGACGGGAATGCAAGGAACTGTTTCGCGGAGAACGGACAGGCGACGAGACTGTATGGAGCAGGTGTTCGGCATGCGGACGGGCGATCCTGCCGAAATGGGGTGACGGGGATTCCTTATGAAGACGATTGCGGCAAGATGGCGTTACGCGCTTGCGGGAGGCGCTTTGATGCTGTTGATATCGGCGGTGGCGGCGATGGCCGCCGTCTGGCACGCGCATGAACTTGAGCGGCGTCAATCGCTGTTTGTGAACCGGTATTGGGATACATATTTGACGGATTACTATCTGCTGATTGGCGAATGGAACGGAATTCAAGCGCGGGCAGAACAGACGCTGTCGATGTTGGAACGCGCATCGGGCGGGCGAATCGGTTTAACCGTATGGGATGCGGACGGCGCGGCGGTGTTCGCAAGCGGAACGCCGGTTGCCGAGGCAAAGACGACAGCGGATAATTTGTCTTTATCCGACATGACGGCAACGGCCGATTCGGCGGCCGCTGATCAGATATCTGCCGACAGACTGCGTCCCATATCGGCCGGCGGGCGGATCGTCGGGTATTATCAGGTGTACTACGAAGCGGACATCGGCGTGCCCGCTTACTTTTGGACGGCATTGATTTTGATCGCGGCGGCGGGAGCCGTCTGCTGGTCCGTCATGATCCGGCGCACGCTCCGCGCCGGATTGCGGCCGCTGCTTGCTGTTGCGGCTCGCCTGGACCGGATGTTGAGGCGCGGCGACCGGAGAGAAGACTGGACAGAGCAAGCGGCTGGTTCCGATCGTACCGCAGATACCCCTGAAAATCATCCCTATCGTTCGCCGAATGGGAAGCATTCCGGCAACCTTGCGCACGGGAAACGCTGCGATCGTCCTTCGCTTCGACTCGCGGAACATACCTCAGGAAAGGTTTTCTATGAGATCGACGGAACCGACGGGGTTAGCGAACGGAGATTGCGGCAAGATTCTTCGGCGCTCTACGCTCTGCTCGAGGACAGACTGGCGCGTCTGGAAGGGCGGCTCGACCTGCTCGAACGCGTCCGCAAAACGATGGTGGCGGATATCGCCCACGAACTGCGGACGCCCCTCGCCGTCGTGCGCGCCAAGCTGGAAAACGCGCTTCATCGGCAAGCGTCGATCCCGCCGGAGGAGATCGTCATCTTGCACGATGAAATATACCGGATGTCGAAGCTGATCCGCGATTTGAATTTGCTGGCATTGGCCGAATCGGGGCGTCTGCCGCTGGAACGAAGCTGGTTTTCGCTGAAACAGTTGATGGAACAGCTGGTGGAAACGGTATCGCCGGAGGCGGAGGAGGCGGGAATCACCATCGTGATGAACGGTTTCGATTCCCCATGCCGCATATATGCGGATCGGGAACGGCTGCAACAGGTGTTCGTCAACCTGCTCGGCAACGCGCTCCGTTACGCTCGTTCAACGATTGAGATCAGCTGTTCGCAACAGGAGACTCATTTCTTAATTGCAATCGGAGACGACGGAATCGGCATTGAGGAAGAAGACTTGCCCCATGTGTTTGACCGTTTTTACCGCAGTCCGCGTTCATCCAAAGCGGCGGATGATCGGACCGGCGCAGGCGGAGCAGACGGAAGATCCTCAGGTCTCGGATTGGGGCTGGCGATCGTGAAAGAGTTTGTACAGGCGCACGGAGGGTTCGTTTCGGCGGAGAGCAGGTGGAATGAAGGCAGCGTATTCAAGGTGACGCTTCCGGTGTTTCAGGAATAATGCAACGTGATGGGGAGTGAAGGGATGAGGACACCAGGCGTCCGGCGAGGGGCGAAAGGCAAGGCAGTCAGCGCCCGGTGGTGACGATGATCGGCGGTGACGGCAGAAGCGGGTCTGATGGGGAGCCCGGTGAACGTCGGGTGCAGCAGGCTCAACGGCTGTTGCAGACCGGATGTGATCTGTCATTCCGGACAAAAAAGACATTCCGCACGAAATCTGCACAATTTCTGCACAATCTCTTCATTATAAATGCATCTCGATCTGCTACATTATTGGACAGCGGCGGAACATCAACAGCGCAAGAATGTGCTGAAAGCAGACAGCACCCTCGCATGTCTTGCGGGACAGGCGGCGGGGGCCTTGGCCGTTTATTCGATGGAGAGTCGCTCATTTGACGGAGAGCCGTGCAGTTTATGAAGAATTGTGCGTTCATGAGAAACATTGTGCAGATGGAGAGGAGAGTGCCTGTATGAGACTGTTTGATCGCGCTAAAGAGATCGGAGCCATTCGCGCGGATCAAGGAAGTCAGCGGCCGGTTCAAGAAAAAGCATCACAAGATCGGGGCGCGGAGATGCAGATCTATGACCGAGAGCGACGACAGTTCCGTGGCAAAGATCTGAACGATCCGTTCGATGCCCCGTTACCCTGGGAAGAGAGAGCGGAAAAAGAAGGACAACAGGTTCGAAGCAAGGAGAAACCGGTCATCATTCAGGTTCGCCGGGTCAGCAAAACGTTCGGTTCCGGCGAAACGGCGACGAGGGCGTTGAAAGAAGTGAGCCTGACGGTCAAGATGGGTGAAATGGTGAGCATCATGGGGCCGTCGGGATGCGGAAAATCGACGCTGCTGCATATTCTGGCGGGGATCGAAAAAGCGGACGAGGGGGAAATCTGGATCGACGGCGTGCCGCTGCACAGGTTGAGCGAGCAAATGCTGTCCGACCTCCGATTGAACCGCATGGGATTCGTGTTTCAGCAGTTTCACCTCATTCCGGTTTTGACCGCGCTTGAGAACATTGCTCTGCCGCTTGTCGCCAAAGGCTTGTCGGACCGCGAAGCGAAGCGGCGCGCCAGGGCGGCGCTGGAACAAGTGGGGTTGGCGGACAAGGCGAACCGGTATCCGTCCGAACTGTCCGGCGGGCAAAACCAACGGGTGGCGATCGCGCGCGCCCTCGTCGCAAGGCCGAAGATCGTCTGGGCGGACGAGCCGACCGGGGCTCTGGACAGCCAAACCGCCGACATGACGATCGGGCTGCTGCGCAGAATAAACGAAGCGTACGGGACGACGATCGTGATCGTCACGCATGATCCGGCCGTGGCCAAACAAACGGACCGCATCATTCTGATGGAAAACGGCCGTGTGCTCGGAGAGCGGGTGGGCGCCGGTGCTTAAGTCGAAGATCATCTGGAAGATGGCGTGGCTCAACTTGCGAAGGCAAAAGCTGCACACCGTGCTGTCCGTCATCGGCGGAAGCATCGGGGTGACGCTGATCATCGCCGCGGTCGTGTTCTACCAGTCTTTCGATTACAGCGGCAAACGTTGGGTGGACGCCCATTTCGGACCGATCGAATGGGAACTCGTCCCTGTAAGCGGACAAGACTCTTTTAGAAGCGAGCAGGTGAAGGAAATCGTCGGTTATCCGGGCCATCGGTCCGCGGGCATCGCGACACTTCCCGTCGTCAAGATGTCCGCGACGGCGGTCAAGCCCGGTCTGCCGGGACAAGGGAAGAAAGCCGCCGATCGGATGACGGTGCTCGGTCTCGATTTTGCGGCGGCATCGGGGTTCGATCCGGAATCCGGCGCCTTGCGGTCGGCGCTGTCCAGGGAAGATCAGGCCATCGTATCCGAATCGGCGGCCGCGCTGCTCGGGCTTGCGCCCGGAGATATTGTGGGGATCAGGACCGGGCGCCATGATACGGTGTATGTTCAGGTCGCGGAGGTCGTGACGGAACGGGGCATCACGGGATACAGGGACGGTTCGCTTTCGCCGGGCACGATTCTGCTCGATGAGCGTTTCGCAAGGCGGCTGGCGGGATTGGCGGAGGGGGAATACAGTTCCGTTTTCGCCGCGAAACCGGCCAATCCGGAATACCGGTCGGGCGATCTGTCTTCTTATCCTTTCCGCTTCGAGTTTGCCGCCGTGGTGAATCAGAAAGAAACGGCATTGACGACGCTGGCGCAATGGAAATGGACGTATGCATCCGTATTGGCATTGACGAACGGATTCGCCGCGGTTGCGGGAATTTTGCTCATTCGGCAAATCCTGCTGCTGCAACTCGATTTTCGCCGGGAGTCGGTCGCCGTTCTGCGCGCGATCGGCCTGAGGCGACGCCAGGTCCGGTTCATGTTTTTCGCTGAAGCCGGTCTGCTCATAACGTTCGGAACCGTTGCGGGCGCGTTGGCGGGAAGCGCGGTCGGATACGGGATCACGCGCCTGTTTCAGGCCAACTTCGCGGATACGTTGATGCGGTACAGCAATTTGTCGATTCCGCTTGTACCTTATCTGTCCGTACGCACCGTCATGCTGCCGGCCGCTTGCCTGCTTGCCGTACTGCTGTTTGCAGCCTGGTGGATCGGGGGCAGAGCCGGAAAGGTGCCGATTGTGGAAACGCTGCGCGCCGGCACGGGCGGAACGCCCGGCAGAAAGCCGGGGAAATCGGTTCGGCTTGCGCTGCTTTGGATCAGCTTCGCCCTGGCGGCGGGGCATCTGTACGATGTGATCAGCGGAGCGGGAATCAGGCGGCTGAATGAGGCGCGTCCCGAATCGATGGTTCCTTTGTTGTCGGTGCTCGCCCTGTGGCTGCTCGCATCCGTCGCCATGCTGTATTTGGCTCTGAACGGAGCCGCTCGTCTGGAATCCCGCTTTCGACGCGCGGGCAGACTCATCGGAATCGCTCCCGTTTCATGGATGATGGCGTTTCGCTATCCGCGGCAGAAGATGCAGCGGTCGTTTGCGGTGGCGCTCATGTTCAGTCTCGTGTTCACGATTTTGACCGCCGTGATCACTTACGCCGTTCCGATGATGCGGTTTCATGAAGCGAATGCCTCGGCGAAGACGGTGTTCGGTTATGCGGCCGCTCTGCCCTATGAATCCGGTTTGGAACGCAGCCGCATCGAGGCATTGATCGGGAACGATGCGCTGCTTGGTCGGAAGATCCGGCATCATGCGGCCATGGAACCGTTCCGTCTCGATATGGATTCGCCGGCATTCACGGGCAAGGCTTCGTTCAGCATGACCGTGCTCGATGAAGCGTATCTGAAAGCGGCGAAGCTCACCTTGCATTCGCGCGCTCCCGAATTTTCCACGGATGAGGAAGCGTGGAACGCGGTTCTGCGCTCGGACGAATACGTGATGCTGCATGAAGTGTATGCGTATGCCGCCGAAGATTGGCCGGATTCCTCTTCCCGTTCCCGGAGCGGCCTGCCGGTGCGGCGCCTTCAGCCGGGCGATACCATCGAACTGACCGTTTATCCGAATTATTCGTTCCAGCCGTTTTCGTTTGAATCCGAAGCGTACCGCCCGATGACCGAAGAAGAAGCCCGCATGATGCAGAAAAAAATGCTGGAGGAAATCGAGGAGCGCAGACGCAAGCAAAATACCCCGGTGGGCGTGCGGACGCTGAAAATCGCGGGTTTCGTCAGCATGGAGAGACAGGATTTGTATAACCAGTTGTGGTTCGTGTCGCCCGCGTTCGGCGCATCGTTCCGCGAATACGGATATCATTGGCCGGATGATCCCAAAGGCGGATACTATCTGCTGGACGTTGATCTCCAGGATCTTGACGACATACACGAGATTCAGGAAACGTTTTTGCTTGCCGGTTTCGACTCGCTGCACATCCCGGCCCTTGAGCAGTTGGCGCGCTCAACGATGGACCGGCATATGTATGCGATCTATGTGGCCTTTATGATCGTATCGGTCGTGATCGGCATGGCGGGCTTGGCCATCGCGCAGCACCGCGCCGTCCGGGAGAGGGCGCGCCAACTGGCCATGATGCGGTTTATCGGCATCGGGAAGAAGCAGATCGCGCAGATGTTTTTGCTGGAGGGAATGTGGATCGGATGGACCGGCATATGGAACGGCGTGCTGTTCGGCACGTCGGGAGGGTATATGCTGTTTTCGCTCATGGAGATCAGCCGTCCGCCTGACGCGCCGCCCATTCCGTTCGATTATCCGGTCGTTCAGGTTGCCGCGGTCGCGCTCATCGCGATGTCGGCCGCATGGCTGCTTAATGTCTGGCCCGCGCGCAAAGGCAACCGTCTATCGCCGGCGGGGGCGATCCGGATCGCCGACTAAGGCGGCGCCCGCCTGATCCGAGTCTCCGCCGCATTGCCCGTCTGGAGGAGGAGATTCAGGCGGAAGGGGAACCGTGCCATGCAACGCAGCAAAATCAGCCGGACAGTGTCGGAATTATTCCCGGCAGACTGTTCGGCTTTTTTTTTTACCGGAAGAAAAATCACCGCCCTGATGGGAACTTATCCGCTTGGCCGTCACGGTGCGCTCGTCAGGCCTTCCAGATCGGTCGAGCCGAAGATGAGCAGCAGGATAATGACCACCAGAATGATTCCGTATGATAATTTCACGCCTTCAAATTCCATCGGTTATCGTCCTTTCTTTCGTTTCATCCTTCTTTGGAACGCCTCGATGATGTCATCGATCGTCATATCCCCATTTTCCTCAAGAAAATCCGCCAATGCTTTCGACTTGTCGCTTCCGTTCTCGCCGCCATTGTCCAAAAATTGGCCGAGCAAGTTCACTTGCACCACCGGCGAACTGCGAAACAGCTGCACGGAATCGACTTTCAATTTGCCGGACAACAACAGAGCCGCGGTGATGATCTCGAGATGTTTTCCTTTCAGCAAGTCCTGAAGGGTGTAAGAAGCGAAGGGAGGTTTTTTGTTCGATCTGCCTGAGATTTTGGCCGGGCTGCGCAAGCCTGTTTGTCGCTTGTGGCTTCTGCCTTGTCTCATAGCAGACACCTCCTCCTATTATCGTATGCCGCACCGTACTGTTCGGTGTTGGCGGCGCGCCGCGAAAGACGCCGCAGCGGGACGGACGGCGTTCGAGGACTGCGCGAATATGGTGAATCCGAACGCATCTTGGCCCGTCACCGGGCATATATATGGACAGAGAGGCCGCAATGCCGGCGATGGCTTGCAGCGTCCGGCACGATATCGCCGGAAATAATCTTGACCGGTCAGGACAAAGGCCTGGTTTCGAAGATCAACATCTATGGATAAGAGCCGACAGGACAGCCGTCCAGCGTCAGGAATGACGATTGGGGGCAAAATCGGCGATAAAGACGAAACCGATGTGATGACTGACGTCAGGCATCAGGTGTCAGGCATCTGAGGGGAGTGCCGCAGCATGGGCAGATGGAGAAGCCGCCCCGTCAAACCGTTGAGCCACAAGAAAGCATTGCTGATCAGCCTGATCGTCCTGCTTTTCATCAATTTTCAGATGTTTCTCTATGTGGAGAAAAACATCAAACCTCATCTGATGAACGTCGCTACGATGCGCATCAAGCAGATGGCGACCGAAGCGATCAACTCGGCCATTACGAACCGGATCGCGACAACCGTCAATTTCAATAATATGGTCGAATGGATGAGGGACGACAAGGGCAGCATCAGCGGGCTCAGCCTGAATTATGCGCAACATCTGAAGATCGCTTCCGAAACGGTGCAGCATGTGGAGGAACTGTTGCATCATCTCAGTGAAAAACCGGAGAAAGTTCCGCTTGGACGAGCGCTGGGCAGCACGCTGTTGGCCTCCATGGGACCGGATATCCCGGTGCGCTTCGTGCCTTTGGGACACGCCAAGGTCGATCTGAAAACGCGCGAGCGGGATGCGGGGATCAACATGCTGCTGGTTGAGGTGTATCTGCACATTATGGCGGAAGTGGCGATCATCATCCCGTTTGACACGCAGCCTGAGATTGTGATGACGGAAATCCCGATATCTTACCTGCTCGTTGTCGGCGATGTCCCGATGTATTACTTCGATTATAAAGGCAATATGACGGGTGTGGGGCCGTCACCCTCGGTTCCGGGCGTGGCGCTCCCTTCGATACCGCTGATGGGTTCTGGAATTTATGAGGAAATTAACGCGACGAATAATCCGGAAGCGCATTAGCCGGATGCCGCCGCAGCTCCGTCGATCATGTTGAAAAAAAACACGGAGAGCCTTACGATGACGAAGGCTTTCTCCGTGTTTTTTCTTCCTTCTCCCAGCGACGCAGATAAGGATACGGATCGAAGGACCATTCCGTCAATCCGTTATCCCGGTACATGCCGTAGTGCAGGTGCGGCGGAAACTTTCCCTGCGTTCCCGGTTTGCCGTAGCCGGAACTGCCGACCCAGCCGATCGTTTCGCCCGGTTCGACGATGTCCCCTTCTTTCAGATTTTTATTGAATCCCGAAAGATGAGCAAAATAATGATACACATTGTGAATGTCCCGTATGCCGATGCGCCAGCCGCCGTATTTGTTCCAGCCCATCTCTTCGATCACGCCGTAACAGGTCGAGCGGACCGGCGTTCCGTACGGGGCGAATATGTCCGTCCCCTCATGAATGCGGCGACCGCCCCAACCGCGCGCCGCGCCCCATGTGCTTCGATAGGTGTACTCGGCGTTCAGGGGAATCGGAAACGCCCGCTTGCCGAGGTCCAATGTTCCGAACGTTTCGTACAGGCGGGCGAACTGTTCGATGCGCTGTACGCTGCGCGGATTGTGATAATGCTCCCACAGCGCCGCTTTCAGCTGCGACGGGCTTTTCCCGTATGCGAGCAGGTGCCGTGCCAACGTGTACAGCACATCAACCGGGTTCGTCCGCTCCGCCCGTCCGTCCTCGTCTCCGTCCGAACCCACCCCGCCGAAAAAGCGGATCGACTCCGGATTCGTATCTTCCGGATCGGGGTTCAGACTCCCCGCCCATGTCCGTTCATCATAATAGATGCTGAGCAGCCGGTCGTTAATCTCCTTGCGGGATTTGATCACCTTGTTCATCGTGTAGTCGTACTGGTTGACGGCCGCAAACCAGTACCAAGGTATGCCGCTTACCATGCTCATATCGTCAAACAGCACTTTCAGTTTTTGCATGCGTTCTTCTTCCGTCAACGGCCCGTCCGACATCCCTCCGGCGAATGTTTGCGCATCGGCGGTCAACAGCGCGGCCGAAGGACAGACCATCCCCACTATGAAGATGAAAAAGAACGTGATGCATCTGGACTTCATGTCGTGCGGCCTCCGTAAGATTTTGAATGATTGTTTCAGACATATGATGATGGATTCAGGCATGATGGTCATGAAATCTTCTTCATGTGATGTATCCGTCGGGTCATCCTTGTGCACGTTTCCGCGATTTGCTCCGGTTGAGAGATGATGTGCGATACGCATAGTGTATCTAATCGGCAGGCTGTTCATGCATGCATCGCGGGGGATGCCGGACGGCGCCGGATGCAAAGGTGCTGCAAGCACGGCGGCGTTCCATGCTGAACCGCGCGGGGATGGCATCCGCTCTCCTGTGGCATGTTAAGTTGAAAGTGTTATAATAAGACGAGAAAGGTGGATGGAGATGGCGACGAAACCATTGCAGAGAAAGCCCGATTGGCTCAAAATCAAGCTGGTCACGGAACAGGAGGCCGGCGATTTCAGACAGCTGAAACAAATGATGCGTTCCAAAACTTTACATACAGTGTGCGAAGAGGCCAAATGCCCCAATCTTCATGAATGTTGGGCGAACCGCACCGCCACGTTCATGATCCTGGGGGACATTTGCACGCGCGCCTGCAGATTTTGCGCGGTTAGGTCCGGCATGCCGAGCGAACTGGATCTGCAGGAACCGGAGCGGGTGGCGGAAGCCGCCGCACAGATGGGGCTCAGGCATTGCGTGATCACTTCCGTAGCCCGCGACGATCTGCAGGACGGAGGAGCTTCGGTGTTCGCGATGACGATCCGCGCGGTGAAACAGCGCTTGCCGCTCTGCGATGTGGAAGTTTTGATTCCCGATTTTCAGGGAGACGAGCGCGCGCTTTACACCGTTCTGGATGCGAAGCCGCATGTGCTGAATCATAACGTCGAGACCGTCGAGCGTCTGTCCGACCGCGTGCGCGCCAAGGCGAAATACGACCGGTCGCTGCAGTTGCTCGCCCGTTCCAAGGCTTACGCGCCCAAAATCCCGACGAAATCGAGCATCATGGTCGGCGTCGGCGAACGGTGGGAAGAGATTCTGCAGACGATGGATGACTTGCGTTCCGTTGACTGCGACATTTTGACGATCGGACAATATTTGCAACCGACGAAACGGCATCTGGCCGTGGAAAAATATTATACGCCGGAGGAGTTCGCGCAATTGAAGGAAGAGGGGCTGAAGCGCGGATTCCGCCATGTGGAGTCCGGACCGCTCGTGAGAAGTTCCTACCACGCCCGCGAACAGAAAGAGGCGGCCGTGCGGTCGCTCGAATCGGCGTCACCGACGGAGCAATCCCTGTGACCGCCGGCGGGCGATGAAGCGGCGAAACGGCCGAGGACGGAGAGTCCGGGTCAGCAGCAGGAAAGGAGGGTCATCATGATCCAGGTTGGGGGCAGAATGTTCGAACTTGCCTACGAGAATAAAAACGGTTGGAATTACGAAGCTTTTCGTGAGCGTTACAGCGATGTGCTGGACCGATACGACTACATCGTCGGCGATTGGGGATATAATCAGCTTCGGTTGAAAGGGTTTTTCCGCGAGGGCAATCCGAAAAGCACGAAGGATACCTGCATCACGACCTTGCAGGATTACATTCAGGAATATTGCAATTTCGGCTGCGCATACTTCGTGCTGGAGCGCATTCACGGAAAGAAAAAGCTGCTGAATGATGCGGTGGAACCGGAGCCGGAAGAGGACCGCCGCGATGAAACGCCGGAAGAACAGCAGCCGCGAAAGCATCACCGCCATCAGCGGGATCACGCGCAGCACGCGGGCGGGCAGAACAAAGGTTCCAAAGAGGCGAAACAGCCGTCTCACAATGGAAAGCAGGATCAGAAACCCGGCGAGACGAAACAGGCGCGCGAAGCCAGGCATGACCGCTCGTCGAAACCATCGTCCGCCGAGGCGCAGGCGGCTCAGAAGAAGCGCGACGGGACCCACGAGGACCGGGCCGATCAAGGAAAAAGGCATCCGCATAAATCCGACCAGTCAGGCGCGAGAAAGGATCGCGGACAGTCCCATCGTCATCATCAACCCAATCATGCATAGGGCATCATAGATCATCTCGTTTACGGCAAACGAAAAAACCTTTCCTTTCGGTGTATGGGCGGCGGTGCCGCCATGTACCGGGGAAAGGTTTCTTTTTGCTCAAGGGGACGTTCGGGGCCCGATTCCTTGGCACGCAAGGACGGGCAGATATCGATGCGGCCCGGCCGGTCCTGGATCTGCCCGGGCTACTCCTCATGCCGGCCGATGAATGCGTCGCGCACCCGGTTCCAGAACGGAAACGCCCGGTAGCGCACGAATTTGACCTTGAAGTCCGCCACGCGCGCCCGCAATGAATGCAAGGAATCGTATACCTTGTGAATATGATCAATCGACAGCATGATTTTTTTATTTTCCACGGGATAAATATCGCTGTGATGATGTTTCGGCAACACGATCGGCGATCCGAGCGTCCGATAAACCCGGTTGTTGATCGAGGCGATCTCGGTGATCTGGATGGCCTCGATGGACGGGTGGATGATCGCTCCGCCCAATCCTTTATTGTAAGCGGTGCTGCCCGATGGCGTCGAAATGCAGATGCCGTCGCCGCGGAATGTTTCAAACTGTTCGTCGTTGATATGGAGCTGCGCGACGAGCGTTGTTCCGATGCCTTTCAAGGTTACTTCGTTCAGGGCGAAAAACGTTTCGGCTCCGCGGTCGGAATTCGCCTCCACTTCGAGTACGGGATACTCGACCAGGACATTCGGAGACAGATTCGTTTTCGTCATGCAGTCGATCAACTTGTCGATCCCGTTCGGCTTCCAGTCGGCGTAAAATCCGAGATGACCGGTGTGAACGCCGACAAACGCGACGTGCCCGATCTGCGATACATACTTATGAAAAGCCTGCAGCAATGTCCCGTCGCCGCCGATCGACACAACGATGTCCGGCGACTCCTCATGCCAGACGAGTCCTTTCTGTTCCGCCCGCTGTTTGAACGTTGCCGACAAATTCCGCGACAGATCGTCTCCTCGGTTATGGATGTAGAATTTCAATGCGTATACCCTCCACTGCTAGCCGTCTCTATACATCATAATCAAACATTCGCGGCAACACAACAAGCATTCCGGGACGCAAGCGGGCTGGCGTATATGAATCCGAAGGATGAACGAAGAACGTCCGTCCGGCTCCTTTCTTCGGGCGGACTGGGTGGTTTAAGCAAAAGCGGCTCCTCTTGCAGGAATTGAGACGGGTGGTTATGCTGCGCAGGCGCAATCGTCCCCATAAAGAACGCAAACGGCACGCCGCCTAACAACGTGCGCGGAATCTGCCCAGCAGGCGGCCGCCGATGCGGATCGCAAGCGAGAGCACGATGAGCGCCGCCAGAAGGAGAGCGGCGAACAGGATGAGGTAAGACGGACGGGCGCACAGTCTGACGAGCGGGGACGCCGTGTCCCAGGCGTAAAACGGGTCGGAGAAAACAAACGCCGGATTCGCTTTCCCGCCGAACGCGTCCCAAAGTACGAACACCATCGCCATCGCGCACACGGCGTGCGCAAGGCGGGCGGCGAGAAATGGGCCGTACCGCATGCCGGTATGGCTCATCAAGCTGACGATCTGGGCATGAACGGACAATCCGGCCCAAGACAGGATGAACGCCGCGGCGGCCACGAGAAAGATCAACGCGACGCCGGATGCGGAACCGGCGGCTTTGACTCCGAGCGTCACTTCGAACAGCCCGTTGATGAACGGAACGGACAGCGCTGGTGGAAGTCCGATGGCGGACAACAACGATGACAGAAGTTCGCTCATGCTCCTGAGCACATTCGTTTGCGCCATGATTTCGATAAAAACCGAGAAAAAGACGACGAGACCGCCGATCCCGAACACCAAACGGAATGCCGAAACCGACGCGCTGCGCAGCATTTCGCCGAACGGTTTCCAGTTTTCCAGCCGTGCACGGTGCATGTTCCGCACGGCGCACGCGAGGATGTTTTCCGTTTGCGCGGAGGCCGCCGGCGTGAGAGGAGCGTTTCGCGCATGAAAGCGCATGAGGACGCCGATGATCAGGCTTGCTCCGTAATGGGCGATTCCGAGAATAAGCGCGATGTCCGGATTGTGGAAAAAGCCGACGGCCACCGCCCCGATCAGGAAGATCGGATCGGACGTGGAGGTGAAGGCGACGAGCCGTTCGCCTTCCTCCCGGTTGAGCAGCCGTTGCTCCCACAGTTGGGAAGTCAGTTTCGCGCCGACGGGATAGCCGGAGGCGAATCCCATTGCCATGACGAAGCCGCCGGTGCCGGGCACACGGAACACCGGGCGCATGAGCGGGTCGAGCAGCGTGCCGAAAAAATGAACGATCCCGAGACTGACCAGCAATTCCGAAATAATAAAAAACGGGAACAGAGCGGGAAACAGCACGTCCCACCATATTCCCACGCCGGTAAGCGCGGCTTGCAGCGTCTGCCGGGGGAAGATCAGCATAAACAGCAGGAATGCGATGCTTGAGATAACCGCGCCGACCGCGGGCAATGCGCGCGCGATGTGCATGTTCTCCACCTCTCTCTCCGAACAAAGCGGCTTGACAATATATCCTATGAGAGTGCCGGACGAGACATGCCCGCAGGGCAAAACATAAAGATTGAGTGAAGAATTGCGGATAATAGGCGAATTGTGGTGAAAGTTGTATCCCCCGTTCTATTTTTATGGTATAATGATCCTATATGACATCAGGGAGATGATGGTCATGTTGGATCCCTTATACCAGGTAACCTACACATGTTTGCTATGCGGTTGCGAATTCGTGTCCTCGAGAGTGCGCCCGAGCTTCAAGAAACCATACAAGCGGGACACTGATTTTTGTTTGCACTATCATGGCGTCAACCCTGAATATTATGTGGTGCGTGTATGCAAGCACTGCGGATTCGCATCTACGGAAAATTTCACGAATAAAATTACGGAATCCCAGATGAGGCTGTTCAAAGAGAAAATCGGCGACAAATGGCAGGGATACGATTACGGTTATGAGCGCTCGTGGAAAGATGCGCTGGATACATACAAGCTCGCCCTGTTGTGCGCGCAGATCAAAGAAGAATCGGACAGAGTCATCGCGGGAATCCTTCATCATATCGTCTGGATGTACAGATACAAAGGCAACGAGCAGATGGAGCAGCGTTTTCTCGAATATACGCTCGAAGCGTACACCAGGGTGTATGAACGCGCGGGCACCGATGTGAACGACGCGAAACTGCTGTATCTGATGGGGGAACTTAACCGCCGCCTGAAGCGGTATAATGAAGCGGTGAAATGGTTTTCGCGGGTTGTGAACGACAAGAGGATCATGGATTCGAACATGATCCGTGCGTCCCGTGAACAATGGGCGCTGGTGCGGGAAGAAATGGAACAAATGAAAGAAGAGGGCGACAATCCGGACGGCATCATGGCAAGCAGCCAATAATCGGCCGTGATTATCCTTGAACAGACATCCGCACGACCAATGAAGAAGCGAGCAGAAATCACATTCTGCTCGCTTTTTATGTATGAAGGCATTGCTTTTGCCGGATGAAGCCGAATCCTTCCGTCTAGAACCGGAGGGACTGGATTTTTTGATGCAGATCCCGCACGCTCGCGGACATTCTTTCGGTTTGCGCCAGCATTTCTTCCGCAGCCGCAATCTGTTCGGCCATCGAAGCGGAGACTTGTTCGGTGCCTGCAGCGGATTGTTGCGTGATCGCCGATATGTTCTCCATCGCGGAAGCGATCCTGCGGGCTTGTTCCAGCATATGACGGCTTTCTTTCGCAATATTGTGGATATGATCCGCGACGAAATTCGTGCTTTCGACGATTTGCTCAAACACGGCGGCCGTCTCCCGGATCAAATGCTCCTGTTCCGTTACGATCGCTTCATTGCGGTTCATATTTTCGATCGTCAGACGGAGGTCTTGTTCGATCGATCTTACGAGTTGAATGACTTCTTTGACGGATTTGGCCGACGCATCCGCAAGCTTGCGCACTTCCTGCGCGACGACGGCGAATCCCATGCCGTGTTCGCCTGCCCGGGCGGCTTCGATGGAAGCGTTCAGGGACAACAGGTTCGTCTGTTCGGCAATTTCGGAAATCGTGCGCGTGATTTTGGATATCCCGGACACGGACTTGACAAGTTCGTTGAACGTCAGGGCGACATTTTGCGTCGCATCGGCATTGCTTTTGATTCCTTCGACCTGGCGTTCGACCGCCATGCGCCCCTGTTCGATCAATTTCAACGTGTTTTCCGAACGGTCGTTCATCAATTGCGTGAAATTCGCCAAGGATGTGATCATCGTTTCGATTTCTTTCAGCGATCCCGAAATATCCGCCACATCCGTCGAAATCTGATTGGCGCCGGTCGCCAACTCATTCGTGGAAGTTGATACCTGGAACAGAACTTCCTTCAGATTCGCGTTCTTTTCATAAAGATCGCGGCCGGTCTCCGATACGTTCTCATACAATTTGCTTGTTTCCGTCATGATGGATGAAAACCGGTCCAGCATGTCATTGAACGCTTGCGCAAATTCGCCGTAAGCATCATTGGAGTGTATCTCCGCCCGGGCTGTGAGATCGCCGTTTGCCGCGTTTTTGGCCACCTCGGCGAGATGTTTGACCCGGCTTGTCCACTTTTGTTCGAGAAACAAATAATACGGATAGGTGAGACCGGCAAGAATGATGACGGTCAGGATGCCGATCAACACTTTGCCGTAAGCGGCGGATATGCTCAACAAGGCGATTGAGAATGCCAGCACGATCACATAGCATCCAATAAGTAATTGCAATGAAAATGAAAGCGCTTTTGATCTACTTTTCATGCACATCCTCCTTCACGATCAAGTTTAGGAACATTATACCACCATAAAAAATGTTGGTCTATGGCATATTATGTTGAAATACGGAAATTCTCAACTGTCACCGCCGGAATATAATTGACCCAGGAGCGCCGAAAAGAAAATGACCCACCCCTGTAGAATATTCTCCCTTCGAAGATACGGCTAATAGCTTCAGAGGGGAGACATATGCTAAGGAGTGGGACTGTGATCAGCTTACACGAACTTTACGCCACTGGCAAGAGCATCCGGGAG